>Ga0210401_10003265_pt1 | contig 17409 bp, 12 predicted proteins | sample IncBWH32MmetaG_FD_150866 | JGI IMG/M metagenome (GOLD analysis project Ga0210401, IMG submission 150866) | Forest soil microbial communities from Barre Woods Harvard Forest LTER site, Petersham, Massachusetts, United States - Inc-BW-H-32-M | ecosystem: Environmental > Terrestrial > Soil >... | reverse complement strand
AAGCGGGGCACCGACCGCTGAAGTTGTGCTCATGGCTGCCGACACGTTCCATGAGATGCTCGCGGCCTATCGCAACCGGCTGCAGCCGCCTTCTGGAAAAGCGCTCCGCGAACACATCGAGCGCTTGATTCGCAAGCCCGAGGGACAAACAGCGGATTCCTCAAGCGAGGCAACGTTCTCGTGGACCGAATATGAGCGGCTGCTGATCGCCGATGCCGTGGATCGCGGCGAAGCCGTCTTCCATATCGCTGTGCACCTGGATCCACAAACCGTCCTGGCCGCCGCTGCAATTGAGCTCATTCGCAAGGCGCTGTCGGGTGCCGGCAAGATTCTCGCCTTCCGCCCCGACCCGGAGGCCGCTACAGAGGTCCGTGTCTCCCTGGTTGAAGTTGCTCTGGAAGCCGCCAAGACTGCCGAGTGGATCAGGGAGCACTGCCGGGTTCCCTCGATCGTCGAGTCGATCGATATCTATCCGGCGATCACGAGCGAACATGTGCCGGCGCGCGATCTGCTCGACATCCTGCTCGAATCGGAAGCAGCTGCGGTCGCCGCCGAAGTCACGCACGGCGCCAAAGCGCAGCCCGCCGTGTCGCCTCTGGTCCGCGCCTCGGAAAACTCCTTGCGGGTGGACGCCGGCCGCATCGACGCGGTCCTGAATCTGGTCGGTGAACTGATTATCGGCAAGTCGATGCTGCAGCGGGCCATCACCGAGTTCAACAAAGCGCACGCGAAAGACCCTCTGCACACGAAGTTCTCCGATGCGCTTTCCTTTCAATCCCGCGTGCTCGGCGAATTGCAAAAATCGGTGATGAAAATCCGGATGGTGCCGGTCGATCAACTGTTCCGGCGCTTCCCGCGCGTGGTTCGAGACGTGGCTCGCTCGCGCAAGAAAGAAATCACGCTCGAAATCGCCGGCCAGAACACCGACCTCGACAAGAGCATCCTCGACGCGCTGGCCGAGCCGATTTCGCATCTGGTCCGCAACGCGGCTGACCACGGCATCGAATCTCTCGAAGAACGGCACGTGGCCGGAAAACCACCGCAGGGCGTCATCAAGCTCGACGCGTTTCATGATGGGGATCAGGTGGTGATCGAAATCTCCGACGACGGCCGCGGGCTCGAACGCGAAAAGATTATCCGCCGCGCCATCGAGCGCTCGCTCATCACCGAGTCGGAATCGCAACGCATGAACGAGGCCGAGATACTCCAGCTCATTTTTGCACCCGGCCTCAGCACGGCTGACGAAATAACGGAGATCTCGGGCCGCGGTGTCGGCATGGACGTGGTCAAGTCGACCATCGAAAGCCTCAAGGGCAGCATTCAAATTCGCTCCACGCCCGGCGAAGGAACAACGTTTCGCCTGCTCGTTCCGCTTACTCTGGCGAGCATTCAGGCGCTTCTGTTCCGTGCCCACAGCCGTCTCTACGCCGTACCGCTCGCTTCGGTGCTCGAGATCACGCGCATCAATGAGGACGAGGTGCACCGCGTCGATGGCCACGAAGTTTTCCGCCTGCGCGAGCAGGTGCTTACGCTGGCTCGACTCGACGACCTGGCGCCACGCGCCGCCGACCACAGTCGCCGCACGTTCATCGTCGTTATCGACGCCGGCACGCGCCGCTTCGGCCTCGCCGTGGACGCTCTGGTTGGAGAGGAAGAGCTCGTCATCAAGGCGCTCGAAGACGAGCTTCTCAACTCGCCTCTGGTCAGCGGCGCCTCGATCCTTGGCGATGGCACAGTCGTTCTCATCCTCAACGTTCCCGCGGTCGTATCGCGCCTCGCGCGGATTCCTGCGGTGGGAGCCATCGCATGAAACCCAATATCCGCGTGCTCGTCGTCGATGACTCGGCCTTGATGCGCAAGCTGATTCCTGATGCGCTGCTTCACGATTCGTCCATCGAAGTGGTCGGCACCGCGATGGATGGCGAGATAGGCCTGAAGAAAATCGAGGAACTGAAGCCCGACGTCGTAACGCTCGATCTGGACATGCCGCGCATGGGCGGCATGGAGATGCTGCGCCAGATCACGCGCAAGCATCATGTGCCGGTAATCGTCGTGAGCGCTCATACCGAAGAAGGCGCCTCGCTCACGCTAAAGGCGCTCGGACTTGGAGCATTCGACTTCGTTACCAAGCCGCGAGACGCGGCTCGCGGTCACATTCGACAGATCGCTTCGGAACTTGCGCTCAAGGTGAAGGCTGCGGCATCGGCCGGCGCTCCGAAAATGATTTACACGGTCCCGAACGAAAGTCGCAAAGGGCCGCGCAAGTTCTCGACGCAGCCGCGCTGGCCGTCGCGAATCGTGGCGATCGGTGTTTCCACCGGAGGCCCGCAGGCCTTGCAATACCTGCTTTCGCAGATACCGGCCGATTTCCCCGGCTGTATTGTCGTCGTGCAGCACATGCCCGAGGGATTTACGGAAATGTTTTCACACCGCCTCGACGAATCCTGTGCGCTTGAGGTGAAGCACGCGCAGTCCGGCGACCTGCTGCTCGCGGGCCGCGTGCTGGTATGCCCCGGCGACCGGCACATCAAAGTTCGCCGCATGGAGCACGGCAACGTCGTCATTCTTGTCGACCAGGCGCGCGTCAACGGCCATCGTCCTTCGGTGGACGTCCTTTTCGGGTCCGTCGCTCAGGAATTCGGCCGCAAGTCGATTGGTGTACTCATGACGGGTATGGGAGAAGACGGGGCGGCAGGCCTCGGTGCAATTCGTGAGGCCGGCGGTTTCACGATCGCGCAAAACCCGGAAAGCTGCGTAGTCGACAGCATGCCTCGCGCGGCCATCGAACGAGGCTTTGCTCAGCGCATTGTCAGTCTCGCCGGCCTTGCCGAGGCTCTCATCAACAAGTGCGCAGGGGATCTTGCGCCCGAGGCCACACAGGCAAATTTGCAGGATTCAGATACCGAAGAAACGGCTTCACGAAGGAGATCGTCATGAAACAGTTCGAACCACTCACCCGCAAAAGCGACTCACAGCCCGTGCGCTATCTGGTCGTCGATGACTCGGTCTTCGCCCGCAAGAGCCTCGCGCGGCTGATCGAGTCGTTCGGCGGTCAAATCGCCGGCGAAGCCGGCGACGGCGTCTCCGCCATTGCCGAATACGCGCGCGTCAAGCCGGATATCGTGCTGATGGACATCACGATGCCGCAGATGGAAGGCATCGAGGCCGTCGAGCGCATCGTGCAGGAGCATCCCGAGGCGCGCATCGTAATGGTCTCTTCGGTCGGCTACCAGGACAATATTCTCGCCGCTCTGCAGAAGGGTGCGAGGCATTTTGTCCAGAAGCCGGTAAAGCCGGACGCGCTCTACGAAATCATCCGCTATGTGTTGAACGACGATGGTGTCACGGCCGGGGCTGGCGAGGAGCATGCGCGATGAGAATGGACCTGATCCAGCCTTTCATCGGCTCTCTCGACGCCGTTCTGTCGGAAATGATGCGCGCTCCGGCGACAATCGCGGATCTCGCCATGGAAGAGGCCGGCTATCGCCGCAAAGGCACCGCCGCCGTAGTTCTATTCAGAGGTCAAATCGAAGGCCGCATCATTCTGGACATGGATCCGGCCGCCGCCACCTACATTGCGAGCCTTCTTGCCGACTCCGAGGTCGATCCTTCCGATCCGATCGTTCCCGAAGCTGTCTGTGAACTCGCCAACATGGTCATTGGCAACGCTGTCACGCAATTGAACGATCGCGGCTTTCAGTTCAAGGTGCTGCCACCATCGCTTCTCAAGGAAGAGCAGGTCGAAAAGGCCGGAGAGGACTCGGAGGCAACGATTCTCTGCTTTGAAACGCGCCAAGGCAGCGTGCATCTGAACATCGCCATGCGCTATCTGGCGCGGCGCAGCCACGAACGCGCCCCGGTCGCCGTCGGCTAGCTCCCGGGCTGTGCGTTTCGCGCGTGATGCTTATAAACGCGGCCCACGAAGAGGCGAGATGCCCAAAGTCGGTCGCAGGCGACCGCTCTCGAAAAAGCCCAGACACCCCTCGTATCGCAAATCGGATGAAGGTCTTGCTCGATGAATGCGCTATCGAGACCATAGAGGCGGGGCAATTCGTGCGGCCGGGCGGTTCCCAGGAAGCAGTCAGGGGAGAAAACAAGTAGATCTTGGCATTGGCCTTCTACCTCATCCGATACTCGGTACCATGCCGAAACAGTCCCGCCTTGGGGATTTCTTCCGAGTAAACGATCCGCGCGGGCAGAAAAATATTCCCTGAATCCGGCGAATAAGGAACAGCCAGCTCGACCTGCGCGTTCGCGTCGTAGCGCCTCTTGCTGCGAAAGCAGACGCCGATCGGAGAAATATCCTCGCAAACGGCCAATTCGTCATCGGTGCCCGCCTGGCGCACGCAAGCGGTTAACCGGGTTTTCAGCCGCAAACGTTGCCGATGTCGCTGATCGTTTGTGAGCGCGCTGTTGGCCGAACTCTCGCTTTGCCGGGCCTTGGCTGCCCGCGTGAGTTTCTTCTGGTCTTCGTGCGGCGCCTGGATCCAAATGCTCGGCACGCCACACGTCTTGCAATGCCGCGCGATCCCCCGGTTCGCTTCAAACGTGCGCAGCTCCATCTCGTTCAGATAGACGACCTCGCGCCGTCGGCAATAGCTGCATTCCAGCAGCATGCGCGCCACGGCTTCGGCCGATTGCGCAACCGGCGGAAATTCCACGCCCCAAAGATCGGTCGAATGATCGAGCAGTTCGATTCCGTAAAGGAAATCATCTTTTTGCAGGCCGAACTGGCCCACAATCCGCGCGTCGGCCCGGCGGTGGGCTTCAAGCGGCGCCTCGCGCTGGATATGAATTCGCTGCTCGGCGGGTAGATCGCGCTTGAGAGCGATCACAGCCCCCTGCTGGCTGATCAGGAGTGTCGTGGCCGGATCGGAAAACTCCTGGCCCTGGCTATCTGTTCCGGAAACCTTCAGCAGCAGCGTCATCGTTACGCGATCGCTGCGCCGGATGTTTTCGGGCTCCATCTTCTTCTCCCTCCCAAGGCCGGAGTCCTGCGCGTCAAGATAGCACAGAGCCGCCCGCTTGACCCACGGCGAGGAAACCAAATCATTGTCGTGTGCGTCTGCCAACTAGGCTATCATGTGTCCCAAACCGGCTCTTACATCGGGAAGGTAAAAACTCGCGATGACCGTCAATCCGACGCAGTTGTGTGTGCCCACCGTGTGCCGCATCCCCAAATCAATTTCGCAGCGGCTGCTCTTCGCCGCCTGTCTCGCGCTTGTTTCGCTCGTATGGGGCGCGACGCCGCTAAAAGCGCAGGTTACCGGCGAGATTTCCGGCCGCGTTGAGGACGCAACCGGCGGCGGATTGAGCGGCGCTACGGTGACCGCCAAGAGCCTTGAAACCGGCGCCACCAAGTCCACAACAACCGACGCCACGGGAAATTTCGAAATTTTCAGCCTTTCTCTCGGTCCGCAGGAGATCCGGGCCGAAAAAACCGGCTTCAAAACCACGGTCCACACGGGCATTAACCTGGAAGTCGGACAAAACGCGACAGTAATTCTGCAGCTTGAAGTGGGCGAGGTCGTGCAGGAAATCACAGTCGTGTCGGATGCGCCCGTCGTTAATACGACCACATCTTCGATCGCCGGGCTGGTCGGTGAGCAGGAAGTAAAGGATCTGCCGCTCAACGGCCGCAGCTTTGACAACCTCATCACTCTGAATCCCGGAACGATCAACTACGCGCTGAAGAGCGCGAATACCAGCACCAGCAACGGCAACACGTTTTCGGTCGCAGGGCGCAGAACTGCCGAAAACCTGTTCCTTCTGAACGGCATTGAATACACCGGTTCGAGCCAGTTGGCGATCACACCGGGCGGCGTAAGCGGCCAGCTCCTCGGAATTGATGCGGTGCGCGAATTCAACGTGCTCACGAACAATTATTCGGCGGCCTACGGAAAGCGCGCCGGCGCGCAGGTGAGCGTTGTTACGCAGTCGGGCACGAACAACCTGCACGGATCCGTTTTTGAGTTTATGCGCAATAGCGCCGTCGACGCGCGCAACTATTTCACGCTGCCGGGCGTCAAGCCACCTTTCGAACAAAACCAGTTCGGCGGCGCGCTGGGCGGACCGTTAGAGAAGGATCGTTGGTTCGTTTTCGGCAACTACGAGGGGTTTCGTCAGGCCTACACGTTGAGCAGTGTGAGTGTCGTGCCTGACGCGGAAGCGCGTATGGGCTTCCTCTGGAACACTTCGACCAATTCCTATCAGCAGGTATCCAACCTCAACTCGGCCATGCTGAATTACATGACGTTCTGGCCGCAGCCCGATCCGGGCGCAAGCTCCGAGTTGCTATCGAACGGCGTTCCGAGCGGCACGGCCTTTTCGCACAGCAATCCCAAGCAGTACATTCGCGAGGATTTCGGCACATTCCGCACCGACTACTATCTGAGTTCGACAGACACCATCACCGGAGCCTATACGGTTGATGACGGCAACAGCCGGATCCCGCTCGTCGATCCGCTCTTTGCTTCGGTCTCCACACTCCGCATGCAAGTTGCAAGCCTGCAGGAGATGCATACGTTTTCGCCGGATCTGTTGAATACGGCTCGCTTCGGCTTCTCGCGCGCGGGTTTCAATCTGATCTCCGATCCGCTCACGTCCATCCCGTCCAGCCTGGACTTTGTGACGGGAGCCGGTCCCGGCGGAATCACGATCGGGGGCGGCGTCTCAACGACTAGCGGCAATGGCACAATCACTGCTGCGGGCCCCAACAATGCGGCGGGCGTCTGGAATCGCAGAAACCTGTTTACCTACACCGACGACATCCAGCTCACCAGGGGCAAGCACCAACTGAGCTTTGGTGTGTGGTTCCAGCGGCTGCAGGACAACGAATTTGCGGCATCGCGCCAGGCAGGCGTCGCCGCGTTTGCGAACCTCACCTCGTTTCTTCAGGGCAACGTCACCGGGACCGGCGCCACCTTCCAGGTAGTTCCGAGCGCGCACGCGATCGGATGGCGCAGTTTGTTCGGCGCGTGGTACGTCGACGATACGATCAAGCTCAATCGAAGGCTGACGCTCGAGGCGGGCCTTCGCCACGAATTCACCACCGGTTGGAACGCAGTTCAGGGACGCGCTGCCGACTACGTGACCGATTCAACGGGCGTGCTGGTCACGAACCCGGTCGTCGGCGGCTCGGTATTCACGACGAACAACGCCAAGAAACTCTTCAGCCCCAGAGTCTCGTTGGCCTGGGATCCGTTCGGCAATGGAAAAACCGCCGTCCGCGCGGGATTTGGAACCTATTACTCGCTGATTGACGATCTGTCATTTCTGCTGAATTCGCTTCCACCTTACAACGGCTCGCTGACATTTACCGGCGCTCTCTCTTCGATTGCGCCGATCGCGCCCGGTTTCAGCGAAGCAACCTGCGGTCCGGGCGTACCCCCGCCTTGCGCGACCTACGCGCCGCAGGGCGTGCAGCCGAACGCCAAGACCCCGACCGTGGAAGAGTGGAACTTCGGAATCGAACGGGAGCTCAACCAGAGCACCTCTGTTCGGGTTTCCTATCTCGGTTCACACGGCTACCACGGATTTGTCGCCGTCGATCCCAACAGCATTCCCGCACAGATTTGCGCGACGGCCACCTGCGCAAGCGGGGGCGTTGGAACCGCCGGCACGGTCACCCAGGGAACGCAGTACATTCCGATTGGAACACGCCCCAACAAATATCTGAGCGCCGGCTTTTTCTGGTACAACGAAGGCAACAGCAGCTACAACGCTCTTCAAACCGAAGTGAACCATCGCTTCACTCACGATCTGCAGTTCCGCGCCAATTACACCTGGTCAAAAAATCTCGATACGAATTCGGCGCTCACGATCGCGCAATCGAGCAACGAACCGCAAATGATCATGGACCGAAACGATCTGCGGCGCGACTGGGGTCCTTCGGCACTCAACGCTACCAATCAAGCGAGCGTCTCGGCTCGTTATGAATTGCCCATCGGCCCCGGAAAACATTGGCTGAATTCCACAAGCGGGGTCGCAAGCAAACTGGCGGGCGGTTGGCAGCTGAACGGCGTCAGCACGTTCCTGAGCGGATTCCCGTTCACTCCGCTGGTGGGCTCGAATCGGTCCGGCGACGGAGACACGCGAAATCCGGATCGGCCCAATTTCAGCGCAAGTTTCACCGGCCCGGTCGTTACCGGAAATCCGGCGAAATGGTTCAATCCGGCTGCTTTCGCGCTGCCGACACTTGGCACCTACGGAAATGTCGGCCGCGGTTCTTTCAGCGGCCCCGGCTTGGCCGATGTGGATTTCTCCGTTTTCAAGACCACGTCGATTACCGAGCGCGTGAATCTTCAGTTCCGCACCGAAGTCTTCAACATCTTCAACCGCGTGAATTTCGGTCCGCCGAACACGACGGTGTTTTCCGGAACGAGCGTAAACGCATCTGCCGGCTTCATTTCTACGTTGGCCACAAATCCGCGCCAGATTCAGTTCGGCCTAAAGCTTCTGTTTTGATCCGAAATCGCACGGGCTGCTCCATTGAGGGTGAGCCCGTCGGCCGGAGCGGGCAAACCGAGCGATTTCTCATAAGGCACTGCTGCACCTGTTTCGATCCTCGCCCTGCCGGGCTTCTAGTAACCTGATTGCAGTCCCCATTCTTGGCAGGAGGCGTCTGTGAAAAGGCTCCGGCTGGTCGTCTCTCTGGTCACCGAAGACAACGACTATCAACGCGAACAAGCTGCGGCGGCGCAGGAAGTCGCCCATCGCTTGGGAGCCGATGTCTCCATTCTCTACGCGGATGGCGACCCCATCACACAGAGCCAGCAGCTGTTGGGCCTTATCCAGGGGCCACCGGAAGCGCGGCCTGACGGCATTGCGCTTGATCCTGCCAGCGGTACATCGCTGCCCCACGTGGCGCGCGCGGCGGTAAGCGCCGGAATCGCATGGGTTGTGATGAATCGCGAAGCCGCTTATCTAAACGAACTTCGCGCACAAACCAAAGTCCCGGTGTTTTCGATCAGCGGCGATCACCTGGAGGCCGGCCGCATCCAGGGCCAGCAAGTCGCAGCCCTGCTGCCCAGGGGTGGCACCGTTGTCTACATTCAAGGACCTGCCGACTATCCGGCGGTGGGTCTGCGTTTGCGCGGAATGCAGCAGCGCAAACCGGCCAACGTCAATTTGATTCTCCTGCGCGGAAAGTGGACTGAAGACAGCGGCTACAAGAGCGTTTTGTCGTGGGCGCGTCTTTCCACATCGCAGAAACTTTCGATCGACATGTTCGTCGCGCAGAACGACTCGATGGCCATGGGCGCGCGCAAGGCGATTCAGGAAATCGCTGATCCGGTGTTGCGCGAAAAATGGCTCGCGCTGCCCTTCACCGGCATCGACGGTCTTCCCAAAACTGGACAGGCTTTCGTGCGCAGCGGCTTGCTCGCTGCCACAGTCACCGTGGCTCCAAACACGTACCTCGCCATCGAACTTCTGGTCGAAGCGCTTCGGAAAGGCACAAATCCGCCGGCGTTTTCGCTCACCGTTCCGACTTCTTATCCGAAAATTGAAGAACTTGGATCGGGAAGATTTGCGAAGGAACGCGTCCTCGCACACTAGAGCGCGATCGCGGAAAAACGATTGGGAAATTGCGAGCCTCGGAAATTCGCTCGGCTTACGGGTGCGACTGGCTTTCGCTGAGCACGTCCCACAGAACGTATCCAACTACAGCCGCGCCGCCGATCACGACCGCATCAAAAATCCACTGGCCGCCATTGCCATTCGATCCAGCTCCCTGACCGCCCTGTGGACTTGCTGCGGCCGAGGACGCTGAAGCAGGAATCGCCGATGCCGAGGCCAGCGAGACGCTGTACGATTTGCCGGCCGCAATCACGCGCTCTTCGCCGTTCCGCGAAAGCACCAGACTCCCCTCGTAGGACGTGATCTGAACCTGCTTGGGTCCGAGGATCGTCACTTGCCCGAAAGCGTGCGAATTGTTCGCGGGACGAAGAACACCGACCGGAGTCTCAACTTCAAGAGGATCAGCCGACGTGCCGGAAAAACCGGTCGTGCCGTGACTCACCAGAACATCCATGCGCCCATGATCCTGCGTCAGAGTCGCATCGGAAGAAGCCAGCATGAAGACTTGCCCGGATCCAATGCGCAAACGCAAGGATCCGTTTTCGAATGTCGTGAGTACATCGCCGGAGTAAACGTTAGCGCCAAGCGCGGCCTGGGAGCCATCCACTTTCGCAAATTCAGCATTTGCAATCACACCCGTCGGCACGTCCGCAGCCATTGCTGCGGCAGCGCTCAAAAGCGCCACGCCGCCGGCTATCGCCGCTCTGCGCAACATCGAAGTCATGGAACCTCCGGAACTTACCGGCTACCTAGCAAGCCTAGAACCACAAGTCTTGGATTGTCAATACAGGAAAACGGTTGTTCCAGAAAGTTAACAATCGACCAAGGCACTTGTTTTGTTACATTCCGCGCTGCGAAGACTCGTCGTTGTGGGTGACAAACTCGGGATACGCTCCGGCGCCCAACTCGAATAAATCCATTCCCTGCCGCTCGCCCTCCTGTTCCACCCGTTGCCGGTGAATACGATCAAGCAGCCAGTTCATTCCGTAGGTCAAAGGAAATACGAAGCCCAGCAGCGTCGCGATCCCGACAATTTGGGCCAGCAGCTGGCCATGCCCGTTTGCGGCGCTCCCGATCAGCCCGGCCGCAAGCACGCCCCATAGCCCGCCCAATCCGTGCGCGGAAACCGCGCCGCCCGGGTCATCGACCCCCAGCCTCAACTCAAACCATTCGATCGAGAGCGTCACCAGTCCACCGGCGATTGCGCCGACGACCACAGCCTCGGGAGGCAACATATAGACGCAAGCCGCGCTGCTCGCCACCAGGCCGCCAACCCACCCGTTCACACTCAACGACACATCCGGCTTGCGAAATCGAATCTTGGTGATGATGGCGGCGGTCAGTCCTGCCGACGCCGCCGACAGTAGCGTGTTCACGCCGATCAAAACTGTCGCGCCCGGATCGACACCCGCAAACAGAATTGCACCCGCACCGTTCAGCCCGATCCACCCCATCAACGCGAGCAGGCAGCCAAAGGTCATATACACGGCGTTGTGCCCGGGGATCGCCATCGGCGTCCCTTCGCGCGAATATTTCCCGCGCCGCGGCCCCAATATCCAGGCGATCGAAAGCGCCGTCAGCCCTCCAACGCAATGAATCGTGCTCGAACCGCCCACGTCGAGAAATCCTTGTCCGAGTCCGTAATTTGCGCCCAATGCCGAGAGCCATCCTGCGCCCCACACCCAGTGCGCAAACAGCGGATAGGTCCACCCCGCCAGCAACATCGTCGAGAGCAGCATCGCGCTCATTCGCCACCGGTCGGCACCGGCGCCCAGGGGAATGATCGCAGCCAAGCACACGCTGAGCATTTCAAGCCAAAGCGAAAGCGACGGCGCCGACCCATCGAGCGGCAATCCACGCAGAAAGAATCGCTCCGCCGCAAGCCAGTTCCACTGCTTGCCGCCGAGGGTAAAAAAGTAGCCCGCGCTGTCCAGATATCCTTGCCACGCGAAGCCCACGAGGAAATACACAATGGCGGCCACCGAGATCACTCCGAGCGAAGACATCATCATGTGCGCCGCGCTACGCGAGCGTCCGAGGCCCGTATTGATCAGCGAAAGTCCGGCAATGGCGAGAGGCACAACCAGAATCAGCCCGATGCAGAGGACTGTCGTTGCGTCAGAGAAAGTTGGCGCACTCGGGGGCATTAGTCTCCCAGGCCACTCGGCGCCATGTGGGCACGAATTACAAGGACCAGGCCGGTCACTTCAACGCCGACCCCGGCAAACACAAAGACGCCCCGCGCGCCTTCTTTGGCAAGCAGAACCAGTGCAGCCAGGACGATGGCCCAGCCGGCCAGCAGAATAAGAAAGCCCAAAATCTTCATATTTCGCGCCCGGCCCGAAGCGTAGCATTCGCCCCCAAACCCATCCAAGGCATTATTTTAGGGTCCCGGGGAGGCAGGCCGCCCTCCCATCATCGAAAAAGCCTATCCCTTACATCAAAACGTTGCATTTTACTGCCATCATACTTGCGTATACTCTCCGGCCCTCAGCTACCCGAGCTGAAACTTTTTAAGGAGAATTACATGGCCGAGAAGACTACCGGGGAGATGCAGGCAACCTTAGGACTAACCGGGTTAACGATGAACGCGATGGCGCTCATCGCCCCCGGCGCCTTCCTTTGGCTCACCTTCGCCCCACAAGCGACAGAAGGATCGACGGCTCCGTCGATGTGGATAGGCATTCTTTTTGCGCTTCTGCTTTGTTTGGCGACTGCCGTTTGTTACGCCGAAATGGCGAAGCTGTATCCGGGCACCGGCAGTTCCTACTATTTTGCCGAGCAAGCCTTCCTCAATCACGACAAAGCCTGGAAATACGCCCGCGTAATGAAGTTCGCCGTAGGCTGGGGCTCTCACCTCTACTACTGGATCTACCCCGGCGTCATGGTTGCCGTCACCGGTGTTTTCTGCGGTTACGTCACCGGCACTCTTTGGCCCAACTTCATGAGCTCGGCCAACCCCGGCCCGATGTTCATGATGCTGGTCGCGATTCTGTTTTCCTTCGGCGTCGCATACATCGCCCACCGCGGCGTCAACGGCTCTACGGCCGTCAGCATCGCCATCAACGTGATCCAGATCTCCGCGCTGATTGTGTTTGCCGTCATGGCGATTGGCTACCGTCTGAATCACGCACCGGGCACGGTCGCCTATCAGTGGGATGCGACCACCAGCGACGCATACCAGTGCGAATTCGCCACAGACGCGCAGGGCAACATCTTGCGCAACGCGACGACGCAAGTTCCAACCTGCAAGACCGACGCCGCTGGCCAAGTCGTTCCCTACCACGTCAGCTACCCGTGGTCGGATTCGAATGGCAACTTCATGACGCACCCGAACGGCAAGTCCGTTGTCGGCGTTCACAGCTTCAACTGGATGTTCGTGCAAGCCACCGTCGCGATTCTGATCCTGGTCGGATTCGAATCGGTAACCGCAATGGGCGGCGAAGCGAAGAATGCAAAGCGTGACGTTCCGATCGCTGTCATCACATCCCTGCTCGTTCAGGGCGCCTTCTGCTACTTGTTCGAGTATTTCGCCGCCAACTACTTTTTAAATAGCGGCTACCCCATGACGACGGCCACAGGTTCGGCCGCCCCGATCGGCGACATGATGGTTGTCGTTGGCGACTGGGCTTTCGGTCCGGGCCACGGCCGCACCTTCATGCTCATTGAAGCCGTCACCGTGTTCCTCGCCCTGATCGGCACGACGCTCTCCTGCATCAACACGGGGGCCCGCGTGACCTACGCCATGGGCAAGGACAACGAAGTCCCCGAGCACTTCGGCCTTCTCCATGACAAGAACCTCAGCCCGCACCGCGCCATCTGGACCCTCGCTGTGATTTCCGCGATCACCGGTTGCATCGCCCTCACGGTTCTGTTCGGTGACGGCCCTGCTCTGGCCGACGCGACGATCAAAGCGCTACCGCAAGGGTTCTGGTCGAGCGTGGGCTATATGTCTCACGATACGATGGCAAAGCTGCCCAACAGCCTTCTCACCATCACCCTGGCTTCGAACTTCGGAACGTTCCTGCTGTACATGCTAAGCTGCGTCACCTGCATCTTCTGCTACAGCGGGCACCCCAACTTCAGCTTCATCAAGCACATGCTCGTTCCGATTTTCGGCATCGCTGCCAACCTCATCTGCATGGGAGCCTACATCGTGCTGCCATTCATGGGGTACGGCACCAAACTTGAACCATTCACTGCGCTGGGAATCGCCGCGGTCTGGGCTATTTACGGCGGCATATACTTCGTCATTTCGAGCAAGAAAACAGGCCGCACCACGCTGGTGACCAGCAAGGCCTGACCAAGCCAGGACAAACTGTTTCCGGGGCGGGCTCCTTCCATCAAAGGGTCCGCCCCTTTGTCTTTGTCCGGAGATGATGTTTAATGTTTTGGGGAAGTCAAAATACCCGCACAGGCGCGGCCACAGCTACGGCTCGCGCCGTCAGGCCACTTCCGGCCTCTATGGATCTGGAATTCGCTCAAATTTCTGATCTTGGTCGCGTTCGCGCCGGGAACGAGGACTATTTCGGCCGGGTGATACCGGACACGCCCGAACGCGTCCGCTCGCACGGGTGGCTATTCGCGGTCGCCGATGGCGTCGGCGGACACGATCGCGGCGAAGTCGCTTCCCGCCTCACGATCGAGACGCTCCTCGACGGATTTCATGGCGCCACGGCGGGCGAATCCCACAGCTCTCTTCTCGGCAAGCTAGTGGTCTCGGCAAACACGAAAGTGATCGATACCGCTCACGCAGCCAGCATCAACATGGCAACCACGATCGTCGCCTGCGCCTTGCGCTATGACCGCGCAACGGTCGCGCACGTCGGCGATTCCCGCTGCTATCTGATTCGCCGCGGCCAGGCGACACAGCTCACACGCGACCATACGGTCGTCAGCGACCAGTTTCGTCTTGGCGTCATTTCAGCTTCCGAAATGGCGTCCTCCGAGTCGCGCCACGTTCTCAGTCGGTCGATCGGATCGGAGCTGGTGGTGAAGGCAGACGTTGGTGAACATCAGGTCTTCGCAGGGGATATTCTGCTTCTCTGTTCGGACGGCTTGCACGGCTCGGTTACCGGCACCGATATGTCTCGGATTTTGAGTGGCGACGCGGACTTGAACGCAGGGGCAAAGCAGCTGGTGAATCTTGCCAACGAGCGGGACGGCAATGATAATATCACCGCGCTGATCATCCGCATTCGCAACGTAGAGCGCGTCGGCATGTACCGCGGCCGGCCTTATCGCCTGCCGTAGCATGAGTCACTGAGGCTTCCCTTCGAGGCATCTCCGTTCACCCCGGCGAACAACTCGACCACTACAAGATCGACGCTGTAGTCGCCCGCAGCGGCATGGCCTCGATTTTTCGAGCTACCGACGCCCGCGACGGCCGCCAGGTCGCCATCAAAGTTCCGCATCCCGAGATGGAAATGGATCCTGTCCTTTTTGACCGCTTCCATCGCGAAGAGGCCATCGGGCAGTCGCTTGACCATCCCGGCGTGATGAAGGTCTACAAGGACGAAGACCGCAGCCAGCTCTACATGGTCATGGAGTGGGTCGACGGGCGCCTTTTGCGCAAGATTCTTCAGGAAAAGGGCAAGCTCCCGAAAGAACGGGCCATCCGCATCACCCTCGGCATCTGCGACGCTTTGAGCTACATCCACAGCCACGGAATCGTCCACCGCGACCTGAAGCCGGAAAACATCATGGTCGACGCCAACGACGACGTGAAACTGATCGACTTCGGAATCGCAGGCCAGGAAGGTGCGCGCCGCCTTACGTTCGCCAAACTTTCGCAGGTGATGGGAACGCCGGACTACATTTCACCCGAACAAGTCAAGGGCAAGCGCGGCGACGCGCGCAGCGACATCTACGCCCTCGGCGTAATGCTCTACGAGATGTTGACTGGCAAAACGCCGTTTCAGGGACCGAACGCGTTTGCGATCATGAACGATCGGCTTTTGAACAATCCGATCCCGCCGCGCGAACTGGATCCTGCGATTTCGCCGCAGCTTCAGGAGATCATCTACCGGGCGATCGAACGCGACCCCAAGAACCGCTACCCGAACGCCCGCGAATTCGCTCACGACCTTGAGCATCAGGACCAGGTGGGCGTCGCCGAACGCCCCGAACTTCGCGACTGGCGAAAGCGCCGCACTCCCTGGGTCCGCCGGATCCTTTTTTACATCATGCTGGCCCTCATCCCGGTTCTGGTCTTCGGCCTGATGCTCTTTGTCGCCCGCCGCTAACGCCTTTCCGAACACGAACTCGAAACAATTGACGCCCGGGGCCGCCCGCGACCGGCCCGCCACCAGGGTCCTGCTGCACGCCACTCGTACCTGATTTGACATAAAGATTCCATAAGTATCCATCGCTGAATTTTTGATAATTTGCATAGATTTTCTGAGTTTGACCCTCCATTTCGTCGTCTGTACTTTGCTAGGACACCGTCACGCCTCACAAAAAACAAGCACAGAGGACGCGACTGGGAGGGGAGAAAGTAAGCATGAACTATTTTTCAAAATGTGCTTCGAGGGTTGCCGCGGGCATATTTGCTGCAGCGTTTGCTTTAAGTCTTGCGCCCGTCGGGCAGGCTCAATCGGCAGTCCAGGCGGCCGGAGATTCTTCCGCCTCCGCAAGCTCCGCTGCACCCGCGAAAAACACCCAGCAGCAGCTAGACGATCTTCAGAAGGAGATGGCCGCCCTTGAGCAGCAGATCGCTGCCCTCAGGGCTCAGCAGGACGCGGCTCCAAAAGTCGAAGCGGCTTCGTTCGTTCAGACGCCGGCGGCCGCGCCAGCCGATAACAAGGTGAATCTCGCCGGCTTGCTCGGTCCGATCACGCTGAGCGGCACGGGCGACGTTTACTACGGCTACGACTACAACCATCCCATCAATGGCATCGATCCTGCTACTCCGTTCACTGCGGCCACAAACGGATTCGGCTTGAACCTTGCCGAGTTCATTTTGGACAAGGCGCCGGATGCGACTTCCTCCGATAGTCGCTTCGGATATCATTTCGCCGCCGGCTACGGTCAGGCAGCAAGGGCCGTAAACGGCTCGGATATCTTTGGCGATAGCAGCCAGTTCTACATCAAGGAAGCCTACGCCTCCTATCTCGCTCCGCTCGGCAAGGGCCTCACGTTCACGGTCGGAAAGTTCGTCACCCCGATCGGCAACGAAGTCATCGAGACCAACGGCAACTGGAACTACACGCGCGGTCTGCTGTTCTACAACGCCATTCCCTATTTCCACTTCGGAGCCAGCGCCAAGTACACCTGGAACCCCAAGGCCTCGGCGACGTTCTACCTAGTCAACGGCTGGAACAACTCCGGCATCGATCACAACAATTTCACGACGCAGAGCTCGGGCCTGACTTACGGCATGAGCCTTGCCCTCACTCCAAACGCAAAGTGGAGCGTGACTGAAAACTACTTCGCCGGTCCGGTTCAGGACAACGAGGTTTGCAACTTCGAAGTCACGACCACGAACTGCACTTCGCTCAACGACTGGAAGCAGCTCTCCGACACCGTGATCAGCTATACGCCGAACGCCAAGTGGGCTTTCGCGCTCAACGGCGATTACGGCTTCGGTCCTCACGCGTGGAATTGCACCACGGCCAAGAACTGCGTGACTGTGGGCAAACAGGCGACCTGGTGGGGAGTGGCTCCCTATGCCAAGTACGCTTTCAATCCGAAGAGCTACTTCGCGGTCCGTTATGAGTATTACGGCGATCCGGAGGGCTACACACTCTTGGGCGGAGTGATCAACCCCGCGGATGCAACTCACTTGCAGGAATTCACCAGCACCTACAGCTACAACGTGACCGGTGCCTT
>Ga0210401_10003264_pt1 | contig 17410 bp, 16 predicted proteins | sample IncBWH32MmetaG_FD_150866 | JGI IMG/M metagenome (GOLD analysis project Ga0210401, IMG submission 150866) | Forest soil microbial communities from Barre Woods Harvard Forest LTER site, Petersham, Massachusetts, United States - Inc-BW-H-32-M | ecosystem: Environmental > Terrestrial > Soil >... | reverse complement strand
GGGTGTAAGTTCAATGTCTGCCGGGATCAGCAAGTAGGCATATGCACGCCGATTAGATCGCCCCACACGGCCGCGCAGCTGGTAGAGCTCAGACAGTCCAAAACGATCGGCGCGGTTGATGATGATGGTATTACACAGCGGAATGTCGAGGCCGTTCTCGATAATCGTCGTGGCCACAAGAATGTCAGCTTCGTGATGCATGAATTTAAGCATCACTTTTTCCAGTTCTCCTTCCGACATCTGGCCGTGTCCCACGATGATGCGGGCCTTCGGGACCAACGCCTGAAGTTTGGCGGCAATCTCCCAAATACTTTCTACGCGGTTGTGGACGAAATAAACCTGGCCGCCACGTGACAGTTCCTGTTCGAGCGAAGACTGAATCAGCTTCTCGTCCCAACTGGCGACCACGGTCTGGATTGCGATGCGATCCTTCGGCGGAGTTTCAATCACGCTCATGTCGCGCAGGCCCACAAGTGACATGTGCAGAGTCCGCGGAATGGGTGTGGCCGACATGGTCAGAACGTCCACCTCCTTGCGCATCTGCTTCAGGCGTTCTTTGTGGCGGACGCCGAAACGCTGCTCTTCGTCGACCACCAAGAGTCCGAGGTCGGGGAACTTTATATCTTTCGACAGCAGGCGGTGCGTGCCGATGAGAATGTCGATCTTTCCCGCTTCGACTCTTTGCAGAATGTCTTTCTGCTGTTTAGCCGTGCGGAAGCGGCTGATCATCTCGATAGTGACTGGAAACGCGGCAAAGCGCTGCTTGAAAGTTTCGAAATGCTGAAAAGCGAGCACGGTCGTGGGGGCGAGTACGGCTACTTGCTTGTTATCGGCGACCGCCTTGAAAGCCGCGCGCATCGCGATCTCCGTCTTACCATAGCCAACGTCGCCACACAGGAGCCGGTCCATGGGCTGAGAAGACTCCATATCGCGCTTCACGTCGACGATGGCCATTTCCTGATCTTCGGTTTCACTGAATTCGAAGGAGTCTTCGAACTCGCGCATGAACTGGCTGTCGGCGGAGAAAGCGTGGCCCTTAGCGGCTCTCCTTTCCGCGTAAAGCTTGAGCAGTTCGTCGGCCATGTCCTTCATGGCCTTCTTTACACGCGCCTTCGTTTTGGCCCAGGCAGCCGTACCGAGATGGTTCAGTGCCGGCTTCGCCCCTTCCGACGATCGATACTTCTGGATCAGATCGAGTCTCGTCAGCGGTACATAGAGGCGCGCGCCTTCGGCGTACTCAAGCAGCATAAATTCCGCGTTGCCATCGCCCTGGTTGATTTCCTTGAGTCCCTGATACTGCCCAATACCGTGTTCCACGTGAACCACATAGTCGCCGACCTGGAGATCGCGGAAGTCGGACAGAAACGCTGAGGTCTTCGACTTGGATCGCTGTGGTCGGGAGATTACGGCGTCAGACTCGTCAAACAGGTCGCGCGCGCCAAAGATGGCGAGGTGCGCATCGGGCAGCACGACCCCGTCAGGGACATAGGCCTTGGCCAGGGTCGATGTAAGGACTTCACCGGCGAAATAAGAGGTTTCGTCCGCGTAGCTTTCACCGCCGCGAGTACGACTGCCCAAGCGGAAGGACACGCTATTCTCGCTGAAAACGTCAGCCAGGCGCTCAACTTCTCCAATGTTGGGGACTGCGATCAGCACTCGGTTCTGATCGGCGATCTGCTTCCTGGCATCTTCCAGCATGGCGTTCACCGAGCCGTGGAAGCGCTGCGTGGGCTGAGAGTGGAAGCCGACAGCTTCAACGCCCCCAGGTCGCGCAATCTCCAGATGTTCGACGTCGGCGCCGGGCAGGCTGGAAAGTTTCTCCCGCCAGTGTTCGGGGGGAAGGTAAAGATCCGCGGGCTGTACCAGTTTGCCGATGCCGCTGCGCTCGTGGGCTTCCTCAATCCGAACCCAGACTTGATCGAACTCGTTGCGCAGGCTGTCCGGCTCGTCGGCAAGCACCGCGGCGCGGGGCATCAAGTCGAACACGGTGCGGTCGGCGCCGGCCACCGGAGCATAGAACTCCCATCCAGGAAATACTGTGACTCCTCCTGAGCGCACCGCTTGCTCCACCACTTCTTCGGCGCCGGTAATGCGCCTGCCGGAAAGGCGAGCGTGAATCGCGCCCAATAAATCCTCGCTAACCGGGGTCTCGGTCAAGGGAAGCACCAAAGCTTCGTCAACCGGAGTGGAGGAACGCTGGGTTGCAGGGTCAAATTTGCGGATGGACTCGACTTCATCGCCGAAGAATTCGATGCGCAGCGGACGGTCGGCCTCGGGCGAGTACACATCGAGAATGCCGCCCCGTGAGGCATACTCTCCGGGCATCTCAACCACGTCGGTTGAGCTGTAACCGACGGTGTTGAGGTGGGCCAGAAGCGGCTCGATATCCAGAGTCTCGCTACGGCGGATCACTCGCGCCAGGTTGGCATAATATTCGGCGGACCGCAGACGAAGCGCCGCGGCAGCAACCGGGACGACCAGGATAGAAACGGCTCCGGAGGCAATCTTCCACAGTGCAACCGCGCGCTCTTCCTGGATTTCCGGGTGCGGCGAGAGATTCTGGAAAGGCAGAACGTCGCGGGTGGGTAGGGAGACGATGGAATCGGGGTCGTTGCCTCCCGTCAGCTCATGAAAGGCTTGCAGCACCGGGACCATGTCTTCGGCGGTACGATTGTCGGGAACCACGGCAATGACCGGCCGCCCGCCAACGCGTTGCCACAAAACCAGAAACAAAGCTTTAGCGGGGGGAGTGAGTCCAGAGACACCTACCCGTCCCGTGCCCTCTCGGAGGTGGGAGGCAACACGCTGGAAGGCTGGCAATTTTTCTACGTCCGCGAACAGATCGCGAACGAAGGGGAGAACCATCGTGTTTTGATTTTAGCAGGTGCGAGGGTTGCCAGGCCGCTGCCCACACGCGACCGGCGGTTCATCCTCTGCGGAGCGGCCGGGTCAGACATGTGGGTCCACCACCGCCGTTTATACACAGCTCAGAGCCGGGGAAGGTGCGGACATCGAATCCGGCGGCATGCATCTGGGCGTTGGTCTTGGCGTTCTCTTCCAGCGCCAGCAGCCGGTTGTTCCCCAGTGACAAGACGTTGCAGGCCAGCGTATCGCGCTCGGAGTAATCGATCTCGATGAACTTGTAGCCTCGCGACTTGAGCAGCTCCACAGTCTCCACCGCGAGCCAGGGCAAATCAACCAACGCCGTGCGCTCGTCGAGAAGACTGATCAAAGACATCAAGTGCAGGCATGCTGAAGGGCCCGGGCCATAGGGCAGCGGCGCAACATGCACTTCTATACCTTTGGGAACAAGCAGCGAGCACATCTGCTCAATGCCCGCCGGATTGGTGCGGTACCCGCTTCCCACCAGCAGCGTGCGCGAATCCAACCATACGATGTCGCCGGCTTCGGTGGTGCCGGGATCGCGGATTTCTCCCAGGACCGGTGTTCCCAGCTTCCGGTAAAGCTCGGCTTGTCGGTGGGCTTCCGAACGGCGATTCGCTTTGCCCGGGTTCATGATAATTGCGCCAAAGTCGGTCGGCAGCGAAGAATCGTGGGCGTAAACCGCGTCGAGCGACAGATCGGAAGCAGGCGGGAGCTGGACGACTTCTGCTACTTCCTGCAACTGGCGGCACAACTCAAAATGTTGGGCCTGCCCTATGCCGAAATCCGGGCGGCGAAGAAAGCCAAGGTTCTGCCATTCGCTCGACTGCCCTGGAGTGTCCCATCCAGCCGAGCGCGGCGAACACACCATCACGCGATGCAAGGGGCCAACCATGGAATTTGCGGTGAAGAAGGTTGCGGGCTTGGTTAGAGTGTGCAGGCTACGCCTCCGTTCAGCAATCTAAATGGGGGAAGTAGCAAAAGCAACCTGGGAGGAGGCTGCTTCTAGAATTCTATGTGTGCGCGGAAGCTGGGCACGGTGACCGGACCGCGGTCCTGGTTATATCCCGGATTGTTGATGTGCTGCACCCCCGGAGCGAGGTAAATGCCGCGCCAGATATGGGCCGTGTAGTAGGCCTCGAAAATGTTCTCGCGTCCGTACCTCAACCCACCGTCCCCGAGCAAAAAGCCGAGTCCTCCATCCGCCAGGTAAGTCTGATGGTCCTTGCAAATGCCATTGGAAACGAACGCAACCCCCGTGCGGTCCTGCCGGCGATGCCACTTCGCGCCGTACACACCAAGCCCCTCCAGCAACGTTGAGTCAACCTCAGTGTAGGCAAAGGATTCGGTTCGGCCGTTGTCCCACCCCCAGCGCGCGAAAGCTACGAAGTTCGGGGAGAGATTCTGCTCGATGTTGATCCCAAAGCCGTACTTCATGGTGATGTGCCAGGGATGGTTCGTAATTTCCGGCACCGGCGTCAACCCTGCCTCGAACTGGGCAACCGCCTCGCGGTAGATGCCCATGTTGGCATGATTCACATAACCGATCAGCCGAATCACGCCTGGCTTCTTGGGAACAATGCCACGTAGCCAGTCGAATTCGATGTTCTCCGCGTGCGCCTGCCAGGGCTTCCATACCAAATCAATGCCGTTAGCGACCTTGGGCATCAGGGCCTCGGCGAATTTGATGCTGAATCTCGGGTCTTCATAATCGGCCACCCCACCAACGGTATAGCCGCGGGTGTCAGCGGCATAGTCATAGGCGCCATTGTTGTCGACCGTCCAATTCAGGAATTGCAGGTGGGTGTCGGATCCGGCCGAGTTTTGGTCAAAAAAATCCGGCATGCTGAATTTCCCGAAGCGGACCTCCAGGCGCCGCTTAGGGAGCTCGCTGAACAACGACAAGGCATTGCGCTCGTTTTCAATCTTCTGGTCGCTCAGCGCAAAAACTTTGTGAAACATCGCGCGCGCTACGTATGGCACTTTGCTCAACAACGGATTGCGCACGATGTCCAGATTGGTAAAGCCCGCCAGACCAAAACCCTCACTCAGCGCCGCGCCTCCGGCCTCCTCAACGTCCACGAGTATTTCGATGGAATCGTTCAGGCGCACGCCGGTGTAGAGCGTCAACACCCGCGAGGTCGCCTTTTGATAGTTGGGGCCAAGGCTGTGCGGGCCGCTGTACTTGGCATAGAACGCCGGATTCGTTTGAAAAATAAAGTTTGCCTGCCCGGAAAGCCAAAAGCGGTTGTCTTTGAGATGCGGAAACATGCTCTCCGGAGCGGAACTGGACTCAGGGTCCGTGCCTTCAGTCGAGGCATCGGCAGCCTTACCCGGGGCTTGAGTAGACGTAGCAGCGGCTTCTTGGGCCACCGTCGCTGGTTGGACTGGCGTCGCCGACTGAGCCCAGCCCAGGCCGGCAAGCGCGCACAACGTAAACGCCAGCCAGCGCGCACCAGTTCTTCCGAATTGGAGATCGTTATTCATTTGCGCAAAGGCTGAGACTGCAAATCTATAGTTAACCGCGATCTTGCCAATCCAGGAGCGCGACCCGCGCTGCTGAGCCAACGGCCCGGCGTCCTGGAATCTTCACTTTGATTTGCGGAGTGGAAGCAGAAGAGGTGAGACGATAGGCGGGAAATCGATTCTATCGGTTCAGTTCTATCGCTTCTACACCGGACAGCCAAGCCTACTCGGAGGTCTGTCGTTGTCCTGCTTCATAGAGCTTGACTGCTTGTAGCATACCCCCCTATAGTATTGTCAAGGCGAAAATGGCCCACACCATACGCGAAAAGGAAAAGCTGGTCTTGCGCATCCGGCGGATTCGCGGACAGATCGAAGCACTGGAGCGCGCCCTCGACAACGAAACCGAGTGCTCGGATGTTTTGCAGTTGATTACCGCTGCGCGAGGAGCGCTGAACGGGCTGATGGCCGAGCTGGTCGAGGACCACGTTCGCTTTCATGTCCTGGACCCGAAACAAAAGCCGACGTCAGAACAAGCCCTGGCTGCGGATGAACTCGTCGACATCATCCGTTCCTATTTGAAGTGAATTCTTCATCTCGAAAACGGGCGAGTGCGAAGCGCAAGATTGCATCCCACAAAAAATCAGGACGACCCGGAGCCCCCCGAGGCCGTCCTTAAGACCCTCCCGGTTAGAAGGGCATGTAATGAGACTAAGCCTACTGGCCGCGTGTTTCAGGACTGTTGCTGAATTGTAAAATTCCGGTGAATTCGTTTACCTGTTCGGCACTGCCCTTTTTCTGTCAATTCGCGCTCGAGGTGAGCGTGTCACGAGGGCTCCTGGCTGCCTGTTAACATATCTGCCAGCCGTTCTTTGCCCGGTATTCGAGGAGACCCATGACCCGCAACATGGAAACTTCCCGCGCGCTGCAAAAACGCGCCGAAAAAATGATCCCCGGTGGCGTGAATTCCCCGGTGCGCGCCTTCCGCGCCGTCGGCACCGATCCACCCTTTATTCTGCGCGGCGAAGGCTCGCGTCTTTTTGACGCTGACGGCAATGAGTACATCGACTACGTCGGTTCCTGGGGACCGCTTATTCTTGGGCATTCTGCGCCCTCCGTCGTGGAGGCGGTAGTCGCGGCAGCGCGCAATGGCACCAGTTTCGGTGCGTCTACGCCCAGCGAAGCGGACCTGGCGGAAATCGTGATCTCAGCTTTTCCTCACATGCAGAAGGTGCGGTTCGTCAATTCCGGCACCGAAGCCACCATGTCTGCTATACGCCTCGCCCGCGCCTATACCAAGCGCAAATATGTGATTAAGTTTGAAGGCTGCTACCACGGGCACGCCGACGCCCTGCTGGTAAAGGCTGGATCGGGCGTGGCCACGCTCGGTATTCCCGGCTCGGCCGGCGTTCCCGAAGAGTTTGCCGAGTTCACGCTGGCGCTGCCCTTCGGCGATCTGCATCCCTTGGAAGAGGCGTTCAAGAAACTCAAACACCAGATTGCTTGCGTAATTGTGGAACCGGTAGTAGGCAACATGGGTTGCGTACCTGCTTCCGGCGAATATCTGGCTGCCCTTCGCTTAATGACTCGTCAAGAAAAGACCGTGCTGATTTTCGATGAAGTAATGACCGGGTTCCGGGTGGCCTTCGGCGGGGCTCAGGAAGTTTACGGGATTCACCCCGACCTGACCACGCTGGGCAAGATCATCGGTGGAGGGCTGCCGGTCGGTGCCTACGGAGGACCTTCCGAGATCATGGATCTGGTGGCGCCGCTGGGGCCGATGTACCAGGCCGGGACGCTCTCGGGGAATCCTCTAACTATGGCCGCGGGCCTGGCGACTTTGCTGCATCTGCGCGACCACAAGCAGGAGATCTATCCGCGGCTGGAAAAGCTGAGCGGAGAATTGGTAACTGGAGTCGCGGCCGAAGCGAACGGCGCTGGCGTGCCGATTTGCCACAATCGAACAGGGTCAATGTTTACCTGGTTCTTTCAGACCGGCCCGGTCACTAACTGGACTTCCGCCGTAAAATCCGATACCGAAGCCTTCGGACGATTCTTCCGCTCCATGCTTGACAATGGAGTCTATCTGCCGCCTTCGCAATTTGAAGCGGCATTCTTGAGTGGTGCGCATACGGAAGACGACATCCAGAGGACGATCGCGGCAGCGAAGCAGGCGTTCGCGATGGCGCATGCTTAGCGGACGGTTGAGACTACCGGATGTGAGCCGCTCTCGACATCATCTCCGGAATGGTCGTGAAGTTGTAGCCTTCGGCCTTGTAGCGAGCAATCAGGCGATCCGTCGCCAGCACGGTTTGCGAGCGATCGGCGCCAAGCGCAATGTGGCCGCCGTCGTGCAGCAGAATAACCTCGCCGCCGCGAATCTTCCCGGAAACTTTCTGTTGAACATACTCCGCCGGTTTTGCGTTCCAGTCCCACCCCATGACATTCCACATCACTGGCTCCAGGCCTAAGGTGCGTGCAATGCGCAGGGTGACAGGCCGGCGTCCTCCAAATGGCGGACGAAACAGCAAGGAGTGCTGTCCTACCGCGTCATTTAGCACCTCCTCGCATGTTTCCAGTTCGGCGCGGGCTTGCTGGACTGAGGCAAAAATCAGATTGGGATGGCTGAAAGTGTGATTGCCGATGGCGTGGCCAGCCGCAGCGATCTCGCGTGCGATATCAGGCCTTTCTTTCACGTAGCGGCCGATCAAGAAGAATGTGGCAAGTACCTTGTGCTTGGCCAGGACCTCCAGGATGCGCAAGGTGTACGGATCGTTGGGGCCGTCGTCGTAGGTCAGCGCAAGTCTCTTCGTTCCCATTGGCAGTCCGGTAAAAGTCCGGCCGAACCACTGGCCGGTGGGCGCCATGGACTGGTAGCCAGCGGACGTGGCCGCAACCAGACCCGCAGCGCTCGCAAGAAGGCCAAGCATGTTGCGCCGATTGTAACTGCGCCCAAGTCAATTCACCACAGAGACACGGAGGCGCAGAGAAACGCAGGGTTAACTTTTTCCTCAATTGCAAGCTGCCCGCACTCGCGTTATGCTGCCATGCGAAGCAGCGGTTCCTCAAAACCCCATGGCCAAGCTTTTCGAGCTTCCCCGCTACATTGCAGTGGAAGGTCCGATACGCGTCGGAAAAAGCACGCTGGGGCGCGTTCTGGCCGAGCGCCTCAACGCCCAGCTGGTGATGGAAGTCGAGGACAACCCCTTTCTGCGTCCTTTTTACGAAGGCGAGCGCGGGGCCGGGTTCCAGGCGCAGTTCGCATTTCTGATTCGCCGTTTCGAGCAACTCCGGGGGCTTGACCTGGGTGCGAGTTCGCAAAAAATGGTGGTCGCGGACTTCATCTTCGAGAAAGACAAACTTTTTGCCTGCCTCAACCTCACCGATCAGGAACTCGACACCTACAACCGCTACTACAACTATTTTCGCGAACTGGTTCCCACACCCGACCTTGTGATTTACCTCCAGGCCACCCCGGAGGTGCTGAAAAAGCGGCTCAAGAAGAAGAACGCGCCGGGAGAAAAAGCGATCAACGAGGAGTATCTGGAAGAAGTGATCAAGGCCTACGAGCACTTCTTCTTTCACTACACATCGTCTGACCTGCTGATTGTGAACACCTCGGAAATCGACTTCGTGGAGCGCAATGAAGATCTGCAGGCCTTGCTACGCAAGGTCTCCGCACCCATCAAGGGCACCCAGTACTTCCTGCCGCTGGGCAGAGAGGAAGCGGCGAGCGCGTAAAAAGCTGCCGTAGGGTGCTGGTTGGTGGCTCTCCAGTGTTGCTCAATGTTTCCGCCCACGCCGGCTCCTGCCGAACATGCGCGGATCGTGGCGGAGTGGCTCCGGCGGATGTTTCACAATCTGCCGAAATTCGCGATGCTCTGGATTGATCAGCCAATTAGTTTCGCTCACCGCTAGCGCCGACGGCACCAGCAGGACACAGCTTTCCGCCCTCTTCACGAAGTCGTCGCCAATCTGGGCAAGCTCGGACGGCGCAGGAGTTTCGCGCCAATTGGCTGGCAGCTCGCTCGACACCACGCGGTCGCGGGATAGTTGTTCGGGAACGTCCGCTATGGCAAGGACAATATCCTCGGGAGAGTCTTCTGGATCGAGATGGACAAAATACTCCAGCATGGCGAGAGACTGGTGCTCGGAAGCATAGGCGAGACGCGTGCCCGGACTTGACCAGCGTCCGCCGTAGCGATAGGCGCCTTCTCCATCGAAGGGGGCGCGCGCGTACGCTGCGCGCAGCACCCGAAACACTGAGGTCAACTAATGCCGCCGTAGGCGATGCGGCCGAGCAGTCCCTCCACCTGGCGAGCCCCAAGTTCGGTGTCAATGGCCGCGAGCGGCGCTATGCCTCCAAGGGCACGGTTCGTGCGTTTGAGCCATCGCGAGGCACGGGCTTCGTCGCCCAGGCTCTCGCGGGCCAGGGCCAGAACCCGGGCCAACCGGTATAACCGGTCCGACTCGAAACGGGCCAGCCGTCCTCGGCTCCGGCGCTGCAAGCTCCGGGAGGAAAGGTCCAAAGCGTCCGCCAGTTCTTTGAGCGTCAGGCCTGAGGCCCGCATCAGCTCTGTCAGCACGCCGTGTGGGAAGCCTTCGCGGATGGCCTCACGCAGGTCGGCATCGCTGCGAAGTGCGCGCCCCAGGACGCGTTCTCCGCCCAGCTCACGAATTACAGATCGGATCTCGTTCGCCATTTGTCGTTAATTGTAGCGCCAATTGGCGCGACCGTCAAGATCGCTGATCTACTCCTCATGCCGCGGCAGTGCATAAATCGCCAATGCCTTGCCCATTTTCACGAACTCGGGAACCGGGTACAGCCGCTTTACCACCAGCTAAAGTACGGCAACCTGGATTACGGAGGACTCAACCACACTATCAATGATGGTGTCCACATCGACCTTGCTCGTTGATAAGTCAATCGCCATGTATATCTTAGGAAGGCGGGAAGCGGAGGCTACTCGCGCTTTATCCTAAAGCCAGTCTCAACGTTTTACCGAATCGGCTACTGGTTGATTCGGTAAACTGCGCCATTACCCTGGAGATCGTAACTAACTGCCGTTCCATACATGGCGCCGGTGCTATCAAAAGTGAACTGGCTTATTGGCCCAGCAGCTTGATGGCCCGCTGCGAAGTCGCATTCCCTTGCGCAAGCGGCTACAATGTTTTGAGCAGTACACAGGCTCTATCCGGCGAAGCCGGAGGGGCACTGGAGGACATGTGAGTCTGACACCGATTGGCGAACCTCGCCAGAAAATCACTGTAGCTTCTCTTCGCGAGAAGAAACTCCAACATCAACCCATCACTTGCCTGACGGCCTACGACTATGCCACTGCGCGCCTGGTGGATGAAGCCGCCATCGACATTGTCCTGGTCGGCGACTCGCTGGCCCAGACCATGCTGGGCTACGAGAATACGCTCTCGGTCACTGTTGACGAAATGCTGCATCATACCCGCGCAGTGCACCGGGGCGTGAAACACGCCTTCTTGGTCGCTGATATGCCATACGGGTCATATCACGTTGGCGCCGACGAAGCCGTCAAAAATGCGACCAGGTTCATGAAGGAAGGCGGCGCGGAAGCGGTCAAGATGGAGGGCGGAGAGAAACGTGCTGACCTTATTCGCCGCATCATCGATGCCGAGATTCCCGTCGCTGGCCACATCGGTTTGACGCCGCAATCAGTGAACGTCATGAGCGGATACAAGGTGCAGGGCAAGTCGCTCAGCGCCATTGAACAGCTCATGCGCGATGCTGTGGCGCTCGATCGCGCCGGCGTCGCCTGCATTTACCTGGAAGGCATGCCGCGCGAAGTGGCCGCGATGATCACGGCCGAGGTTTCTACTCCGACCATCGGTATCGGCGCCGGCCCTGAGTGCGACGGTCAGGTGCTGGTGATTCATGACATTCTGAATCTGACGTTCGGTCCGGCAGCCAAGTTCGTACGCCGTTACGGCGATGCTGCGGCATTGATCACCGATTCGGTGCAGGCGTTCCGCGCTGACGTTATGTCGCGCCAGTATCCTTCCGACAATGAGTCATATCATCTGCCCAAAGAAACGCAGCAGGCGCTGGAAACGGTGCTGGAGCGCAAACGCGGGTTGCAGCGATAAAATTGCTGAGATGAAATCTCGTTCTCCGATTCTGCTGGCGATCAGCCTGGCGCTTCTGCCGGCGTGCTCCAGTTCCCGGTCATCGAGCAGCGCCGGCTCCGCGGTCAATCCTCTGCTGCGGATCGAGGCTCTGCCTCCCGCCGACACCCGGCAGGTCAGCGCTGTGCGCGATATGAAGAACTGGAAGAATCCCTACTTGATCGTCCGGGTCGACGGCGTTGGCCTGCTGGACTCCGCAAACAACGAGCAGAAAATCCTGACGCCTGATCAGTTACTGGCAGCCTTGGCTGAACTGCCGACTTCGGCGTGGCCTTACGGGCGAGTGGTGGCCGTCGCGGAAAGCGCCCCGCCAAGCTCGTCGGAAGCGGACAAAGCGCGGTTGCGCCGGAATCGGGCGTTGGTGGCGGGGACATTGGAAAGCCTGCAAGTGGTCATCAACTGGGTCCCGACAACGTGACCGCTTTTCATCTCCCATGAGGATTTGCGATAGCGTCGAGCAGATGCGGAAAGCGCGCATACTCATGCGCCAGGACCGGCGCGTGGGACTCGTTCCCACGATGGGTGCGCTGCATGAAGGGCATTTATCGCTGGTGCGCACCGCCCGGGCGCAATGTGATGCGGTGGTCGTTTCCATTTTCGTAAACCCCTTGCAGTTCGGCCCTCATGAAGACCTCGCCAAGTATCCGCGCACGTTTGAGCGGGATTGCGAACTGCTGGAACGGGAGAAAATCGACATTCTGTTCGCACCTTCACTCGGTGACATGTATCCCGAAGATGCCATGACCTATGTCACCGTTGAAGGCATGAGCGAAAAGCTTTGCGGCAAATCGCGACCAGGGCATTTTCGCGGAGTAACCACGGTAGTGGCGAAACTGTTCCACATCGTCGAACCGCAATCGGCGTTCTTCGGACAAAAAGATGCCGCCCAATGCGCGATCATCCGCCGCATGGTGCGTGATTTGAATTTTCCCGTCGAGATTGTCGTCGGCCCGATTGTGCGCGAACCGGACGGCCTGGCCATGAGCTCGCGCAATGCCTACCTCAGCGCGCAAGAGCGCAGCACGGCGCTGGTCCTCTACCGCGCGCTCAGCGAATTGAAAGAGTGCTTCGATCTGGGCGAGCGCATTGCGAGCAAACTTGTAGAGACTGGAAAACAGGCGTTATCGCGGGAACGTGGGGCTCGCCTGGACTACCTGGAAATTGTGGATCCTGACACGCTGGACCCAGTCTCGGAGGTTCGCACTCAGAGCCTGGTCGCAATCGCGGCCTACGTTGGTGAAACGCGGCTGATTGACAATATCGTGCTCTCGGCCAAATGACGGGGCTCACGACGTCGCACCACGACGCCGGAGTAGCGCTTCGAGATGCGCCTTGGTGGACGATGCCTCGCGTTGCTCGGCCAGCCAAGTCAATGAACCGGGCTCAATCTTTGCGCCTGCGTCGATCAGCGCATTGATTATTTCGCTGTAGTCAATTCCGGAGTCTCCGTTGATCGCAGACCAGAGGGCTTGGCCCAAAGCCGTTCCGCCGTAAATGTTTCTGGCCTCGAGCGGCGCGCCTTGTTCAAGCAGCAGCTTTATCGTTGTCAGTTGCCCTCCAACCACGGCCCAGTGCAGGCCGGTCAGCCCAGTGTTTGATTGCACGCGCAGATCAACACCCCTCTGGAGCAGGAAATCGACAACATTGTCTCGGCCGTATTCACATGCCCAGAGGAAGCCAGATTCCAGTTGTACTTTCGTGGCCGCTTTCAGGCTGCCGTCGTCAGCGAAGAAATCCTTGACCAAGCCAAGCCGCCCCAGGGCCGCCGCTGCTTCCAGATCCAAGCGTGCCCCTCGCGCTGCGAGAAATTCCGCCGCTTCACCGCGACCATTGCGCAGGGCTGCAATTACCGGCCTCGAACCTCCTGGGAGTCCGTCAATGGCTGCACCAGCGTCCAGTAGAGACTCAAGCAGCCCGACTTGCACGCCGGCCCGCATCGGATGGATGCTACTTGCAACCAGGCACAGAGTTGTGGCTTTGCCATACATCTCTGCGACCGCGTCGACTTCAGCGCCTGCGCTTAGCAGTGTCTCTGCAATTCCAACGGCATTCTTGGGTGACTTCTGGCGATAGTCCTCGAAGCCGTTGGCAGCAACGTAGTGCAGCAATGTGGCCTGGTGCATTCGGGTTGATCGTTCTCGAATCAACTCAGGATGTGCACCCAGCAGCCGCTTGAGTGTCACCGCGTCACCGGCGACGATGGCATCTGCGGCCAATTCAAATTGTGAGACACGAGAATCTTCGCTGGCGAGAGCTGCAATATGTTTCACAAACTTCGGCCAGCTCTCGAAGGCATGTTCACGAGCGATGGTCAACTGGGCGTCAGCAAGAGTCACCGGCGCTGAAAGTTTGCCTGAATGTGGGTAACGCTTGATTCGTTGAAGCGCGCCTGAATCGCCCGACTTGCAGGCTCTTAGAAGCTCTTTCGCTTGTTTGCGGTATTGCTCCAGGCTGGGGCAAGCGGGTAGCGCTTTGGCATCCATACGATCTTCCTTTCGTGACTATGCCTGGAGTCCGCCCGAGTCAGGCCAAAAGTAGGATCGTATCCTGCGAATTGTGAGGTAAGGTGGGCACGGCCCTTTCCGCGGACTGGATGCGCCCTTCGCGCTGGCGACCAGCGTAAGGCTTTTCGAGGGTGGAGTCAATCGCTTTAGGGCTATTCTGGCAGCACCGTTTCCTCAGGCACGTCCGTGTAGCTCTCGAACTCGATTCTGTAGCCATCCGGATCCGATACAGAGGTCACCCACATGCCGTTACCGACAAAGGGGCGCGACGCCTTGATACCCCGCGAAGTAACTTCGCGGTAGATTGCAAGGGCGTCTTCGCATTGGAAGCAGATCGACACGCCTACGCCCACTTTACCTTCGGGAGTCCACGAATTGAGTCCCTCTTTCCGAAATTCTTGCAACATGAGAGCTGCGTCGCCGACCTTAAGCCAGCACCAGCGGAGCTTGCCGTCGGGCGTCCATTTCTTTGTCATTTCGAAGCCCAGGCCCTCGACGTAAAAGTTAACGGACGCTTCGATATTTGACACCCCGAAAAACGGCACTGCCTGCTTGACATTGGTTTTGCTCTTGATCTCGGCTTTGGTTTCGACGTTCATGGTCGCCTCCGGATGAATACAGTTCCTTTAGACGACCTCAGGACAGGTTGGTTTCACCTGGCAAGGTCAGATTCGACGACTTATCGCCCCAGCTTCCTACGACCGCAAGCTCTTCGGTCCCGACACAAACGCATTTCCCGCAATCACATATCGCCAGGGACGCTCGGCGGCCTTGGTGATGCCAATCCGCGCGGTAGCCAAGACCTTCTTCACGCGATAGCCATCGTCGGCAATAAACAAGTCGGATTTCGCCGAGGCTAAGTCTTTGCCGTTGTCGCGCTCACGGGTGATCTCAAAAGCCTCGGCTAGGCGCCCTGGGCCGCTCGTCAGGTCGCGCAAATGGCGCGCGCCGTCCAGCGGGAGGCCACGTGCCTTGGCCATGGCCTCGATTCCCGCCAGCGGTTCCACCGCGCGGAACAGGATTCCGCCGGCTACGCCATCCGGCAAACAAGAAACATTCAGGCAGTAGTGAGTGCCGTAGATGAAGTAAACGTAGGCGTGGCCGGGAGGGCCGAATAGAACCGCGTTGCGGGCCGTGCGCCCGATGAAAGAATGGGACGCCCCGTCGTTCTTGCCGAGATACGCTTCGACTTCCACGATTCGAGCAGCCAGATATTTTCGCCGCACGGCGCGAACCAGCACTTTGCCCAGCAATTCGCGGCACACCCGCCGCGGGTCGCGGTCGTAAAACTCGCGCGGCAAGGCGGTGCGCAGGCGTTCCGTGGGAATGGTCGAAGTCACCATTGATAGCCGCTCACGAATCTACGCGGCGCCTTTGTCTGCTGCCTTCAACCAAGCCAGCACTTCGTCGGCGTGGCCTTCCGGCTTCACCTTTTGGAAGATGTGCTTGATCTTTCCATCGGGGCCGATGATGAACGTAGTGCGCGCCACGCCCATAACTTTTTTGCCGTACATGTTCTTTTCCTGAATGACCCCGTAAGCATTGCAAACCTTCTTGTCAGCATCGCCCAGCAAGGTAAAGGGCAGGCCAAATTTATTTTCAAATTTCTTCAACGCTTTCGGCTCATCGGGAGAAACACCGAGCACCACCGCGCCTGCGTTCTCGACTTTCTTATAGGAATCGCGGAAGCTGCACGCCTCAATGGTGCATCCTGGAGTGTCGGCGCGGGGATAGAAATAGAGGACGACATACTTTCCACGGAAGCTCTTCAGCGAGACGCGCTCGCCGTCCTGGTCAGGCAAAGTGAACTCCGGGGCTTTATCATTGATATCCATGGCTGTCTCTCCTTCTCGATCAAGGTTATACCGCACCGCCGGGTGGCTCGTCATCTCCGCCACACTGGCTTTGATGATGGTTCCTGCGGCAATGCCACAAGCTTCCCGCCCAACCAAGCCGAATAAGGGACCACGCGCGCTGGGTCTGATTGAGATGACCAACGGCAAGGCCCGGCTGATCCCAATTGTGATCTTGATCGATGGTCAGTACTTCGATGCCAGCGCCTACAAGGCGGCACCCGTGCCCATGGCCCTTTGGGGAGATACTGTCTATGAAGGCTTGAAAACCGGAGTTTCGCAAGGCCTGTTCACCGTTAAAGCTGCGCTGGAGAAGCCGGACACACACGAATGGTTGGGTGAGGGCACTTGGCTGTCGGCCGGCGCCATCAAGGCGAAAGTTGTTCGTAAAGAAGCTTCGCCGATACCGCGCGGCCTGAACGAGGACGAAGGTCCACCGGTGCTGCGGCACGCCGGAAAAGCTAATCCCAAGGCTCCAGGCACTGCTCCCCCGGCTGCGACGCCGACACCGGGGCCGTCAGCGGATGAAACCAAAGCTGCGGCTGCGTCGCCGCCTGAGCCTGACAAGAATATTCCAACGCTGAAACGCGGGATCCCTGCAACCAAGCCACCGGAACCGCTAGTCGTGGCCTCCGTGGGTGCGGCCAAGCGTGGAGATTCCCTCAAGCCCACCACGGTTTCCTCGCAAGCCCAAGTATTCCCGGCAATCTCGGCGGAAGGGGGGCCCGAGCCGAGTTCTTACAGTTACAGCATGAAGCCAGAAGAAGAGCAACAATTCCGCAAACAGATGCTCACGATTGCCGCGGATGAAGTCCGTACTCGCATCAAGCTGCTGGCCGCCCAAACCATTCAACCAACCCAACCAGCGAAGAGTCCTGCGGCCCGGAAATCAACCGCCGCCAAACCTCCCCAACCGGACTTCCAAGACGTGCAGCTTCACGTCTTTGATCTCAACAGCAGCAACGAGCCGGTGCTGGTACTGAGTGCGGAGGCGCATTTTCCGCCGAGTTCGAAGCAGGAAGTCGGCTCCAGTCAGCAATTCCTCGTGACCCTGGTGGCCCGGCAGGACGTCAACGCCGACTTTCACAAGGTGTTTTCGAATGTGACCGATGCCAGCCATCTCGATGTCATTCCTCAGCTGGAGTTAATCGATGCCGTCGACGTTGATGGAGATGGCCGTGGCGAGTTGCTGTTCCGTGAGAATTCCGGCGCAGGTACGGCGTTCGTGGTCTACCGCGTGATTGGGAATGAACTCTACGCGTTGTTTCAGAGTACGCCGGGACGGTGAAGCCGGCCTTCACTTTCCAGTCATCACCAGTTCGCCGTTCTCTACTTTGATTCCGTTCACGTTGTCGGGCAGTTTCAAGCGGTCGCGCTCCTCGGTAAGCCGTTTCTGCAGGGCATCATTGACCAGCGCCACCGGAATATTCAGGTCGCCGACCTTGAACTCAGTCGGATCAAACGTAGCAAATCCGTCCTTCGATCCCAGATGCCCGGCGAGGGTGACGTACACGTCCTTACCGCCGATCTGGGTCACGAACTGACCGCGGG
>Ga0210401_10003263_pt1 | contig 17411 bp, 14 predicted proteins | sample IncBWH32MmetaG_FD_150866 | JGI IMG/M metagenome (GOLD analysis project Ga0210401, IMG submission 150866) | Forest soil microbial communities from Barre Woods Harvard Forest LTER site, Petersham, Massachusetts, United States - Inc-BW-H-32-M | ecosystem: Environmental > Terrestrial > Soil >... | reverse complement strand
TGTACACGGGTCCACCGAATTCGGTGGTGCCGAATAAGTTCCCCTGACTGTCGAAGGTCAAAGCCGAAAAGGGAGACGTTCCGTCAAAGCCAATAAATTTGTGCAGGACGGTGTAAGTCCAGGTGTCGTCCTGATGGTGCGAGAGGCGGTACACCACGCCACAGCCACAAGCGTTGCCGCCATAGTAAGCGGTGCCGTAGAGGTTGCCGGCTTTATCCAGAATCACGCCGGCGGTCGGATTGAAGCCCGTTCCGGCGGAAGGATTGGCAAAATTGTACAGGATGGTCTCCTGCCAGGTCCCGTCGGCTTGGCGGCTCAACCTATAGATGGTTCCACAATCCGCATTGCCACAAACATCGCTTCCGCCCTGGCTCGTCACACCGTAGATATTTCCGGCGCTGTCGGCCACCAGTGGGCCGAAGCTCGGGATCTGCCCGTCTCCGCCGGTCGCACGAAAATCGTACAGGTCGGCGGCCTGCCATCCATTCGGCGTGGGCACAACCGCGTAGACGTCGCCCACGCGGTACTTGCCACCGCTGTTACCGGCAGCGGCAAGGCGATCGCCAGCGGCGAGTGCGGTGTTTGCGTAGTTGTTACCAGTGTATACCTTGATCCGGTCGCAGGTACGGCTGAACGTCCACCCCTCCGGCCCAGGAGAGAGCTCAAAGGTGCCAGCCCCCCCGAACAAGTTGCCCTCCGCGTCTAGCACCAGGTTGTTGGCCAAGCCGTCCACATAGTCGGCGTACGTGAAGTTGTGAAGAATGGCTTCGCCCCACGCAGTCGGCCCCGGTGCCAGTGAGTAAATAAGTCCCCGATCGTGTTCACCACCCTCCGACGTAGCGCCGTAGAGGACACCCCCGCCGCCCAAGGCCACAGGACCTCCCGGGTACTTCCCGTCCTCCGGCCCGGACGACCCGAAGTCGTAAAGAATTGTCTCCGTCCAATTACCGTCGACGCCTGGGCTGAGTTCAAACACCGTGCCTAGGTTGTAAGCGCCGCCTATGCCGGCCGTGCCGTAGAGGTTGCCCTCCGCATCGACCACTATGCTGTCGCCAATGCCAAAGCCATCCCCCGGGCCGCCGAACGCGTGGACAACTTGGAACTGCACCTGGGCATTGCCCTGCCCCAGTCCAATGAGCACAAAGCCGAGGAAGTAAGAGGCAAAGCAGGCCAAGGGCAAAGTTCGATTCATAGGACTACCTCGTTTCCTGTTCCAGGCCGACTGTCCCGGCGTCGGCCTGGTCTGCGCGGCGAAGCATGACTCAATCGTTATCCTCCGCGTCATTGTCGGGGTCCTCGGGGACGAACTGCGGCCCCCAGCACCCTGCCTGATACGGGTTGTGGAAGCACGTCGGCTCATATCTTCCGACGGGGATCGCCGTGAACGGAAAGCCTGTCGCGCTGAAGTGAACTGCTGAGACTCCCCTGGGGACGCACGGTTCGGGGGCTAAACCGTGCCGTCGGCGAATATGACTCCGAACGGAGTCCGTGTCAACCGGAAATTCGGCCTTGCCGCTGGAATCTTGGCAAACTTGAGAAGACAGCAACCTCGCTGTGTGCTTCCCCAGCTCCGCAATTCGACTATACTTCCTGCTAGCTCTGCCAGGAGAAAACCATGCGAAGCATGCTTTACGCAGTCGCCCTGATGTTAGCCAGCGCCGTTTTGACTCTGCCTGCCCACGCTCAGGATGCAGCCAAAGGTGCTGCCATCAAGCCCGCGCCGAGTGTATCGCAAGCGGTGCTCGAAGCGTGGAACGATATCGGACGGAAGCTGATTGCCATGGCCGAGGACTTCCCCGAAGACAAGTACGACTTCAAGCCCACACCGGCGCAACGTGGTTTCGCGGATCAGTTGCTGCATGCCGCAAATGCCAATTACTTCTTCACCAATCTCGCCTTGGGACAAAAACCGCCGGCGGAGGAAGATCCCAAACGGGAAAACTACAAGACGAAAGCCGACGTGGTGGCTTTCGTAAAGAAGGCATTTGCCGACGGCGCGGCCGCCATCAAGGCAAAAGGCGACAAGGGAATGGCCGGCCTCGTGGTCGATCCTGATAGCCACCAGCAAGAGCGCCTCTACGACCTTGCTTATGGCCTGATCGAGCACAGCGGAGAGCACTACGGCCAGCTTGCGGTCTATTACCGCGTCGCGGGTCTGGTGCCGCCGGAGTCACGACCGAAGAAATAGCACACCGGGTCAGGCGATTGACCGGTAGAACCCCAGATTCCTACTGCACTACCAGCGTCACCGTCTGCGTGCGCGTGGCCGAACCCGAGATTGCGCTGATCGTGATCACGTAGGTGCCAGCCGGCGTTCCGGTGGTGGTGATGGTGGTTCCGCTCGAACCGCAGCCCATCTGGAACGCGCTCAGCAGGAAAATTCCGCCCAAAATTAGGCCCAGCATCGACCGCCGGGTGCGCGAACCTCTCCCCGCGCGCACGCCCAGAAGCGTCATGCCAAATATGGGCAATCCCATGGCATACAGCAGTAACCGCGGTGGGGACAGTTGCGTCGTCGTGATTACGCGCTGGACCGTATTGATGATGACATCCGTGCTCACGTTTCCGTTCAGGTTCTGGAAGCTGGGCGTGGTCTCCGTGCAGGTGGCGGCCGTAGGCAGCCCTGAACTGCATGACACCGTTATGGTCCCTGTAAAGATGCCCGTAGGCGCCAGAGTCGCAGTGTACTGCGCCGGCACGCCTGCCGGAACTGTGGCCGCGGCCGGCGCCACAATAAGATTGAAATCGTTCACCGTCACGGTCGCGCTCGCCCCCTGCGTGAACGTGGAACCTGCCACAGTTACAGTGCCGCTGTTCGACAAAGAAACTGCGCTGGTTAGTGGAGGGGTGTTGGCGGTAGGCGTCAGAATCACCGTGACCGTCGCGGTTCCGGCAGCCTCTCCCGTGCCGCCCGCATTCAACGCTCCAATGTTACACAGGACAGTTCCGTCGCTGGGCTGGCCGCAGGCGTTGCTTGAAGTCGAAGTGGTGGCTGAAACGAAGCCCGCGTTGGTGGGAAGCGTGTCAGTAAAAGTTATGCCGCTGGTGAAATCACCGGCATTTTGGATGGTGTAGGTAAACGTCACCTGGTTACCTACGCCCACCGTGGTAGGAGAAGCCACCACCGACACTTGCAGGTTAAGCACCGGCCCCAGCTTGCTGAGGAACGCATCGCTGCCTCCGTTGAGTGCGGGCTGGAATGAAGCCGTCAAAGGCGGGGCCTCAGTCAGGAGATTGGCTGACTTGGTCTCCCCTGCCACGTAGCTCGCTCCCTGGAAATCGACGGCAATCCCGGTCCCGTAATCGTCGTTGTTCCCACCCAGAAACGTGGCGTAGTGGCCAGCCGCGGTCGGAGTCGTCGCAGTAGTGTCAATGCGCGACACAAACGCGTCATGCCCGCCTCCAAACGCGGGCTGCACTGGGTTGTTCCTTGCCGGAAAGTCCGCCGACGCCGTCCAACCAGTGATGCGAGCACCCTGACTGCCTCCCACGGCTTGGCCGTTGTTATCGACCACGACCCCCAACCCCACATCGTCTTGCGATCCACCCAGGTAGGTGAAGTAGTCGAGAGGAACCGTGCCTACGGTCACTCCGATGATGCTGGGAGCCCCGAGCTTTGCCAGGAAAGCATCCCTCCCCCCCGCAAGCGTCGGTTGGAATACGCCGACTCCCGCGGCTGGGAAGTCGATCGATGTAGTTGAACCTGTGACATACGCGCTCAGTGCAGAATCGACTGCAATTCCGTAGGCAATATCATCCCCGGTTCCGCCCAGGTACGTGGAATACAACAGTTGCGTTCCCGTAACTGCCGCGGGATTCAGCTCGGCGACAAATACATCCAATCCGCCAGCCAACGTTCCTTGAAACGCGTTCAACACCGGCATATCCGTAAAGCTGGTTCCGCCGGTGATATACACATTGGAGTTGGCGTCAACCACGACTCCACCACCCGTGGTTTCGCCGGCAGTGGGAGTGCTCCCGCCAAAGTAGGTCGAGTAAGGTATGCTGCTCAGTCCCGAAAGCGCCGGATTAACCTTGGTAAGAAAGAACGAACTCGTCCCGCCGGGCCTGTGGGTTATCGAATACTGCACGTCTGAAAACGAACCCAGCGTGGAAGGAAATCCGGTATCTACTTCCGTCGAGGTGGTCGTCCCCGTCACGTAGGCGTTGCCGCTGAGGTCCAAAGCCACGCCGGTCGCCGTATCCACGCCATTGCCGGAGAGGTAACTGGAATACAGTAAAGTATGGCCCGCCGGATCCAGCTTGCTTACGAAGGCGTGATTGCTCGTATTGAGTGGCGCGGTCTGGAATGCCCCACTGGTCCCGTTGGTGGGGAAATTGCTCGAAGTAGTGTTTCCCGCCACAATCACGTTGTTGCCGGAATCCACTCCCATGCCGGCGGTTGTGTCGATGGCGCTGCCTCCGAGGTAGGTCGAAAACAACAGTGTGCTGGCGGTGTTGTTGAATTTCGCGACGAAGACGTTGGCCGTGCCCCGCAATCCGGCTTGAAACGGCGATCCCGCCTTGGGGAAATCCGTGGACATGGTGGAACCGGCAACGTAGGCATTAAGGGACGGATCTACCGCAACCGCCGGGCACCCGGAAACTCCAGTCGCCACTCCCAGAATCACCGTGCAAGCCTCATCCCCGCTGCCGCCAAGATAGGTGGAATAGGTGAGCACTGGATCAATGACCAGAGTGCGGCGTGGGTCGTAGGCGCCCAGCGCGAACCCCACGCTGTGCTTCTCCCGCAATTCGAATCGGCCGTCAACCCTGCGCTCCTCTTCTCCGAACCGCTGGTAGACGTGCGGGGAGTGAAGCGTCATGTGGCCACCGCCCACTGCCATCACCAGATCGCCTGCCGCATTGATGGAGAGATGTTCGGCTCCCCGGAAATTCAGGACGACCTGCCCCGGGTCACTGCCCGCAGCGACTTCAATGTCATATTCCAGCTGACCCTGCTTGCCGTAATAGACCAGGTCGATGCCGGGATAGACTTCGCGATAGCGCACGCGCGCGAACTGTGGGATGTCCGTATGCCACTTGGTGGGATCATTGCCGATAAAGTAATTGCTCTTGCCCGGAAGCTGGTCAGCCCCGCTCACCGAAGAATTTGCGTTTGAGCCTTCGAGCGCCATCCGGACCACTGAAGATTGAGGAAGCAAATGTTGCGCTCCCGCCGCCGCATGCCGCAGAGTGAGCACGGCCTGGTCTGCGGTAAGAAAAAGACCGTACCCGCTGCCATGAGCGAGGAACTTTACTTCCGCATCGGTTTGCCCCTGGTTCGGCTCGAAAATCAGCGGAAGTCGCTGGTACGCCGACAAAGCTCCTTCCGGACCCGGAGAATGCCTCCCAGGATTTAGGCTCGGCTGCGCCCGTTGATCGTTCTGTGTCCGCTCGGCAACCTGACTCACACGCGAACCCAGCATCAGGACGGCGACCCCGGCCATCACCAACGCCACAACCGCTACGAAGATTCCGCCCGGCGCGCGAGCCACTACCAACCGACGGCAATTCAATCTCAAGAGCTCCTCCGGATTTCCCGATTCCCTGGAGAGGAAGAAGGACGGCGTACAAACCGCACTTCGCCGCCCGCGAAGCTGGCCTGTCACCAGAAATTTTGTGCGAAAAATAAATAACTACTTAAACATCTGACGGATAGCCTGTCAAGCTACGGCCTCGCCTTTCGCGGCCTTGGAATCCTGAGATGCGCTAAACGTCTGCCCGAGATGCCGCTCTATGGCACAAAAGTGCCACTCCCTCAGCCTCCGAACCGGGAGAGTTCCCTCACCTCGCAAGTTTCCTGCACGCCGTTCGTCTTCATCGCCGCCAAAACCCGCGCCTGGACTTTGAAGTCGTTTGTTTCTCGCACTGCCGGCTCGCTTGCTTACACCATTCTTGTGGCAGCGAGATTGCTTTACCTACACCGGACGCCCCCCAGCCACTCCCCGCCCTCCCCACTCTTGGGACCGTAGGCGCGGCATTCTCCGAGCACCGAAATTTGTTCTCTCGGCGTCCTCGGCAGGCTTTCCTCAGCGATTTTGGACTTCTACCTTTGCCGCCATCCGTCAGCCCCGGAAGCCTACTGTCTTTTCTTCAATTCCTCGATCTCTCTCTTCAGGCGGGCATACCCTCGGGCCAAGTGCCCTAGATACGCAATGTGGATAACCCACGTGGCAACATAAGCAGCGAACAGGTAGCTCATCGCGAACTCCCCGCTGTAGGCGGCAATTCCAGGGCTTGCGTCTCGACTTCGCGCCGCAGCACCTCCAACCGGTAACGGGACCAGCACACCAGCGTGGCAAAACACATAAATGCCAGCCAGTTTATGAGCAGCACGTGCAGCATCCGCGGATCGATCGATCCTCCCCCGCCGATCACCGGCTGCGGGTGCTGGGTGCGAAAAAACCAAATCGAAAAATAAACCAGCGGCACGTCCAGAGCACCTAGCACCGCTAACACCGCCGCCATCACTGGCGTTTGTCCGCCGCTCGAAAACCGCCGCAGCATCAAATAGCTGACGTAAATCAGCCACAAAACCAACGTCAGCGTCAGGCGCAAGTCCCACGTCCACCAGATTCCCCAAACCGGCCGCGCCCAGATGGGTCCAGTGACCAGCACCACGGTGCAGAACACAACTCCCACCTCAGCACTCGCGAACGCCAGCGCGTCCGCCTTGGAATTGCGCCGGATTAGATACACAATCGAGGCCACAAGGTTGACGAAAAATAAGCAAAACGCTGTCCATGCGGACGGCACATGGTAATAAAAGATGCGCTGTACATCGCCCATCGTCTGTTCCGTTGGCGCTTGAACCAGGGCCCCGTACAGCCCATAGCTCAGCAACCCTGCCGTCAAAATCGCGAAGATGGGGAAGGCTAGTTTCATTCTCCGTGCAGCACAATCTCAAAAAACACAAGGCAGGCTGTAGTAAACACTACATCGTAGACCGCAAGCAACACGATCCAGAACCTGGCGGAGAAATCGCCGGTCAGGATCGACGAGGTGGCCTCTACCATCGCCAATAACGCCGGAATCGTGATCGGGAAGAGCAGCAGCGGCAGCATCATTTCACGATTGCGAGTGCGCAGCGACATTGCCGCAAAAAACGTCCCGTTCACCACCAGCGCCCACGTCCCCAACCCTGCCACGAACCACAACTGGTAAGCCGGGCCCAGGGCGCGGAGATTATAAAAAACCACGAACAGCGGTGTCATCAGAGCTTCCAGAACGCTGACGAAAATGAAGTTTCCCAGCACCTTGGCCAGAAACAGCGAGTTCGCCGGCGCCGGCGAAACCCGGTACGCATCCAGCACCTGGTTACGCAACTCCCGCGCCCAGGTCTGGTTCAGGGCGACCACTGCCGCAAACAAAAATGCGACCCAAACCAGCCCACCGGCGATGCGCCTGGATTCTTCCGCCGTCGGATCAAAAGAAAAGCTGAAGATCACCACCACCAGCAGCGCAAAGAACAACATCGAGTTGATGGCGTCTTTCGCACGCCATTCCAGGCGCAGGTCTTTCACCAGCGTGGCCCGGGTTACACCCACCGGTGCGCTCATTTCTCCTCCGGCACGTGAAATTCACTGGTGCGGTCTACAATCTGGCCTGCTTCCATCCACACGAATTCATCCGCAACATCGCGTAGCAAGGCGGCCTGATGTGTGACCACCAGGATCGTCTTGCCTCCGTCGCGCAATTGCCGTAGCCGGTGCGCCATGTCCCGCGCGGAACGCACATCCACATTGGAAAAGGGCTCGTCCAGCAGCAGAATCTTCGGATCGTTCAGCAGCGCCCGTGCCAGCGACATTCGCTGCCTCATGCCTTGGGAGTACTGGCCCACTGGACGCGTCAAAGCTGGGTCCAGATTGACCGAGCGGATCGCGGCCTCACAACGCGCCTCATCGTGGATTCCATACAGCCCCGAGAAATAGCGCAGGTTCTCCATCGCGCTCATCTCGTCATACAGCAACGACGGATGCGCCATGTAACCGATCTGGGCACACATCTGCCGCGCCTTGCTGCTTCCCAGCACCGCAATGTTGCCCCGCGTCACCGGGGTCAACCCGGCCAGCGCGCGCAACAGTGTCGTCTTGCCGGCTCCGTTGTCGCCCAGGATTGCGTAGAGCCGTCCCGCTTGAAAACTGGCGTTCAGACCCCGCAAAGCCGCAAAGCGGCCGAATTGCTTGACCAGATCAGTGATGACGATGACGGAATCAGCCGGCGCAGTGGGGATTGGGCTCACAAGTTATTGGAAAGGGCAAAGAACACAGCAACCGCACAACTTCACGGCCGCTGCACAAAGCTGACGCGCACTTCGAGGATCCCGAAACAATTTGGAATCTGCGCGCTGCCGTTGTGGTCGCGGGCAGTCACAATGTGTTCACCATCAGTCTTCTTGATTCGGTTGTTCTTGGGGGCCTTGCTGTTGTTCTGGCCCGTGTTGTCGTTGGGACTGGTTGGGGCTGCGGTGTTGGAATCTGCGTTGGTCTGATAATCGACCGCCGCATCGAACGTCGTGTAGCGGTCGCCTTGATTTTCGTCTTTGAACTCCAGATCGCAGGTCTTGCCCCCATTCAACATCCGGTAACGATAAAGGATGGTGTAGTTATTCGATGTGCCCGCCCAATCAAGCCATTGCTGTCCCCACACCGCTCCGCTCAAAAGAAACACCGTCACTCCAATTGCGCACAGCGTCCTTTTCATCCCGCTCTCCATAGGGCGTTCCTTCAGCTTGAGACAACCACCGGAAATTAACCCGTCCTCAATTAGACGTGCCCGAGCCACTGGTCTGGACTTGTGTCAAGCTCTTAGGGGGTTCCGATCCTGGCGCACCTGTTCCTGGCTGCTGCGGCGCGTACTTCGACGCGCACTTGGCTTGCAGCTGTTTTGCGTGAAACACGCCATCGCGTCCGAAGCTGCCATCCGCCAAAGCCTGGGAATTGTCTTTGAAAGTATCAGGAGGGGCCTCACTCCCGCTGTAAATCACCGGTAGCGTCTGCTCATTCTCCACCAGCAGGAATTCCACTTTCATTCCTACTCGCTTAATGGAGCCTGGTTGTACGTTGCCCGCGACCCGCAACCGCTTGCTATAAGCGTCGTCGCCCATGCCGCGCAGCTCTTTAATGGTGACGTAGTAGCTCTTGCTCTGCTGCACGCCGGTGTAAGCGAGGTAACCGAGCGAAACCAGGATTAGGGCAATCGCGCCCCCGAACTTCACAAACCGGCTGCCTTGGCTCGACATAGAAACTATCCTGCTCTCAGATAGAATCTATTCCCCGCCCGGTTGCCGGTCAAGTTTTCGAAAGAACGGCGATCCGCGGCGAAAAGGAGAACATGCAGCCGGCCAGGCAGACCCCTCTCGCCGCATCGCCGTTTCCATTGACTGCAAGACAAAATTGGGGGATCAGGTTTTCGTCCTGCCAATGACGCCTCAACAACTGAACTGCTCAAGGTCCAGCTTTTGTGCGCGAGCCCTCAGTCTATTTATCGCCGGAAACCAGTTGTCACCGCGCCGTAATGGCCACGTCAATTCCGCGTAAATTCTGCCAGCCAGCCCCGCCCGGCTTGCACCGCTTACTTCGCTCACATCGACTTGAATACAAACTCCAAACTCTTAGTTTCGTGGCCGCCGATCGTCACCTGCTGTGTGGATGTGCCCAGCTTTTCATGCCACGCTTTGATGGTGTAATTCCCCGGCGGCAGGCTCCCCAGGTCGAAGCTCCCATCCTTTCCCGTCACCGCAAAGTAGGGATGCTTGAACACCGCGATATAACTTCGCATCCAGGGATGAACGTTGCACTTGATCGGGATCGCGATTTCTTCCCTCGAGAAGGATTCCTCCGCGGTCGCTCCCGGCCCCTCCGCCTTGTTCCACTCGCGGTTATTTGCGGGCAGTGGGTGAATGTTATGTAGCGTGGGGTCACTGTTCACCACCTCCAACTGCTGGTTCGCGCGTACGGCCAGAACATGCGGTGCATACATGCAGCCCTTCTGTTCAATGACCGCGGGCTGGCTGGGTGGGTCAAACGTGCGATCGCCCAGGCCCTCCGACACAAATACCACGACATTCTGCAAGTCGCCCTTAGCGTCGGCGAGAATCTCCTGGCTCATCGCCGGCGACGAATGCTGCTTGGCGCAGCTCGGATCAGCCGACATGTTGATCGGCTTGGCCGCGGGCACGGTTCCCTGAAACTTGACTGTGCCTTTCAAAGATGTGGACGTGCCCGTGACGTTTATCGGGCCACCGGCATGCGCCTCTCGCCGGCTCGAAATAAGGACCGTGACTACTAACGCAACCAAGAGGACAAATTTTCTGCTCTTCATAACTCCTGCCTACTGCCCTCCACTGACCGAGAGAGCGTTTTCTGAGAATTGCCGGGAATGTGTGCCCCGGTGAGATCAACTTACGAACAATCGATTGCGGCGTTGTCACCGTGCGGTCATGGCGTGGTCAATTCGCGTCACGACGGTGTCATTTTCCTGTCGGGGGTTTGCGACATGGAAGAGACAATTGAAAGGATCGCCGCTACATTTGCCAAAACAATGGCCGGAGCGCAGGCGCTCCGGCCATTTTCACAACTGTTGAATCGTGTTTGCCGCTACCAGACCCGACAGGCGTTCTGGGCGACCATCGGCTGTCCCGCCTTGCAGCCCCACGCTTTCTGGAATTCCGGCATGTTCTGGACAACCCCGTTCACCCGGAACTTCCCCGGCGAATGCGGATTCGTGGTCACTTGCATGCGTGCATATTCCGGTCGGCGCTTCTCGCACCATACCCGCGCAAAACCCAGGAAGAAACGCTGCTCGGGCGTGTAGCCATCCACACTCTTCCCTTCATTTCCCGTCTTGTCTGCGGCAATCAGTTCCTCTAGGGCGTTGTAAGCAATACGCGCGCCTCCATTGTCAGCCGTGTTCTCACCCAGAGTCAGCCTGCCGTTCAGCTTCATATCATCCACCGCGACAAAGTTGCCGTATTCGTCGGCCACGCAACTAGCCCGTTTTTCAAATTCCTTGCCATCTTCGGGCGTCCACCAGTCGCGCAGATTGCCCTCCGGGTCGAACTTCCGGCCTTGATCATCGAAGCCATGCGTGAGTTCGTGGCCAATTACCAATCCGATGCCGCCGAAGTTCACCGCATCATCCATTTTCTTGTCGAAAAACGGCGGTTGCAGAATGCCGGCGGGAAAGTTGATGTCATTCATACTGGAGCTGTAGTACGCGTTCACCGTGGGCGGCGTCATCGACCACTCTTTGCGGTCGAGCGGCTTGTCAATCTTCGCGACCTCGCGCTTCGATTCGAAGTCATTGGCCCGCTGAAAATTGCCCAGCAAATCGCCGCTCACAATCGTCAACGAACCGTAATCCCGCCACACATCGGGATAGCCGATCTTGTTGCGGATCGCCTGTAGTTTTACCTTTGCCTGCGTCTTGGTCTCGGCCGACATCCAGGGCAGAGCTTGTATGTCTTCATCCAGCGATTTTTCCAGCGCATCCACCATCTTCAGCATGCGTTGCTTGCCGTCAGGTCCGAAAGTCACATCCACGTACTTTTCCCCGAGCGCCTCTCCCAAAGAGTCGTCGGTCAGCTGAACGCAGCGTTTCCACCGCGCCTGGATTTGCTTCTGCCCCGTCAGCGCTTGGCGCATCTTGAAGTTGGCATCCACAAACGTCTGCGACAGCCAGGGAGCCGATCCCCGCAGCAAGTGCCAGCTCACGTAAGTCTTCAGGCTATCCAGAGACTCGCTGTCCAGTACCGCATTGACCTGCTTGAAGAACTCCGGATTGGAAACATTCAAATCCGGGAAATTCGGCGCCGCGACATCCGTAAAATAGCGGTTGAGATAAAAATTCGGCGCCAACGCGACCGCCGCCTCCCGCGTCATCTTGTGGTCGCGATTCTTGGGGTCGCGGCGCATCGTACGATCCATGGAGGCTTTGGCAAGCGCCATTTCGATCCGCAGGACCGTCTGCGCCGATTCCGCCGCTTGCTGCGGCGACTGCCCCGCCAGCGTAAACGTAGTGCTCACGTATTCCACCAGATGCTTGCGAGCCTCGACCTTGTCGGGAGTGTCCTTGATGTAGTAATCGCGGTCGGGCAGCGACAATCCGCCCTGGTCGATATAGGCGATCACTTGGTTGGCATTATGCATATCGGATCCGGAATAGAAATTGAACAACGGGTTCGGCCCGATCATATGCACTCGCGCGATGGCATCAATCAACCCAGCCTTGTCCTTTACCGCCGCAATACGGTCCAATTCCGGCTGCAACGGCGTCAGACCTTTCTCATTCACCGCCTTTTCGTCCATGCAGGCGCCGTAGAAATCACCGATTTTCTGTTCAACCGGAGTACGATTCGAGCCTCCTGCCGACGCCTTCTCCAGAATTTCTTTCAACGTCACCAGATTGCGCTCGTCCAGTTCCACGAAACTTACCCAGGCACTCTGGTCAGCAGGAATGTCATTGTTCTTCAGCCAGTTGCCGCAGGCATACTGGTAGAAATCGACGCACGGATCCAGCGACTTATCGATGTTGTCAATGCTGAAGCCGACCGACTTCTCCGATGGAACCGACTGCGCAAAACCGGCTAGGGCGAACAGCAGGCAGAATGCAATCAAAAAACGGCAAGAGCGCATGGTGACCTCGATTGGAATCGAAACGGAATTGTAAGCCTGCGGGTTTAGACGCACAAGCGGCGGTGCGGTAACTCCCCCTGCTTAGCGGCACACCCACCCTCATTCGTGAACGAGGAGTAGACGCGCAGCCCTCATTTTGGATAGCAGGCCCGGAGATCGCCCCTCCAACCCGGGCCTGGGATAGACTTGCAGGCACCAAACCGACGGAACAGGCAGCTGTCTTCTTCCGTATGGAAACAATGCGGAAACAATGAAGAGACGCTCATGAGGACTCTAAAAATTTCGCTAATCGCCAGTTTGATCGGAACCGCCGCCGGTTTTTGGGCCTGGAAGCTGGACCTCACCAAAATGTTCTGGCCCGATCATCCCCAGCTAGCCGGCGTTTTCCTCACCATCGTCGTCACCATCGCGGTGCAACTGACCTGGCCCGCCGACAAAGCCAAATCGTAAAATCGAAACTTTCTCCGTACCGCTGTCCTCGCTACCCAGCCTGCAACGCAGTTCCCAGCCGTTCCCCGGGCCTTCAGCAGCGTATAATCGCAACCAACAACTTCTCTAAGGTGGATCACGTATGTCTTCAGGCAACGGCAATTCGACCAACGGCAATGGACACAGCGTTTCTCTGCCTCGGGCTGAGTGGATCGCCCAGCGTAAGACCCAGAACACCGACGGCAACTTCTCTCAGATGCACTACGCCCGCAACGGCGTAATTACCGACGAGATGGCCTACGTCGCCCACCGTGAGAAGATTGCCTCCGAACTCGTCCGTGATGAGGTCGCCCGCGGCCGCATGATCATCCCCGCCAACATCAATCACCCTGAACTCGAGCCCATGTGTATCGGTGTAGCCTCGCTCTGCAAAATCAATTCCAACATCGGTAATTCAGCGGTTACTTCCGACATCGACGAAGAACTCAAAAAGCTGCACACCTCGGTGCACTACGGCGCTGACACCGTCATGGATCTTTCCACCGGCGGCAACATCCACGAGATTCGTGAGGCTATCCTTCGCCACTCGCCAGTGCCCATCGGCACCGTTCCCATATACGAAGCCATTTCGCGAGTGAAACGGATTGAAGATCTGACCGCGAGCGTAATGCTCGAAGTCATCGAAGAACAGGCTGAGCAGGGCGTCGACTACATGACCATCCACGCCGGCGTGCTCATTCAGTACTTGCCGATGGTTTCGAAACGCATCACCGGAATCGTCAGCCGTGGTGGCGCAATCCTGGCGCAATGGATGGCGCACCATCACAAGCAGAATTTCCTCTACGAGTGCTTCGATGATATCTGCAAGATCTTCGCCAAGCATGACGTTTCGTTTTCACTTGGCGACGGCCTCCGTCCCGGCTGCATCGCCGACGCCAGCGACGAAGCCCAGTTCGCTGAACTGAAGACCCTCGGAGAACTGACCAAGAAAGCCTGGCAATATGACGTTCAGGTCATGATCGAAGGCCCCGGCCACGTCCCGCTCGACAAGATCAAAGAGCAGGTCGACAAAGAAAAAGAACTCTGCTACGAGGCTCCCTTCTACACCCTCGGTCCGCTGGTCACCGACATCGCGCCCGGCTACGATCACATCACTTCCGCCATCGGCGCCGCCATGATCGGCTGGCACGGTGCGGCCATGCTCTGCTACGTGACTCCGAAAGAGCATCTCGGCCTGCCTAACGAGAAAGACGTGAAAGACGGCATCATTGCATACAAGATTGCCGCTCATGCCGCTGACATCGCCCGCCGCCGCCCCGGCGCACAAGACCGCGACAACGCCCTCAGCTACGCTCGTTACAAATTCGATTGGGAGAAGCAGTTCGCACTTTCGCTCGATCCCGAAACCGCGCGCTCCATGCACGACGAAACTCTGCCCGACGACTACTACAAAGAAGCCGCCTTCTGCTCCATGTGCGGGCCGAAATTCTGCTCCATGAACTACTCGAGTAAAGTGGACGAATACAACAAGCAGGTTCACGGGCTGGAGAAGAAGGATTACTCGGAGTTGGTGGAGAAACTGGTTTCGATCAAGTAACACGCGGGGCACGACATAGGGCGCTTGCCTGGATTTTTTGCACTCATTCCTACGCAACCCCAGACCGACGGGGAGCCCAACCGCTAATGCGCAATCGCAACATCTTCGAGCGTGGCCCGCTTGAACACACTTGGATCGCCCGGGCGTTTCACTGCGTCGAGAATCTCAATGCCTGCCAGATGTCCATCTGCGTCGTAATCTGCGGCAATACCCTCGCCCAGATGCTTCGTCGTAACCGTAGTTTCCTTGAAGCGGATGTAAAGTGCATCCACATTCTGGTCGTAGGTGATCCTCATGTCGGCGTACCCCTGGAAATACTATACGTAAACGCTCACAACGACGATCTCATTCGACTCCTCGACAAAGACGGGCCGGACCTGCTTAATCGAGTAGTGCCGACCGTTCCATGGGGCGTCGAAGAGCCAGTCTTTGTGGCGCTCTGGCCGGCCGTTTTCGGCGGGACTCCGGGGCGAGGTGCGGATGGTGGCAACCACTTCAGATTCAGTCGTCCCGCGAAACCGCAACTGCTGGAGTGCGTATCCAGAAATCCTGATTGGCTTGAAGCTGTCTGGCATTCATGGACGAGCCAAACCGTACCCGCGGAAGACCTTCGGCAGCACGTACGCAAGAGGACCACCTATTCTGGGCGTTCGCCCAGCCTACCCCTCCTGTATCGCCGCCTCCACCTTCGACTCTAGGTCGAGACGCACTTGCATCAAGTAGGCCTTCTCTAGAACTGAGACTTGCGGGGCCTTGGGTCTGGGCACTGGAGGCAGATGCAACAGCCGGATCATGGCGGTAATTCCAGTAAGTCTGCGAATCTCTTCGAGCATCTCTATAGGCTACTTCCTCATCGGCCGGCAAAGCTGTGACGCTCATCACCTCGCCTTTGAGCCCTGCCTGTGGAGAGCCCTTCTCCTGCGCAACTCCGCCCCTTTTCGTTGACCTATTCATATCACGACACTATAATCCCAACCGCGGACGATTTTGGGCTGAACTTCGTCCGTTTGCAGTTTTCTCTTCTCAGCCAGATCGTGCCCCGGGGCTCCAGAACTTTCATCGCAGGCGGTTCCCATGAAGGGTTCTGTCGCAAGAGTGAAGTCAGCCAATCGCGCGGAGTTTCCGGCCCGCCAGCCCGAATCATTTCCCATCGTCGGCATCGGCGCTTCGGCGGGAGGCCTGGAAGCCTTCTCCGAGTTGCTGCGCTCACTCCCGCAGAAGAGCGGCATGGCGTTTGTGTTGGTGCAGCATCTCGACCCTACCCATCCGAGCGACCTGCGCCAAATCCTGGCCCGAACCACCAGAATTCCCGTGCAGGAAGTAACCGATGGCGTGACCGTCCTCCCCGACCACATCTATGTGATCCCGCCCAATACCGCCATGGTCCTCAAGCAGGGTGTCTTACGCCTGGCCGCGCGACTGCGCACCCGCGGCCAGCACATGCCTATCGACCATTTTCTGAGCTCTCTTGCTAAAGACCGCGGCAACCGGGCTATCAGCGTAATTCTCTCCGGCACCGCCTCCGATGGAACCGAGGGCTCGCGCACTATCAAGGCAGCCGGCGGAATCACCTTCGCTCAGGATGAAAAGTCAGCCAGATACTCCAGCATGCCCCATAGCGCCGCTGCCGCCGGCTGCGTCGATTTCATTCTTCCCCCCGCCGCAATTTCCGGGGAACTCAGCCGTGTTGCCCGGCACCCTTATCTCGCTCCCACTTCATCCGAGAAATCTGACCTGGCGATCGCCGGCGGCGGCCCGATGGAGGTTCTGCTGTCCCTCCTCCGCGAACACATCGGAGTCGACTTTACCCACTACAAGCAGACTACGCTCCAGCGCCGCATCGAGCGTCGCATGGTCCTGCGCAAACTCGAAAAACTCAAAGACTACGTGCGCTACGCCCGCAACACTCCCGGAGAAATCGAGGAACTCTACCAGGACATTCTCATTCACGTGACCGGCTTCTTCCGCGATCCCGAAGCTTTCGAGGCCCTTCGCAAACACGTTCTGCCCACCTTGTTCCGCGACAACCCCAGCCGCGGCACGGTACGAATTTGGGTGCCCGGATGCTCCACCGGCGAGGAAGCCTACTCGCTGGCCATGGCCATGCTCGAATACCTGTGGCTTGAGACCACCAGGACCGCCAAGCCCGGCCTCGGGACCACCCCCTTCCAGATTTTCGCCACCGATATCAGCGAAGGCTCTCTCGACCGTGCCCGCGCCGGTCTCTACTCTGAGGCCCTGGTCACCGGCGTCTCTCCCGAACGTTTGCGCCGGTTCTTCCTGAGAATCGACGGCGGATACCAGATTGTTAAGCCCGTCCGCGAAATGTGCATTTTTGCCAAGCAGAACGTCACCAAGGACCCTCCCTTTTCCAATCTCGACCTGGTCAGCTGCCGTAATTTGCTCATTTATCTTGGCACGGTCCTACAGAAGCGGGTGATTCCCACTTTGCATTACGCGCTCAGGCCGGACGGCTTCCTGCTGCTCGGCGGCGCCGAGAGTCTTGGAACTTTTTCCGAGTACTTCGCGCCAGTGGACAAGAAGAACCGCATCTACCAGAAGAAGAATTCCGCGGCTCGCCTGCCCGCTCATTTCGCTTCAGCCGATTACAGCCTCTCTCCGAAACCCACTGCCAGAGCCTCGCGCCCCGTGCAACCCGCTTCCGTCCTCGAAAAAGAAGTGGACCGCCTCCTGCTCAACCGCTTTGTGCCCCCCAGCATCGTGGTCAATGAAGACATGGAAATAGT
>Ga0210401_10003262_pt1 | contig 17414 bp, 16 predicted proteins | sample IncBWH32MmetaG_FD_150866 | JGI IMG/M metagenome (GOLD analysis project Ga0210401, IMG submission 150866) | Forest soil microbial communities from Barre Woods Harvard Forest LTER site, Petersham, Massachusetts, United States - Inc-BW-H-32-M | ecosystem: Environmental > Terrestrial > Soil >... | reverse complement strand
CCGAATTGGATGAGCGATCCGGAGGACACGCGACGCCTATTGAAGGCGCTAAAGTATCTCCGGACGATCGTCGCAACAGCACCGTTCATTGACATCGTGGAAGAAGAGCTGTCGCCGGGACAGGCAACAACGGACGACGCGGAGCTCGTCGAATACATGAAAGCGACGACGCAGAGCAATTATCACCCGGTTGGCACCTGTCGCATGGGCAAGGCGGATGACCCCACGACCGTCGTCACGCCCGACTTGCGGGTCAAGGGGATCGACGGCCTCCGGATTATGGACGCCTCCATTATGCCCAGGATCATCAGCGCCAATACGAACGCGACCGTCATGGCCGTCGCCGACAAGGGCGTCGATCTTCTGACTGGGACCTACACAGGGCGCGTTGCCGCCGCGCAGTAACCCGACGCCTTAGCCCTAGAAGCTCGCGGCAATTTCGGTCGAGGCGACGGCCTGTTTGGTATGGCTGATCATCGAAAGGTGGCCAGACAAGCACCGGTGGCCATCGATCCTCGATTTAATGCCGATCCACCAGTTTCATCTATCGCGGGAGCGCGGGGCAGAGTACCGCCTCGCGCTCCCGCGCAGTGAAGTCGCCGCCGGCGGCGGGCGATTGGTCACGGCGTTGCATGGGGTGCCCTTCTCGAAATGCTCTCCATGCGGGTCATCGACTTACGAGAAGGGCGTCCTTAAGAAGCGCGGCTCAGCGCTTTTTTAGAGACGGGGCGCCTTATGGAAGAGCCTTAACGCTTTATGGAAGCGATGAGCGGATGGTTTGCCAAAGTCGCAACGTGAACAGGTATCAGTTGCGGCTTACGTTCAGGGCCATACATGTGGTGATCGCCGAACAGCGACGCCTTCCAGCCCCCGAACTGATGGGACGCCATCGGCATGGATTTGCCGAATGGTGACGTTCATGGCGTTTGATAACCAAAAGCATATGAATACATAGAAATTATAGCCGTTGCAACTTAAAGGCCGCCGCTCGATTATTCGCGAAGTATCTGTGATCGAGGATGGAAACTCGAACATTTGGGCAAAACTCGGAGGCGGCATGTGGACTAAGGTCGCGCTAGTAACATTGTCCCTGGCGATCGTCCTGCCGGAATATGCAATCGGTCAGGTCTCGGATGGTGTCGTCCGCATCGGCTTGCTGACCGATTATAGCGGTGTGTTCTCCGCTCTTTCAGGTCAGGGCGGGGTAATCGCAGCCCGCATGGCGGTAGAAGATTTTGGCGGCACGGTGCTCGGCAAGCCCATAGAGATCGTTCAGGCCGATCACGGAAACAAGGCCGATACGGCGGTGGCAATCGCAAAGCGTTGGTACGATGTCGATGGTGTCGACATGATCGCTGACGTCCCCAACTCATCCGTGGCCCTCGCGGTTCAGGCAGTTGCGCGCGAACGGGAAAAGATCGTCATTGCGTCCGGCGCCGGCACGGCTGAATTCACTGGAAAGTCCTGTACGTCAACCAGCTTCCAATGGACCTGGGATACATATTCTGCCGCGGTCGCGACGACCAAGGCCGTTCTTCAGAACGGTGGAGAATCCTGGTACATCCTCGCCGCAGACTATACGTTCGGACGCACGATGGCCGCGGACGTTTCCTCTCTGGTGAAAAAAGCCGGCGGTACTGTGGCTGATGTTGTTCGGCATCCCTTAAACACGTTGGATTTTTCATCGTATATCGTTCAAGCGCAAGCATCGAAAGCCAAGGTTATCGCGCTCGCCAACGGTGGAACCGACACGGTCAACGCCGTCAAGCAGTTCAACGAATTCGGACTGCAGAGTAGTGGCACAAAGCTGGTCGGTATGGCCGTTTTCATCACCGACGTTCATGGAATGGGCATTGAAAATGCGCGAGGCCTCATTCTGACCACCGGCTTTTACTGGGATCGCACGGATGAAACACGGGCGTGGTCGAAGCGCTTCTTCGCCCGGCATGGTGCGATGCCGACGATGGCCCAAGTGGGCGTATATTCCGCCGTCACGCACTATCTGAAATCAATTGCGTCAAGCGGAACGGACGATGGTGCGCGCGTGGCAGCGGAGATGCGCGCACATCCGGTCACCGACTTTTTTGCAAATAACGGTCGCGTCCGCGAAGATGGCCGACTTGTGCATGACATGTACCTGGTTGAAGTGAAGAATCCCGAGGAAGTCAAATATCCCTGGGATTACTACCGGGTCCTTCGAACCATCCCCGGCGAAGAGTCTGTGAGACCTCTGGCAGAGAGTGAGTGCCCGCTGGTACGGAAATAGCAATCGATCTTTGCGGAACAGCTGAAAGAAGGGTTTAGACATGAGCAGCCAAAAGCCACTTCCCAGCGGGCCTCATAAGCCGGACTTGTTAGCGGCCCTGGACAGGCTCTTTGCTTTCATCGGCGATGATCCACTCGATGCCAAACTGGAAGCGAAATTGAATGATCGTTATGGCTCGCATACCCACGAGTTTGCGGAGTTGCAGCGGTTGCTGAGGCTCGGCATCCAGGAGGGATGGGCGTGTTACGATGAGATAGATGGTCCAAACTACTGCCGCGGACGGTTAGTTAATTCTACCGTAGGCGTTCATCAGTTCGCCGTGGAAAGCGCGAGACTAAGGGATGTTCGCGGGAACTATCATCGGCATCCTCTCGGTGAGATCAATATGATCCAGCCGATCGATCCGGAAGGAGCGTTTTGCGGTTCAGGCGCTGGGTGGAAGGTGTTTGCTCCGGATACGAGTCATTATCCCACCGTCACAGGTGGAACGGTGACGTTTATATTCCTGCTCCCAAAGGGCCAAATCGAGTATCGGCAGAAGCCGGATCCAAACTGAGACGCCGTGGCGTCCTCGCGCGCCAGGAAATCATTGTAGGTAGTCTCATCCGGAAGGTAGGAGGCCGCGTCGGGCTATGAAGAATACAATCCTTGCATTCTCTGGAAGTAGCCGGAAAGGCTCCTGGAACTCGCGGCTGTTGAAGGTCGTGTGTCAGCATGCCGAGAGCGCTGGCGCGGGGGTTACCACCGTTGACCTCCGAGACCTTCGGCTGCCGATCTACGATGGAGACATCGAAGCAGAGAGTGGCATCCCCCGACAGGCAATCGAGTTTCGAAAATTGATTCACGGTCACCGATCGACGCTCATTGCATGCCCGGAATACAATGGCTCGGTTTCGCCGTTGCTGAAGAATACCCTGGATTGGTGCTCCAGGCCGGTCGATGGGCAGGACGGTTTAGCTCCCTTTCGTGGAAAGCACATCGCCGTGGTATCCGCATCGTTGGGCCCGTTCGGCGGCTTGCGGGCACTCGGGCATCTTCGTGGCATCTTAAGCAAGATGGGGGCAATCGTGCTCGCCGACGAACTTTCGATACCCTCGGCTCATCAGGCATTTTCCGACTCCGGGGCGCTGGTCCATGAAGGAATGGGAGGTCTGGCGGCGCAGGTCGGGGTGGGCCTGGCCCGCTTCGCCATCGAGCATCGAACCTGATCGCTTGAAACTCGCGCGGAATACTGCTGTCTTTCGCAGAATTATTCACGGTCTATCGGCTGCGGGATATGCCGGCGTTGGCTCGAGGAGGACAGGATGACGCATGTCGTGATGTCTGGTTTGACCAACATGCAGAAATACTGGCTGATTACCGGCAGCATTGGGCCGCGGCCGATAGCTCTAGTGACGACGCGTAACGCGAGCGGGCTCTACAATGCCGCACCCTTTAGTTCGTTCACCTATATGGGCGAGGACCCTCCGCTGATGGTGATTGGGGTAGACCATTACGGCGAAGAGAGTCATCGCCCGGGGGAAATCAAGGACACCTTGAGGAACATCCAGGATCGCGGGGAATTCGTGGTCAACATGGTTGACGAGATTTTGCTCGAAAGAATGGTGTTATGTGGAAGCGATTTTCCGTCGAATATATCCGAGCCGAATGCGGTGGGATTGTCACTTGCGCCGTCCTTGAAGATTGAGACCCAAAGGATCGCCGAAACTCCGATTGCTTGGGAGTGCAGGCTGTTCAAGATTCTCGATTTCTCAACGTCGAGGTCGATCGTCTTCGGAGAAATCGTTGCGATGTTTTTTCGAGACGATCTGCTTGACGCGGAGGCGCTGCGGGTGCGGATTGACCGCTATGTTCCGTGCGGACGGCTCGGCGGCCCTAACTATAGTCGCACGACGGATCGTATCAGACTGCCGGTCCCGACATACACGTCGAAGGGTATTCCTCGCGTATAGCGTTTGCAATATCGCCTGGTCAATGAACGGGCACCGACGCTGCGATGAAGCCGCTGACGGCTCATTGCACGATCGGGATCGCGCTATTGGCCCCGTCGAGATCGCAGCGGAGATGATACGTTGATGTACTTTTTGAGAAACCGGGCGAATGCGGATACGGCCGGGGAAATGGAGCGTCCCGTCCGGGTGATCATGGCGATGTCGCGTATGATGCCCGGATTGAGCGCGACCGCTGAAATCTTCATCGCCCTCGCGCCGGCCCACGCATAGGTCGGCAACACGGCAATGCCCAAGCCGGCCTCGACCATGGCCAGCACCGTTGTGATCTGGGCGACTTCGTAGGCCGGGACCAGCCTGATTTGCGCGGTCTCAAAGCCGACTTCGACAAGAAGCCTGATGCCGCTTTCACGTGTCAACGTGATCAGTGGCAGGCCGTCGAGTTCGCGCCAGTTGATCGTCTGGCGACGTGCCAGCGGGTGGCTCGAGGCGCAGAACAACATCAGGCTGTCGCGCGCCAACAGCGTCGAGTTGATGCCTTCCTCGCCGGCGTGGAATGTGCCGAGCCCGCAATCGACCTGTCCGGAGCGGACATATTCGACGATCTGGTCGGTTCTGGCATCGACCAGCCTCACCTCGATACCTGGATATTTGCTGCGGAAATCGACGATCGCGCGCGGCACGACGGCGGCGGCAAGCAATGGCGGTGCTGCGACGATGACGCGTCCGCGCTTGCGCTCGGCCAACTCATGCGCATGACGCGTCGCCGATTCCAGGTCTTCGATGATTTTCGCCGCGATATTGCGGAATTCGGCGCCGCCTTCGGTCAATTCGACCCGGCGCGTGGTGCGGTCGAACAGGCGGATGCCGAGCTCCGTTTCCAGATCGCGGATTTGCTGCGACAGCGCTGGCTGCATGGTGTGCATTTTCTCGGCGGCGCGCGTGAAGCTGCCAAGGGCTGCGACATTGAGGAACGACTGGATTTGCCGAATGGTGATGTTCATGGCGTTTGATAACCGAAAGCATATGAATACATAGAAATTATAGCCATTGCAACTTAAAGGCCGCCGTTCGATTATTCGCGGAGTATCTGATCGCTCTTTCCGAAAACCACTCAATTGGGCCTGGTAATGGCGCAGTATCCTGATCTTCAGCTCTATATCGGCGGCGCCTGGAAGAAGGCAGCGGAAGGGCTGCCGGTGCTCAATCCCGCTGATGAGAGCGTAATTGGAATGGTTCCCGTCGCGACCAGATCAGATCTGGACGCCGCGCTGGCCGCGGCGGCCGAAGGCTTCCGAACATGGAGCAAGACGTCGCCAGCAAAGCGCGCGGAGGTTATGTTCAGGGCTGCGAGGCTCATGCGCGAGCGGGTCGAAGAAATCGCATACGCGATCACACTGGAGCATGGCAAACCCATCGCTCAGGCACGCCTTGAGGTGGTGCGAGGATGCGAATTTTTCGAGTGGGATGCGGCTGAAGGCCAACGCACCTATGGCCGCGTGATTCCCAGCGAATCAGGCATCAAATACATCGTGATGCACCAGCCGATCGGTATGGTCGCGGCGTTTTCTCCGTGGAATTTTCCGATGAGCCAACCAGCGCGCAAGATCGCCGGCGCTCTTGCAGCAGGTTGCTCCATTATTCTGAAGGCAGCAGAGGAAACGCCTGCCGGCGCCATTCACATCGCGCGCGCTTTCCATGATGCTGGCCTGCCGCCTGGCGTTCTCAATCTTGTTTTCGGAGTACCTTCAGAAATTTCCGAATACCTCATCCCCAAGGGCCAGACCCGGCTGATCGCGTTTACCGGCTCCACTGTGGTTGGTAAAAAACTGACTGAAATGGCAGCACGCCATATGAAGCCGGTGCTGATGGAGCTTGGCGGGCATGCGCCGGTGATCGTTTGCGACGATGTGGACCCTGTTGCCACCGCGATCACATCAGCGATCCGCAAGGCCCGCAACGCTGGCCAAGTCTGTACATCTCCGACTCGGTTCTACGTCCAGAAGCCGCTCTACGATGTATTTTGCCAGGCTTTTGCTGAGAAGGCCAGAACCGTGACGGTCGGCGACGGCTTTGACTCTCACACTCAAATGGGACCGTTGGCCAATCATCGGCGCATCGAGGCCTTGGAAATTCTGGTCGCCGATGCCAGGGCCAAGGGTGCGCGTGTCCTCGCCGGCGGTGAGCGGTTGGGCAATCGCGGATACTTCTTCCCACTGACGGTGCTGGCCGACCTGCCGGAAGACGCGCGCGCAATGCGCGAGGAGCCGTTCGGGCCGCTCGCACTTATCAATCCCTTCTCGTCCATCGACGAAGCCGTCGAGAAAGCCAATGCACTGCCTTTCGGCTTGGCCGCCTACGCCTTCACACACTCGGCACGCAACGCGGACCGGCTGGCGGAAGGCATCGAGGCCGGTAATGTTTCGATCAACACTCTGGAAGCATCGGTCGCCGAAACGCCGTTTGGTGGCGTCAAGGAAAGCGGCTACGGCCGGGAAGGGGGCATGGAAGGACTTTCACACTACACGGTCGTCAAGAACGTGTCGCATCGAATGATGTAGTCGGCTGAAACGGAAGTCGAGGGGCGACCGTTTCGACGGGAATCATCAACAGGGAATGCGGACCAAAGGAAATCTGGCAAAGGACTCGATAGGCCCATGAAATATTCGAGGAAAGACGCAAAAGCCTATGCGCGCGAGCACATGAAGGGGATCTGGGCCGCGGCCCTGATGCCGTTCAAGGCCGACCTGTCGATCGATGAGGACGGCTTTCGCCACAACGTCGCGCACTGGACGGAAGAGCTCGGCATCGACGGACTGTTCATCGCCGGCAAGCAGGGCGAGTTCTTCTCCATGTCGATCGAGGAGCGCAAACGTGCATTCGATCTGGCGGTCTCCGCCTGCGCTGGACGCGGCGCGACCATCATGTCGTGCTCGGACCAGAACATGGATGTGGTGATCGATCTGGCCCGCCATGCGCAAAAGGCCGGTGCTGACTATATCGTGGTGCACACGCCGGTCCTGCATTTCTTCAAGTCCCATGACGAGACCGTACTGAACTATTACAGGACCATCGCCAGCAAGGTGGATATCGGGATCGCGCTGTGGAGCCATCCGGACAGCGGCTACGTGATGTCGCCGCAGCTGTGCAACCAGCTCGCGGACATCGAGAACGTCGTGGCCATCAAATACAGCGTCGAACGGCCGATGTACAAGGAACTGACCCGACTTGCGGGCGACCGCATCCTGGTCAGCACGGCTTCCGAAGAAGAGTGGTTCGACAACATCGTCGAACTCGGCTGGCAGCTTTATCTGTGCTCGTCGCCGCCGTATCTTCTGCAGTCGGCGACCGATCGGCGCATGCGGACCTACACCGATCTGGCGTTCAGCGGCAAGGTCGAAGAAGCCCGTGCCGTGCGCGACGGTCTCAATCCCATACGTGCGGCGTTGCGATCGACGCGGCCGCCGGAGAAGCCGCATGCGCATCAGAAGTACTGGCAGGAACTGCTTGGGCAGGTCGGTGGTGGGGTCCGTCCGCCGCTGCTCGAGCTGACCGAGCAGGAGCGGGCGGCAACCCGCCGCGCCTTTGAGGCCTGTGGCCTGCAGACCGGTGCGGTGCGCAAGGCGACGGGATAGAGGTATTCAACGACAGTATATCGGGAGAACCGCAGATGAGTGAACGCTTGCAAGCCTTCAATTTCTCGAAATGGATCGACGAACACCAGCATCTGTTGAAGCCGCCGGTCGGCAACCAGCAGATCTGGAAGGACGCGGATCTCATGGTCACCGTGGTCGGTGGCCCTAACCGGCGCACCGATTTTCACGACGATCCGGTCGAGGAGTTCTTTTATCAGCTGCGCGGCGACATGATGCTCAAGGTCGTCGACAACGGAAAGCATTACGACGTACCGATCCGGCAGGGCGAAATCTTTCTGTTGCCGCCTCATGTCCGGCACTCGCCGCAACGGCCGCAGGAGGGATCGGTTGGTCTCGTGGTCGAGCCGAAGCGTGCGGAAGGCGTGCTCGATGCCTTCGAGTGGTACTGCTTCAAATGCGAGGAGCTGGTGCATCGCGTCGAGGTCGATCTCGAAAGCATCGTCGACGATCTGCCGCCGCTGTATCGCGAATTCTACGGCAACGAAGCCGCCAGAACCTGTCCGCATTGCAAAACCCTACATCCCGGCAAGGACCCACCGGCGGGCTGGGTCCAGCTGTAGTCTGGTGAAGTAGAGCGCTCCGCGATGAAACTATTCGGAACGACGTTCGGTCGTGAGCTGATGCAGTTGGCTTGGAAGCCCGGCCTCGGACCAGGGATCTAGAGTTCTGATCCTCTCTATCTTGGATGTCGCTCGATAGCGTCCGATGGGACGCCGGATCAGGACCAAATCGCACGCGGGCAAACCGACACCAACGCCAATCGGGCAGGGCGCCCGAGTCGCTGAATCATGAGTTAATTTTCCGGCAAATTTCGCCGCTCGCCGAACCCGCGACTCAGTCTATGACGCCATCGTCATACGAAAAATGCGGGTGCACACAGATGCCAAATTCGAATGACGTCGCCAGCAACGAAGTGCTTTGGGAGCACGTGCTGTCCTTGCTGGTCGTGGGTGCCAGCGTGTTGGGCGGATGCGCTGTGTTGTTGATACAGGCGTTACCAGCAATACTCCGCGGATTTTCATAAAGGTGGAAGAGGGTTTTGAGTGGCACACGAGCCAAGTTGAGTGGCGAAGGAGTGTCCAATGAAACGTCCAACAAAGCGTCCAACAGGAAATTTGGCGCGTGGCGTAAGCAGCTGGAATTGTTGAGAAAAATCGAAAGATAAATTTGAGTCGGAGCGCTTCACCCGCTCCGATTTTCTACGCTCCTCTACGACTTTGCGCGATTTAGCACTCTATTGAACGCCATGCTCACCCGCGGGCCTCTAAACAAGCCTTCTTGAGCACTTGTAGCTACCGGCAGCCTTCTTGAATATCGTTTCTTCCGCGCCGGTCGCTTTCAGCATAGTTCCACCAATAACTTGTTGCGATACAGGACCTGAAGCGCTTGCCTTGCTGCACGCGTTGGACAGACGACGATATGGCCGCACGACGCGATCGCGCTTAAGGGCTAGGGACGTCGGGGATCGGCAGCGGCGTCGATGTAGTGCGTGTCGGTGGGACCAAATCCGGTGATGTAGACGGTCGCAGGCTCATCCTGGGTCAAGGCGAAGTGCGGTGCATCGGCCGGCTCGGTGTAGAAGCTGCCCAGCTCCAAAGCCTTGACCTCAGTCTCGTCGGCACTGGAGCCGTAGCCGAAAAACCACACTCCCAAGATGACCACTGCGACGCGATTGTTCCTATGCGTATGGGCCGCGATCTTCGTATGCGCCGGAATCCGAAGCGCGACGGTGTAAGGCCTGCTGCCGTTGGGTCGCCGGACAACACCGTGGTCTGGATTCCCAGGACACCCGAAGTACCGGCGCCAGTGCCGCTCTTGGCCATAACTGCGATGTCGGACGGCGTCAGCCGGCGTTGCTCTTCCTGCGAGCGCGCGAGCGAGGCGGTGGCAATGGCGAGCGCTAGGATCGTGCTCACGGCTGTGCTCTGCATGCATTACAACGCGGCTCCGAAGTGCTAGTCAGCTATCTTCGAGTAGTTCAGGAGTCGCGGAGACCGTGAGATCGCGCGATCAGGAGGCGCCCGCGAGCGGCCGAGATCCCTGAAACTGCCGGTGATGAGCCAGACTTGTGTAATTGCCAATTCTTCAATGAATGGGGCCGAACTCGGTTAGATCTGGCCTGCCGCCTCGAGGATCAATTTTGTAATCGTGTCGGGCTGCGATATCAGGGAGAGGTGGCTCGCCTTCACTTCGATCGTCTTGGCATTCATGCGCTTTGCCATGAAGCGTTCGAGATCGGGATTGATCGTCCGATCTTCGGTCGAAACGGCGTAGAAACTCTGCTTCGACCGCCAGGCCGCATGCGTCGTCTTGCCCGCGAGCAGGGCCTTCTGGAACGGCTCCTGGACCGCATAGAGGACCTTGGCCTTCGCTTCCGGTAGGTCGCCCGCAAAATCGTGCAAGAACGCAGCCTCACTGAGACGCCCTTCATCGCCGTCGAAGACAATTCCGGCAGACGCCGGCGGCGCCGGGTATGTCTTGGCCAGCGCCGTGTAATCCTCGCCCGCATCCGGCGCCCGCGCCGCTACATAGACAAGCGCCGACACGTTCGGGTGCATGCCGGCCTCGGTCACGATCATTCCCGAGAAGGAATGTCCAACCAGGACCGTCGGACCATCCTGCCGAGACAGCACGCGCTCTGCCGACGCCACCGCTTCAGGCAACGTCGTCAGTGGATTTTGCACGGAAGTGACATTGAGTCCCGCTGCCTGCAATCGCGCAATCACCTCGGACCAAGATGACCCGTCGGCGAACAGCCCGTGCACAAGGACGACGTTGCGGGCCTTCGGCGCGGGCGCAGCAACGGCGGCCGTGCACCGGAGAAGAGTGCTTGCCGCCCCCGCAGCCACCATGCTCACGAATGCGCGTCGGTTCATTGGATGCGTCGGCCGAAGATCGTATTTGCTATTCATGGAAGTTTCCCTTTGCCTAAGTTTGAAGTTGAGTGGCGGCGTCGTTTTCGCACGCATTCGCCTAGACCACCCGATGCGGTTGCCGCACACTGATTTCGGGTGACGAATGAGCAATTGATGCTATCGTTTTCGTAGTCGTGCAGACACCAAGAACCAGGCTTGAGATCCACTCGATGAATCGAGAGAGGGCTCTGCTTGGACACCCTGCGTTCTTGCGCAAACACGGGCGCACTCACTGTAACAAAAATCAACATTGCGATGAAAAGATCTTTGCGCTCGTTCATGATCGTTAGTCCTCATTTCAAGTTGCATGACACCGAACCCGCCATCACAGACCGCGCATCGCGTGCCGCCGGAATGACTGAGACTTTTGGAGAACCGCTTTGTTGCCTCTTGCTCGCGAACACTCCTGCCTTCAGTGCGGCTTGCCCAGCACGAAAGAAAAGGGGGACGACGAACAGCTCATCACCGAGATCATCGTTAACGTGCAAGATCCAGCCGCGCCAATCTTCGAGACTCCGTGCCGTGGTGAGGGATCGCACGACACAGCCGCGTGATCACGCGCCTCGGCGAGGTCGTCTACCACGGTGCCGCAGCGATCGACCAAAAGCTCGTTTCTGTTGGAGCAGCGGAAATAGACGTGGGTCATGTTCAGCCTCCTTCAAACACAGCCTCGCCCTCGGCGTTGGCGGCCGCGCGAGCCAGTGCCTTGGCCGCATCAATTTGCGAAGCCTTCTCCGCTCGCCGCTGGTAGTCGTCGGCAAGGGCTCTCAGCTGATCCGCAATCGCACTATCGGTCATGGTTTTTGCTGCGCTTAGCGAGGCCTGTGCCGTTTTCAGGTATTCCCTGCCGCGTTGTGAGATCTGGAATGTCATGGTGCCCTGACGGTTCTCAGCGTCTGGTTTAGGCGACTTGCAGCCACGCGAGCCAATTGCTGTCACTTGCCCGGCGGGCTCTGAAATGCGCAACGCACTTCTTGGAACAAAGAGGGGTTCGCCACGAGTAGTGCCGGATGAGACCAAACCTGCCATCACAGACCGCACATCGCGTGCCTCCGCCATAACTCACACTTTGGGAGAAGTTGTGCATTGTGATCTCCTTTTGGCTTTATAGGGGTTGTTCGTCGATCATCCTCTTTTCACTATCGCACTTCATGAGCGTCTGCGTTTTTCTTGTGTTTGATCGCTCAGTAGCTCTGGTCGGTGGCTCTTTCCCGCTCGTAGGAGCGGCGAACCAAAGGGACCGCCGTAGAGGAACGTCGCGCAATCTCGGCACTTAGGCGAGTTTGACGTTGTAAGATTGCGTTAGTCGTGCTGCAGAGAGCGCGCGTCTCGGGCGACGCGTCGAGTCCAAGAGGAGTTTCAGTTGGATAAGGAAGTCCATTGATCCACGCCCATTGAAATAACCGTGGCGGTTGATTCTCAAATATCGAATCGATTACGAAGTATGATCAGCTGAACGATCAAATCGCTCTGGGGTGTGAAATAGAAGGCGAGCACCAGCGGATCAGGCAGGCCGCGCTTGTCATAGCTGCCATCGACGTTGGCTGTCGCGATGTAATTCCCATAGTGGTTGATCACCTTGGTTACGTTCATCGTCAGACTCTCGCCGATGATATCGTGCTTCGCCCACTCTCTGATGGCCGGCTTTCCCCAGTAGTCCCGCAACTGATCATTGACGAGAGCGTCCTCGGTGAAAGTGGCTAGCAGTCGCTCGAGATCGAAACTGTTGGTTGCTTCAACGTAGGCGGCCACCAGGGGTGGGAGGGCGACGGGAGCGTTTGACGGAACGGAGGATTTCATCATGGTGTCGGGTTCGAAAGAGTCTCGGCAATTTGCACGCGACGACCATGCCCGATGGACGACGGCTTGGCTCGTTTGATTACGTTAGAAAATGTTAGACGGGTGCAGGGAGTCCGGTTCCGCCGGGTCTCCAGGCGGGAAGAATGTTGCGGAGGTCGTCGGCTTGGCGTGGAGCGGCTAAAAAGGCTATCGCAAATCCTCAAGCAGCGTGCGCGCCAGCTTGAGATCTGTCGTTTCGAATCCTTCCGTGAAGCGGTCGTAGACGAGAGCCAGCGTATGCCGTGCCTGATCGCGCTGGCCGTCTTCGGCGAGCAAGCGTGCCAAGGCCATTGCCGATCTCAGCTCCCAGGCGAGCGCAGATTGCTCGCGTGCCACGGCGAGCGCCTCGGTCAGGTAGGTCATCGCTGATTCGCAGTCATCTTGCGCCGCGAGAATCTGCGATTTGATCCGGAGCAGTTCGGACAAGTCCAGTTCCACTCCACTATTTGTCGCGCGCGCAATGGCTCCATTGATCGTGAACAGCGCCTCCTCGAATCGTCCGGTCTTTCGCAAGCCTTCAGCTGACGCGCCGATGAAGCCCGGGATCAGGAGATTGTACTGTTGAGCGTGCAGGGTCTCCAGCGCGCTCCGTAGCAAATCGAGACCGGCTTCCGGCTCATCGCGGGCAATGGCAAGCTCGCCTTTCAGCGCGATGCCAAGAGCACGGTACGGTGCAAGCGAGTATCGTCCGGCATATGCGATCAGCTGCTCGATGAGGTCGCCGGCTCTCAACAAATCACCGGTCCACAGTAACAACTTCGAGGCATAAAATAGCGTAGTACACATCAGAACTGGGTGATCTCGGCTCGCCGCCTCATCGATTATCTTTTGCGCGATTCGAAGCGCCTGATCAGAAAAGCCACGCAGCCACAAGATGCGGCAGAGAACGACGAGCGCGCGGATGCGCTGATCAAAACCGAAGAAGTTGAACGTACCAAGCTCGACTGCCAGTGCCAGGCCGCGCTCACAATGGAGTTGTGCGGCGGCTTGGTGGCCCAGAAAGTGGCGAGCATTTCCCACCCAGCACTCCGCCCAGACGGCGCCGGCCGGATACTTGGCAGTCTGAGCAATGACGCTGCCCTGTTCCGCGACCGCCAGGGCGCCGCGGATGTCGCCTAGTCGCGTGAAAAAGATGGATAGACCGAAGAGAAGGCGCAGTTGGCGCACACGGTCCTGGCAAACCTCCGCCAGCGCAAGTCCACGCCCGATTGCGGCGCGAACCTGATCGGTGTGACCCCTGGTGAGCATCGACGACAGCGCCAGAGCTTCCTGAAGAATCATCTCCTGTCTGGTGCCGCGGCTGGCGTCGTCGAGCGCGGCCAGCGCCCGTTCGCACCAACCCCTGCATTCCTCGAACAGCGACAGTCCGAAGAACAGCGGCGCGGCCCAGGTGGCGAGCTCGATGCCGGTCGGGGGTTCGCCACGCTCGGACAGCGCCCATCCGAGCGCCGCCCGCACGTTGCCGATATGCGGAGCGTATTCCGAAAGACCATGTTCCCCGAACAATGACTGGATGGTCTCGTCGTGTTCGAGAAATTTGGAGTAATAGATCGCATGGCGCCTGGCGATGCCATCCGCTTCGCCACGCTCTGCGAGTTTGGCAATGGCGTAGGCGCGTGTGGCATCGAGCAGCCGAAAGTAGGTCGATTCGTTGATGACGGTCGTGGAGATCAGGGATTTTGCAACGAGGCTCGTGACCGCGTCGATAATTTCCGCCTCGTTTGTCTCTGTCGCCGCCGCAACGGACCCGGCGGCCTGAAGTGTGAAGTTTCCGACAAAGACTGACAGCCCGCACAGCACCACCTTCTCGCGCTCCGAAAGCAGGCTGTAACTCCAATCGAGCATCGCGTTCAGCGTCTCGTGCCGCGGCAACGCGGTGCGACGGCCATGCCAGAGCAAGCTGAAGCGGTTGTCGAGCAGCTCCGCGGTCCCACGGATTCCGAGGGAGCCGACGCGACTGGCCGCGAGCTCAATGGCAAGTGCGATCCCGTCAAGCCGGCGGCAGATCCGGGCGGCGATCGGTGCATCGGTATCGCTAAGCTCGGCGTCATAGCCGCTCGCCGCCGCCCGCTCCATGAACAGCTGGGCGGCGGGATACCGGAGCGCTTCCATAGCCGTCAGGCCGGCATCCTCGTGCGGACAATCAAGTGAGTGCAACAGGTGGACATGTTCACCTTCTACCCGGAGTGCCTCGCGGCTGGTCGCCAGGATGTGCGCCTGTGGTGCCTCGCTGACGACGCGTTCGGCCAGCGCTGCCGCAACGCCGATCACGTGCTCGCAACTGTCGAGCACCAGAAGGATCTTCCTGTCGCCAATGAAGGCCAGCAGACCAACGATCGGGTCCTGGGTCTGCACTATCAACCCGAGTGCCGACGCAACAGCTGTCGGCACGAGCATGGCATCGGTCAGCGCAGCCAAATCGATGAAGAACGCATCTTGGAATCCGTCAACCAGCGCATGAGCGACAGAGATTGCCACGGTAGTTTTGCCGACACCGCCGGGACCAACGATGCTGACGAAGCGCCACCTCTGGAGTTGTTCCGCCAAGGATCGAACAGTGTCATCACGGCCGACCATTCGCGCTAGTCGCGGCGGTAGCTTTCTAACTCGTTCTGTGGCAGTGATCCCAGTGATCGAAGCCGTTGGAGCGGCCGCCGAGTGTGTGATCGAAGCGACGAAACAATAACCGCGACCAGCAACATTCGACACATAGCGAGCGCCGTCTCGCCCGTCACCAAGCGCCTTCCGAAGGGCAGCCATTTGAAAGCGCAGATTAGCTTCCTCAACCGTGACATCCGGCCACACCGTTGAGATCAGCTCCTTGTGGGTGACAACTTCCCCGGCCCGCTCCGCCAGTGCGATCAAGATATCGAGCGCGCGGCCACCGAGCGGCACCGGCTGGTCAGCCTTCTTGAGCAACCTCTCGGCCGCAAACAAGCTGAACGGCCCAAAAGAAAGCACGTCCTTGGGCTGTGAGTGGCGCCGATCATTCATACGCGTCGTCCGCGCTCTTGACATTCACCTGGAAGCTCCGATGCTTCCTTGTGCCGAACGCACTCGTATATTTTAGCGCGCAACAAGCATCGCTTCAATGCGATGGAATCGCCAACGTCCAAAATGATTATCGCAAATCCTCAAGCAGCGCGCGCGCTGATCTGAGATCTGCGGTTTCGAATCCTTCCGTGAAGCGGTCGTAGACGAGAGCCAGCGTATGCCGGGCCTGATCGCGCTGCCCGTCTTCGGAGAGCATGCGTGCCAAGACCATCGTCGACCTCAGCTCCCAGGCGAGCGCAGATTGCGCGCGTGCGACAGCGAGCGCTTCGGTCAGGCAGGTCATGGCTGCTTCTCGGTCATGTCGTGCCGCCAGTATCTGCGATTTAATCCGGAGCAGTTCGGACAAGTTAATTTCCAATCCACTATTTGTCGCGCTCGCAATGGCTCCATTGATTGTGAACAGCGCCTCCTCGAACCGCCCGGTCTTGCGCTGGCCTTCAGCCGACGCACCGATGAAACGCGTGATTAGGAGATTGAACTGTCGAGCGTGCATGGTCTCCAACGCGCCCTGTAGTAAATCGAGACCGGCCTCCGGCTTATTGCGGGCGACGGCAAGTTCGCCTTTCAGCGCGATGCCGAGATTACGGTAAGGGGCAAGCGAGTATCGTCGGGCGTGTACGATCAGCTGCTCGATGAGGTCGCTGGCTCCTGCTAAATCACCGGTCCACAGTAACAACATCGATGCATAAGCCAGCGAAACGCAGATCGGAACTGGGTGATCCCGGCTCGCCGCTTCATCGATGGCCTTTTGTTCGATTCTAAGCGCCTGATCGGAGAAGCCACGCAGCCACAAGGTGTGGGCAAGGCGGACGAGCGCGAAGATGCGCGGATCAAAACCGAAGAAGTTGACGTTGGAGGTGCCGAGTTCGACCGCGAGTGCCAAGCCGCGCTCAAAATGGAGCTGCGCCGCGGTCTGGTTGCCCAGAAAGTGGTGGGCAATGCCTATCCACCACTCCGACCAGACGGTGCCAGCCGGGTGCTTGGCGGCCTGCGCGATGGCGCTGCCCTGTTCCGCGACCGCCAGGGCCTTGCGGATGTCGCCAAGCCGTGAAAACAATAGGTTCAGACCGGCGAGAAGCCGCAGTTGGCGCCCAGGATCCTGGAATGTTTCCGCCAGCGCAAGTCCACGCTCGATTGCGGCGCGAACCTTATCGCTGTTGCCCCCGAATATCGACGACATCGCCCGCGCTTCCTGAAGGATCATCTCCTGTCTGGTGCCTCGGCTGGTGTCGTCGAGCGCGGCCAGCGCCCGTTTACACCAACCCTTGCATTCCTCGAGCAGCGACAGCCCGAAGAACATTGGCGCCGCCCAGGTGGCGAGCTCGATGCCGACCGCGGCATCGCCATGGTCCGACAGCGCCCATCCGAGCGCCGCCCGCACATTGCCGATATGCAGGGCGTACCCTGAAAGATCATGTTCGCCGAACAATGACTGGATGATCTCGTCATGTTCGAGAAACTCAGAATAAAACATCGCGTGGCGCCGTGCGATGCGATCCATTTCGTCCCGCCCTGCGAGCTTGGCGGCGGCATAGGCCCGCGTGGTGTCGAGCAGCCGATAATAAGTCGATTCGTTGATGACGGTTGCAGATATCAGGGATTTTGCAACCAGGCTCGTGACCGCGTCGATAACGTCCGCATCGTCCACCTCCGTCTCCGACGCAACGGAGCCGGCGGCCTGAAGCGTGAAGTGCCCGACAAAGACTGACAGCCGGCACAGGACCACCTTCTCGCG
>Ga0210401_10003261_pt1 | contig 17423 bp, 13 predicted proteins | sample IncBWH32MmetaG_FD_150866 | JGI IMG/M metagenome (GOLD analysis project Ga0210401, IMG submission 150866) | Forest soil microbial communities from Barre Woods Harvard Forest LTER site, Petersham, Massachusetts, United States - Inc-BW-H-32-M | ecosystem: Environmental > Terrestrial > Soil >... | reverse complement strand
CGAGAACTGTGCCAATCCCCGATTCTGGGCCACGTCCTCCGCGGAGGTGAGCACCACGGTCAACGGGAACATCTTCTTGCGGCGCGTCTGGCTCCAGCGCGTGACGATGGCGTCCACCATAGCGCGCAATGGATAGTACGTCGATTCGGAGGTTGTGCCGGTGTCGATGAGAAGCGCACCAGTATTGCCGAAAAGCAGATAAGTGAACGGCGCCTCCCGGTGCACGCACACGTTCAGGCGAAGAATGTAGATGTCTTCGTTGTATTGCACAATCTGGATGCGCGGATCGCGATTCAATGCGGAACCGTAGAGCAGCGAAAGGCCAGATTTCCTGGGGCGCCGCAACGGTAGTTGTGGACAACCTCTTCAGTGCGACGGACCGGCAGGCAAGAATCTGTACTCTTTGCGCCGGGAGGATTCTGATTGCCATCTGGATCGCCGTTCGGATACCTCCGCGAGGTAGCCGATTGCGGGTTTCCAGACAGAGCTGGGTTGTAGGTGCTTTGCGGCTTTCACCACCCGCAAACTCAACCTTAGAACGTATATCGCAAAGCCAACTGCAATACCCTGGCATCGGCGGCCGCGGTGAAGTTGCCGAAAGTGCTGGGGCTGGACAGCGCCAGGCTGATGTTCGTGAAATTGACGAAGTTGAAGGCGTTGAACGCTTCGGCGCGCAGCTGCAGGAAATGATGTTCCCACGGCAGCGGGAAGTTTTTGGTGGCCGCGAGATCCACGTTCTTCTGCCAGGGCATTCGCACCAGGGCGCGCGTGCCGGAACCGCCAGCGTAGGCGTCCACAAAGTCCGAAGTCACCTTGGTACTGGAGAAGATGCTAGGATTGCCGTTCTGATCGAAGACCACCGAACCTCCCGTAGGTGCGCCCGGGCCAACCGCAACCGCCAGCGTCTGCGCATCGTAATTGCTGTTGTAGGCGCCGTCGCCGGTGATGGTGCTCGGCAGGCCCGATTCAATGTGGATGAGCGATGAAATCTGCCATCCTCCCACAATCTCATTCAGCCAGGTTGGAGCCGAGTTGAGCAGCAACTTTCCTTTTCCGAACGGAAGCTCGTAGAGAATGTTGGCATTGATTTGATGGCGCAGATCGAAGTCGGAACTGGCGCGGCTCAAGCTGGGTTCATAAGCGTCCTGGAAAGCGGCGCCGTTCCCCGTTACTCCACTGGCCGCGATGGAAGCATTATCGATGGAGTGGGACCAGGCATAGTTAAGATCGAACGACAGGCCGTTTTGCAGTGACCGCCGGATGGTCACCGTGAGCGCGTCATAATTGGCCGAGGCCGAATTGGTCCATACCGGATCTCCGCTGGCTTGCGGCGCGAAGAAGGTGTAGCAGCCCGTTTTGCTAATGCAGTTTGGAAACGCGGCGGACGTCACGCGATCCAGCGAATGAAGCATGTCCAGATCGCTGCCGGCATAAACTCCATAGACGCCGTAGAAGTAGTTGGCGGTCGCGGAGCCGGGGAAGTAGTAATTGGCTAAGCCTGGAAACTGGTTTTGCACAAACGCATTGGTCGGCACCAGGGATGGATTCGCCTTCACGGTGTTTGGCAAAAGGCCGCCGTTATACAGCATGCTCATCGACGTGTCGGCTTGGGCCAGGGTGATTCCGCTGGCGGGGTCCTTGAAAAACAGCAGCGGCGTATTGATGTCCTGTTGCGACAGAAGCTGCCGAGAGAATCGGCCGACATACCCAACCTCAAGGGTGAAGCCATGGTTGAACTGATGGCTCAGGGCGACATTCGCGAGTAAAGCATATGGAGCTACGAGACTTGGCGAGATGCCAAACGTTGTGCCAGAAATAGCGTGATCGTCCGGCGGAGTGAAAGGAAACCCGCCCGGGGGCGCCGGGGGAAGCGCGGGAAGCGCAGCGCCAGTGTAGCGCGGAGCAGTGGTGAAGTTGTATGCCACCGGGAAGGTCTGCAAGGAAGACAGACCAACGGATCCCGATGTGGCCGCAACGGCGACCAGGTCGTTGCCGAATTGGTCATAGGCGATCGATCCACCGGCGCGGAAAACCGTCTTGTCTGAGATCGAATAGGCCGCCGCTAAGCGGGGCGCGAAATTGTGATAATCCGGTTTGTACCAGCTCTGTTTCCCGTTTACCGGACCGGCCAGCGAATAGGACAGCCTTTCGCCATTCGGCAGTTGATTTCCCGGAATCCCATTGTCCATGGCGTATACGCGATCGGCAAAGTAAACATCCAGCGGCGTGTTCGGCAGCACCTGCAAGCCGGTGGACTCGTAAGGAACTGTGTCGTACTGATAGCGGAGGCCGTAGGTGACCGTAAGTTTGGGCGATATCTTCCAGGAGTCTTGCACGTACTCCTCGTAGCCGCGGCTGACGAAATCGAACTTGGTTGGCGCTCCAATCGGAATGACACCGCCGCTTTTGTTGTAGTTGTAGGTCACGCTGCCGCCCGTCAGGGTTCCGAGCAAATCGCCCATCGCCGACGTGGTGGCTGGACCATTGGCCAGCACTGCATTAGGCGCTCCCACCACGTTCAGAACATCCTGATCGATGTCGGCTCCTAAACCATACAAAGATCCACGGCTGAATGAGTACGTCTCATACGAATTTCCGTAGCTGATGAGGTCGTTATTGAAAAATCGGAAATTGAATCCAGCCGAGATGGTGTGGGAACCCTTCACCCAGGTAAAATTGTCGGTGACATTCCAGGTGGGATTGATGCGGCTGTTGCCGCGGGTGAAATTCTGGAGCGCGCTGAGATCGCCGAAAGAGAGCGAAGTATTGTTGTTGCCGGTGATCTCGTATCCGATGCGTGTAAGCCCGAAGTTGGCCGTATTCGTCATGGTGGGGCTTAAGAGCGCGGTGTAACGGACACCGAAACCACGGTTGTCGGCCAGCAACTCCGAAGCGGGGCTTTGGCCGGGAAGTTCCGCGGCCAAGTTGGTCTGGCCTTCATTGGACAGCGTGCCACGGAAGGATACGGTGTGTTTTGCGGCCGAGTCGATCAGCCAGTCCATGCGTGCCACGTAGGTACGATAGTCCAGTTGATCGGGTGCGTTGAACAGATAGCCGTCGAAATTCAGGCCAAGGTCCGCTCCGAGGGCAGGTGCATTGCCAACTGGATACGAATTGAGTATGTTCAGCATGGCCGGGCTGGCGCCGATGTGCAGTGGATCGGCCTGTGTAACCTGCGCCGGAGTGAGACTGTAAATGGTGCCGTTCGTGGTCTGGAACTGCACAATGCCCTCGCGTAACGTTGCTGATGGAACTGTGCGTTGCTGCGTCTGGTCGCTATGATCGATGCGGCGCTCATAATTGAAGAAATAGAAGATGCGATCTTTCTTGATGGGGCCGCCGAGTGAAGCTCCAAACTGGTTGCGGACCAGTTGCGGCCGGTCCACACCGCTGCGGTTGTTGAACCAATTGTTGGCGGTGTAATCGGTGTTGCGATTGTATTCGTAAGCCGAGCCGTGTAAAGTGTTGCTGCCGCTGCGAGTGACCAGCGATACCTGTCCACCCGAAGAGCGCCCGTCTTCGGCGCCCATTCCCGTCACCGTGACGCGAAACTCCTGAACGGAATCCAGCGGGACAGGCAGCGCCGAATTGAAGCCGGTAGCGGGCGCAACGTAGGTGGTGGAAGTGGGATTCGAAGTCGGCACCGGGAGGCCACCTTGATTGTTGCCGTTCAATCCCGACAGCGCATTTTGGTTGTCGTTCACGTCCACGCCGTCCAGCGTGATGTTGTTCTGATCGCGGCGCGCGCCCATCACTTCGCCGTTTTGCGTTACACCGGGCTGAAAGCCGAGTAACTGCACGGCGTTGCGTGTCTGAATCGGGAGCGATTGAACCTGGCGTTCTTGGAATGCATTGCCCACCGAAGCGTCCACGGCGTTGAGTTGTTCCACGTCCGCGTTGACATTGACCGTCGCGGCGTTAGAGGCAAGCTCCAGCTTAATATCGGTGGTGGATGGCGTGTCTACCAGCAATCGCAGTTCTTCGACTCTGGCTACAGAAAATCCTGGCGCTTCCACCGTCAGTGAATATAAGCCGGGAGGCAACTGCGAGAACTGGTACTCGCCGGTTGGCTGGCTGATGGCCGAGTGAACCGAACCGTTATCCTTATCGAGTAACGTTACTTTGGCGGTCGGAACGGCACCCTTTTGGGGATCGGTGATAACTCCCCGGAGCGAAGTGGTGCCCTGAGCCTGTAGTTGTGCCACTGTCCCCAAGAAAGAGACACATAGGGCGAGCGAGGCAAGACGGAACTTGATCATTACTGAAAAACTCCCTTGGTTGAATGGTTTGAACCTATGGTCCGTCGACAGGGACACTAGTCCAGAACACACTCCGTCAGGGAGTCAGGACCGTTCATACGTAAGAACGGTCGCGGTGGATGCTACTTCCGAATGCAAAGTATAGCAACGAACGGTTACAGGCCTCAAGGCTTTAAGCCATCAAACGTTTCGATTCGGCTGAGAAGGAAATTTGATGGCGGTACATGCGCCGTAGATGAGCATAGGGCGCAGATGAGCACAGATAAAACCACACATGGCACTCGGCCACCCTGGGGAGTGAAAACGCCAGAGATGGGTTTGAGGGAAAACACTCACTTGTCGCTGCTTATGGACCAGTTCGTTCGCGATCGCGAACGAACCCGGGTGGGCTTATTCGGTCGGGTGCAGTATTGCGGAGAACCGACAAGCATGCGCATTAATCGCATTCTGATATGTATTGTGTGGCGCCCTCCCAGAGTCAATGGTTGTGTATTGCGAAGAGCGTGACCGCTTCGTACGTGCGTACATCGATGCCACTGCTCGGATTCTCGAAGCCGGGGGTGGCCCAGGGGGTGGCCCCAGATATGAGCACCGCACAGTGGAAGCAGGTAACGAGCGATGCAAGGGCGGCTTCTAAAGCTGCCTTAGAGGCATTTCATCGCCATCGGAAAGAGCACGGCTGCTGGGACCAGGAGTCACCGGAAACGTTAGTGTCTCGCCGCCAAGTTCCCACTTCCCCTTCCATCGCTTCGCCGCTTCAAGAACATGACCTGGGTAAGGGGCTGATCGCGTCCAACCTCATTTCGTTGTCCGGATAATGACCAAAAGATTTCTTGATCTAGCTGGCTGTGGTGGAATTTGACCGCGAGCGGCATGCTCACGGTCTTCTTCTACGCCCGCCTCTGGCGCCGCTCCGGCGTCATGACCGCAATCGAAGTCTCTGAAGTCCGCTACTCCGGCCGAACTGTTGTATGAGTCCTGCAATCGCAAGAAAGGGCGAAGGATCTGACGGCCAGTCACCAGCCGTTCGACATGGTTTTCCAAACGCGCTTGTTCTCGCCGCAATCCTTCCTCGCGCTTGCGGAGAGGGTTGGTCGTTTGAGCCAGTTCCCGGCGGCGCTCGATCTCCGACTGGATCAACCGGTCATCCTCCAACAAACCAATGATCTGCTCCCAGACTACTGCATCAAGATGATCCTGCCGCACTGGACGATTCGTACACAGAGGGCCGTTGAGCCGGAGGTACCCATCTGAGCCAATGCATCGGTAATAGTAGACTGGCCGGTTGGGCTTCCCCCAGAAGCCCGGTAGAGAGCATAGTCGCATCATTGGCAGACCAATATTCCCTGGAGCAAGGTTGGGTTTTTCGTCCTCCGTGGAGAATACTATTTGTTCTTCTCCAACTGCTTCTGCACCAACGCAAACACCTGTTCGCTGACCAGCGCTGGCACCATCACCTCGATCCATTCCTCGCGCGGACGCTCATGATTGGCGCTATTGCGATTCGGCAGTCTGTTGCGCTGCCGCAGTGGTCGCGTGATGCGCTGGCGAGGCCGCAGTTCTGTCTTGCCATAACAGGCCTTGCCCTGGTATGCCGGGTTGCGTAGCATCCCCCAGATGGTCGATCGCTCCCACCGCGTGTTCTTGGTTCGGGTGGGATCCGCTGTTGGCTTAGCGAATGTGCAATCGCATTGATGCTCAGGCCTTGCTGAGTATACATCGCAAACACCCTCCGTACTACGTTTTCGTGCTCTATCACTTCGTAGTAAGCGGCTGAGGTTTCGCTCTTCTTCACATACTGATACCCGAAGGGCGCACCCGACAGTACATTCACCACACCCTGTTGGGCCCTGTGGCGCTTCCCGCGGCTGCTCCGCTCCGCAATCTGCGCTTGCTCATACTCGGCAATCATGCCTTGGAATTGACATTTCCTCCATGACGATTTCGGTGTTGGCGACCGCTAGGGCGGTGAGGGCTAGAAGCTCTTTGCCCATACGTTCGTGACGATGGCGGTGAACGCGGCATTGAGCGCAGCAGTGCACGCCTGGAAGCCGATGCTGCGGTTGAAAAACAGCTCTATCACTTCCCGGCTTCTGTGCTCGTATGCTTCCAGCATAGTAGCGAAGCCTTTCAAGAGTCGTGTGTAGGCTGAATCAGCACCCGGTCTGCGATTCAGCCCTCCCTTACCTTGCGGTGCCGCGAATACCACATTATCCGCGCCGTCAGATGGACCGATCATCTGGCTGGCAACTCCAGCACCCGGCCTGTGGTTATCCCCGCTGTTCGTGGGGTGTTTGGAGACTGCTCAAAAGTTTGGTCAAGGTGAACCTGCTTTCTACAATTCTGATTGTATCCCTGATTTTGAGGAGGCGTGCCGTGATCCCAGCGGCCATCCCCCGTGGGCGGTTATACGCGAACGAGCGCCCGCAAAGGTTGCGAACGCACCGCGACCATCGCGGAGTTGGCAACTTGGCTGAAAGAGCCGTCCCCAGAGACCGACCGGACAGCTACCTTCTTCTCGTAACCGTCGTCGCTAGTTAGGCAGCGCTGGACCGACTCTATAACTCGTCTTAGAAAGGTTTGGTCAAAACGGGAACAAACACCACTCCCGATCCGACCACTTGCAGACATCCAAAATTGTTCGGGCCGGCTACGCAGCCCCACCAGTTTTGAGTCGCATTAACCGTGCCTGTACCTAAGTTATCCACGCCGATCCCGCTGCCCTCGAAATCGTTGAGATGCGCCTCCAGTTCACCAGGTGCGTTGAATACAACGTCCAATGCCTCTTGTCCGATCTTGTTCTGAGAAACGATGGTGCCCGTCACAGGCGCGATGCTGAAGATGTTGATGCCGGCGGTACCTGGCGTGGCGGCGTCCTCAGTGTCGGCGCCGTTGGCTGTGATGGTGTTGCCAACAATGATATTGTCATTCATATTCACCGGCGCAGCCATAGGGGAGGCCGCATGGTTATGCATGGTCACACCCGGGAGGCCATTGTAAGACAGCTGATTACCGATGATCACATTGGCGGAGTTCGTCGTCCCAGGGAATGGAGCGAAGATGCCAACTCCGGCGCCCGCGCCCGGCACTTGAATGCCATTGCCAGTGGACTGGTTCTGCGAGACGGTGTTGTGATTAACGCCGAAAGGCAACGCGGCCCCGGTCGCAGGAGCAGGTGGATGCGAGGCCAGCGTAATTCCACAATCGAATGGATTGTCGCGAACCGTATTGCCAGTAATCAGGTTGTCATAGGCGGCACCCGTCTCGTCGGTGATCAGAATTCCTCCGGAATTCTGTTCGCTGAGATTTTGGGCCAAAGTGGAATGGTCCACCCCCATCAAGTGAATCCCTTCGCCGCAGTCGTCGCCTTCACTCGTTTCAAAAGCCGGCTGCCCCGGGCACGTCATACCTGCAATATCCAGACCTAGGTCGTTATGGATGACTTGGTTGCCCCAAATAGTGACATCCGATGCATTCACTACGAGAATGCCCTCGAAGTTGGCGTTCTCAATCGTGAATCCCGCGATCACCACTTCGGAGATTTTGGAACCGGGCGCTCCCACAGTGCCAGTAACGAAAATTCCATTCGACAAACCTGTGGCGTCAATGACGCTGGTGCCGGCCAGTCCACCGGCCTGCTGAGCCGCCCCGAGGAGCGAAAGCGATTTCGTAATCACCACATCTTCTTTGTAGGCGCCGGCGGCTACCTGTATCGTGTCACCGGCAGCAGCTGCTGCCACGGCCGATCCAATGGTAGAAAAACAAGTAGGGTTCTTAACGTTCACGCACCAGGTAGCGGCTTTCGCAGACTGACACGTTGCGATAGCGAACGCGGCACCAAATCCAGCCAGGGCCATTATGGTCCCACGTCCGATTGGTTTTGTGAGCATTGTATCCTCCGTTTCGTTTCCCTTTTGAACTTCTTGGTAGCAAGATTCTACACCGAATAAACCTGCGTTGGAGCTATTTATTTCGTCCTTTCCAATCCCACCGGGGTGCTGCCGAAACATGTCATTTTCCACGCATGGACGTAACAAATGTCTTACCTTGTTGCACTTACCTATCTTTCTGTCACGCGCCTGCGCCCCTCGCATTTACAGTGACTTACTGTTTCGTTCCGCTGTCGCGCCGCGAGGTGTGGCTTTTTGTGCCGCTCGAAATTGTCGGCTCCCACACAGAACAGTTCAGGGGCATGCACCACGGTGAAAGCGCCTGGGCGGCGCGGGCCCTTTACTTCATTCCCGACTGCGACGTTGCTACTGGAACCCACGCACGATCTCACGATCCAAAACCAGGCGTGCCTGTAAAACAGGGAATAATAGAAGCGTCTGTTTTTGGCGGTTGTCGACTTACAGGCGTTATGGCCTGAAATAACAGGCCGAAAACAGAGCCACCATTTACAGGCCAAGAGGATCATGGTTCTTCAGACAATTGTTATCGCCGATCGCTGGGTCGCTGGTCCTCTCGCAGTCGTGTCTCCTCTGTTATTCCACTGTTTTTACAGGGCATCGTGCGAAGAATGAATTGTTCAATAGGGATTCAGGTGAGACGTTTCAGCCGAGCGATAGCCCTAACCACCAGAGCCTGGCCGAAATCCTGCACGCGCTACGCGGCAAGTATCCAGATAGCGCGATTCCTCATCATGGCGAAGAACACGTTCGCAGCGGATCTCCCCGGAAAGCATTTCGACTTCCTGTCCCCTCGCGGTCGCCAATCCGGTGTTATTTGGTGACCGTCATGTTCGTCAATGGATACGTGAAGCTAAAAACGCCGCCCGAACCATCCCGGTCGACCTTAAGCGTATTTCCTTGGATCAAGGTGTTTCCGCTGGTTTCAAAAACTCCAAAAGAATTGCAATCGTGACAGGTGTTCCCCGTTACGGTCACGTTGCTCGGCGGAACAAAGTTATTTTGAGAAGCGATATAGATGGCGGACTTGGTGCCGCTGGGGTTGGTTTGGGCAATCGCGTCAAAATAGTTGTCGATGATCTGTACAGATCCCGATGCAATGCCGTTGTCCACTCCAACGACGACGATCCCCTCCCGCGGAAACAGCGAAATTGTGTTCCCCTGGTACAACTGTCGAACGAGGGCCTGACTTCCCATGCTCACGGTCGAGTTTTCGACCGCAGCATTCGAGCCATTGCTAATGGTGTTGTTCAGGACTTGAAGATCGGCCGCCAAAAGCGAGATCCCGTTGCCGTTGAAATTGGTCATCGTCGACTTTTCGATCATCATCCCAGTTATCGTCGAGCCGCCAGAATATATATTCTCAGCTTTGAAATCCTGGATAACGACAGAGTCGATGGTGATGTTCGAGAACGCGCTGTTGTCCCACATGTAAATACCCTTGTGTGTTACATCCCAGCCGTCGCTCGTGTGGGGCGGATAACTGAAGTTGACATTGAAAGTGTTTCCATTAGTCATTCCATAAAGATGAAGGTGGGAAATGGTAGCGTTGGAAACGCGTTCGCCCGCGGCTCCATTGGGGCCGCCGTTATCGCCGATGGTGAGGCAGAAGCCCCGGATGTTGCCGGTCGTATTCGGGAACGCCACGGTGTTGGAGTAAGTCGCATAAGCTCCTCTGCAAAACAAGTTGGTCTGCGGATCACTGCCGACGAGAGAGACATTGTTGTACCGGATTTTGACAGCTCCCGGTGCCCGGGCGGTCATTTGATCGGTCGCTTTAACGACGTAACCACAGACCGCGGCCAGTGGGCACGACAGAGGCGCTGGTACGTTGACTACACCACCACCTGCTTGACCTGCGGCGTCCACGGCCGCTTGGAATGCCGCGTGATTCTCTGTGCCGTAGGCAAAAGTCGCCGAGCTGATCGTAGCCAGAGCGGGCGTGCTCAGAACCACTGCCGTGCTCCTTTGGACGCTTTGAATAGTGCCTTCCAGAGTCATGGCGCCATAATAGTAAGGTACGCCCGCCACGCTAGCCTTTGCAGCCAAGCTCAGCGTGACCGAATTCGCCGAGACATAGCCCTGAATAGCTCCAACTAAATTGCCTCCGCCAGACCCAGCACCAACGACGACGATACCCCTGCCCACATCCGACGATACGAACGTGCCAGAAGGAGATGTAAGAACGTTGGAGCCGGACGATATGGATCCATCCGTCTTAAGTATTCCTCCAGGGCCGGCTCCAATCACCTGAATATATTTGCCGGCGTCAGCGGACGTAAACGAACCTGAAGCCGACGTTAAGGTCGATGAGCCTGCCAGCATAACGCCGTCTATTCGCAATATGCCGTCGGGCACAGCGCCGAACGAAAGAACGTTCGAAGTGGATTGACCCAACAACGAATAACTCAGCAGCAAGAGGGAGAACGCAGCACATGGGTACCTGCCCCGAAGTCGGCGCACTAAGGAATACCTCTTGCAGACGGTTCGCATCGCGCTGAACCAAACGTGACGGCCACCATATCTGCTCCCGAACTTCTGCTCGAATGCGGAGGCCGCCAGATAGTGATCACGGTAACTGGGAGGCTGCACAGATGTTCGATCAAATCGGAGAAAACCTTGCGGGATGGAGCCGCTCTGCGTGACACAAATACCGCCCGAAAAGATTTCGAATACATTTGAAAGTACATTCGAAGACATTTGAATAGTAATAACCTTGATAACCGAAATCCAGGCATTCTCATCTGGCCTGGCAGCGCACGATTGACTGGTTCAACAAATACGTTCGCGCCGAATTCCGCTATTTCAGCGCAAGGATGATTGTGGGAGCTTGCGGGGTGCCGTTACCGTTCCAAGTGGCGGCGTACGAACCTGTTGTATTGACGAATTGATAGGCAGCGGCCAGCGAAAAGGTTCCCCGTGGAGCGGCGAGCAGTGTCCATCCGCTGCTTACTGCGGCTTCGAAGCCTCCGCCGTTGTAAGAGAGAACCGCGGTCAGCAGGAGATCAGCGGCGTTGGTCGTGGCTAGCGCTCCCGTAGTCACTGGCCAGGAACCGCCGGCAGTGGTGACTGCGGAGCCGTCCAGAATCGCGTTCATTCCGCTGAACTCGGCGACGATGGCGAAGCCGGGTTGGAAGATCCCGAAGTAATTCGTGCCGGTGATGGTGATGGCAGACGAACTTGGGCTGGTCCCGGTCCAGATTTCGAGATCGCCTCCCGAGGTGTTTTGCCCGACGCGGGTCCAGGTTGCGCCGGTGATCGAGGTGATGGTCTGGGACGCGCCGGTCTGATCGAAGATCAACACCAGAACGTCGGTGTTGCTCGGCGCTTGGGGCAGCGTAACCGTGAGAGTGTTTGCATTATTTCCCACGTTGGTGCCAGTCGCCTGCTGGACGAGACTCGCGCTCGAAGCGCCGCCGGCAGCGGCATTGGTCAGCGCGAAATTCGCGGGCGTGGAGACTCCCGTGACCGTTGCGGTGACGGTATAACTTCCGGTCTGCGAATTGGCAGTGAGCGCCGGAGCACTCGCGATGCCGCTCGAGTTGGTGACCGCGGTCGCGGTGGCCGAGCCTGAGAACGCCGCGCTCGTTCCACTTCCCGGGGCAGTGAAGGTCACTGTCGCGCCGCTCACCGGGTTGGTGTACGAATCTTTGACGGATGCGTGCAGAGCGGTAGAGAACACCGTGCTCACGGTAGTGCTTTGCGGCGTGCCCGCACTGGCGCTAATGCTCGCCGCCACCCCAGCGTTGTTGGTGAGTGAGAAGCTCGCCGGCGTGGAGGCTCCGACGACTGTCGCCGTCACCGTGTAGCTGCCGATTTGATTGTTGGCCGTGAGTGTGGGTGACGGTTGCGACGCCGCTCGAGTTGGTGGTCGCCGTCGCCGATCCGCTGAACGCCGCACCCACTTCCGTCGACGGAGCCGTGAATATCACACTCACCCCGCCGACCGGGTTATTGTAGGCATCCTTCACCATCGCTTGTAACGCGGTCGCAAAGGCCGTGTTCACCGTCGCGCTCTGCGGCGTGCCCGACGTCGCGCTGATGCTGGCGGGAGTTCCCGCCACATTCGTCAGACTGAAGCTGGCGGGAGTGCTCACGCCAGACACACTCGCCGCCACCGAGTAGGAACCCGTTTGGCTGTTAGCCGTGAGCGCAGGCGCTGTTGCGATTCCGCTCGCGTTCGTCGTAACTGCGGCTGTTGCCGATCCGCCGAACGTCGCGCTGGCTCCGGAAGCAGGCGCAGTAAAGGTTACTGTGGCGCCGCACACTGTACTGCTGGCGCTGTCTTTCACTGTGGCTTGCAGGGCGGCGACAAACACCGTATTAACCGTGGCGCTCTGAGGAGCCCCCGTTGTCGCCGTGATACTGGCAGGCACATCGGCAAGATTAGACGCAGGGACAAAGCTGGCGATATACGGTACCGCTTTACCGTCGCTGCCTTCAGTCCATGTTGGGTTTATCGCAGAGCCGGAAGCCTGCACCCGAAATGCCTGCGAACTGAACCACCGTCGTTCTTGACGTTGGAGGGAGTGGTGGCAGAACCGGATATGTATCCCCATTCCGCCCAATTGGTAGCCCCAAGTGACGTAAGATTATTTGTCTGTGTTGTCTGGCTCGTAACTGCGCCCGATATGCTGCCACCAGACGCGGGGGCCACTGTGCCGTAAGCGGCAGCGTCAAGAGTAACGTCACTTGTGTCGTTCTGCGTAGTGTAAGTTTCCGTAAGAGTCTGGCCGCTGCTGTCAGCCGCATAAGTCAACACGAATATCACATTGAATGGCGCCGAGGATGCTCCGAGTGAATTGTTGGTATAGTGTGATGCCGATCCATCAGACAGACTGGCCGTCAGAGTTGGGAAGAGATTTCGTCCGCCCAGGAAAAGGTACACCGTATGCGGCGTAGTGGATGCGGGGAATGTAAGGCTGTATCCTCCGCCGGCACCGTGGGTCGCCTCAATTCCATTGGTGGCTAATTGAGATACAGTTGGTGTCCCATCTGTCCAGTACAGACCTCCATTTGTATTGGTGCTGTTGTTAAACGTTGTAATGCCGCCAACCAGGGATGCTCCAATAAGCGATCCGCCTCCGCTCTTTCTGTTGCTGGGCGTAATGCTTCCGGAGTCGCCGTCTCCCCTTGAGGTCCAATCCATATTGCCTAACGCTGTAAGATTATGCCCGGCTCCAGTATATTGTCCGCTGCCAGTAAGCGAACCGGCCAGAGCTGCCCGAGTGACGGCTAGTAATACAACAAAGAATCGGCAGTATGATGACATCTCGCGGCGTAGACTACGTACGCCAGATAGTTTTCCCTGCACCGCTCCGCGCCCGCCCTCGTCCCGTACGCACCGAATACGCGAAGACTTTCCGATAGCTGAGCGCCCTGGTGGATTTCCGATCTGTTTCACAGCCGCGCGCGACTCCGTTTCGGCGGCGGCATCTTCAAACTCGCGCTTCCAACGCAATAGCGTTTTGAAACCGCTGCGGGTCTTCCACCAAAGTGAACATAGGGTCTTCGCAGTCCGCGAAGCAACAGTGACGAAGATGAGAAAAACCATGGTTTCGCAGGGCTTGAGAAAGCGATAATGAATCCCACATCCACGCATGCATAGACGTTGCCAAGGAGTGGTGCACTAACGCCGCAATACCTTTAGCGCGCTCTTTCTTTCCAAGGCAGGTTACGTCGAGAAAGAACTGATTCGCTGCCGGGTCTCCTTGATCAACTCTTCGGATGTATTCTCTGGCGGCCCACTCCAGGTCTGGAACCACTACTCGGAATATTCCACCTTTGCGAAGAAGCTTCCTGGTATTCTGCAGAGCGGTCTGAAAATCGTTCAAGGAGAGGTGTTCCAAGACGTGGCTCGCATAGACTCCGGAGCAACTTCCGTTTGGAATTGGCAACCCCCTGACGATGTCGCCCGGTAGTACGTTTGGCGGGAACCGATTTTTGTTCTTCGTGCCCAGTTTGCCGGCAATCGGAATCCTCTCCCACCTCAAAGTAAGTGACGCGTCGAAGTTGATCCATCCTTGCGGAGCGCACAAACCGCAACCATATTGTACGTACGTGCCTGCGGCAGATTGGCCTTCGGGCACGCCTTCTGTCGTGGCAATCATGTTAAGTCGTGCGCTCGCGTTTGAGTCCGAGCTTTTCCGGGTTAATCCCGCATTCATACACACGAAACGAACGTCACGTAGTCGTCGTTGACCTTGTGCAGCAAAATGATGAACCTCACTAGGTTGGTCTGCGCGAAACGAATAATACTGGTCGCCTGCAATTGTCACTCCGCTGTGGCCGAATAGCCACACGCGCCAAGGAAAAAAATCCTTATGGGCGCCAAAGCCGACATACACGTTTCCATTGAGCAGCAGCAAGCGTGGCCACTGTCGTTCCTGGGCCGGATTGAACGTCAATCCCATTGGCGCTGTCAACACTGGTGCCGGGCACGCGTCCCTGAATGACTACGGGGGTAATCCTGTCGTTTCCCGTCGTGAAATCCAGTGCGTGCAGACGAAAAACAGTAGCCCCATTTCGGGATTCCGAAGCACCATAACCTGGCCGAGCAGCAACTAAATGCTTATTGCCTGGGCCGACTCCCACGGAGTGCTGGACCCTGACTGGTTCCAGTCGCTGCGTCGACCTTGTAGCGATTCATGGGGCGCCGCCCGAGGCCCTGAGCGCCAGAAGGATGGTGGGCGCTTGGGGACTACCGCTGCCATTCCAGATGGCCGAATACGAGCCCTGTGTCTGGGTACTCTGCCAGGCCGCAGCCAGTGAGTAAGTCCCTACCGAAGACGTCAACAGCGTCCACGGACTACTCACAATCGCGCTGACCCCTCCGCCGTTGTAAGAAAGAACCGCGGTAATCACCAGATCGGCGGCATTACTGGTGATCAGGCTTTCCGTGATCGCCGGCCACGTGCCGCCCGTGGTACTGACGGCAACCCCGTCGGGTGTGGCACTCGCGCCGCTGTACTCAGCGACAATGCCGTAACCGGGCTGGAATGTTCCGAAGTAGTTGGTCCCGGTGATGGTGATCGTCGACGAGGTTGGATTGGTCCCTGCCCAGACTTCGAGGTCGCCTTGCGAGGTCTGGTTCTTGCCAATCTGTGTCCAGTTGGCCCCGCTGATGGATGTAATGGTCTGCGATGCGCCGAGCTGATCGAAGATCAGGATCAAAACATTTCCGCTCGACGGCGTGTTTTTCAGCGTGACCGTGAGGGTATACTGACTGTTCCCCGCATTCAGCCCTGCAGCCTGCTGCACCAGATTGACACCGCTGGACTGGACGGCGCTGTTGTTGGTCAGGCTGAACGTGGCCGGCATAGCTGCTCCAGAGACCGTGGCGGTGACCGTGTAACTGCCGGCCTGGCTATTGGCGGTAAGCGCCGGCGCTGTCGCTACGCCGCTGCTATTCGTTACTGCTGTCGCGCTGACCTGTCCTGCGAACGTCGCGCTCGCTCCAGATCCGGGAGCCGTGAAGGTCACCGAAGCTCCGTTCACCGGATTGCCTCCATTGGTCACCGTGGCTTGCAGCGGCGTTCCGAACGCCGTAGTCACGGTCGTGCTTTGCGGTGTTCCCGCAGTCGCGCTGATGATCGGCGACGTTGCGCCCACATTCGTCAGGCTGAAGTTTGCCGGTGTGGTAGCTCCAGAGACCGTGGCGGTGACCGTGTAACTGCCGGCCTGGCTGTTGGCGGTAAGCGCCGGAGCCGTCGCTACGCCGCTGCTGTTCGTTACTGCTGTCGCGCTGACCTGTCCTGCGAACGTCGCGCTCGCCCCAGATCCGTGAGCCGTGAAGGTCACCGAAGCTCCGTTCACCGGATTGCCTCCGTTGGTCACCGTGGCTTGCAGCGGCGTTCCGAACGCCGTACTCACGGTCGTGCTTTGCGGCGTTCCCGCAGTTGCGCTGATCGCGGACGGCGCACCCGTGTTATTGCCGTTGGTCAAAACGAAGGTTGTGGGCTGGGCTACTCCACCGGCCGAAGCTACCACGCTATAGGTGCCGGTCTGACCATTCGCGGTCAGTGTGGGAGCGATCGCCACCCCACTGCTGTTGGTGATTGCGGTTGCGCTGGCGGATCCCGCAAAGGTCGCACCCGCTCCCGACCCCTGAACGGCGAAAGTCACCGTGGCCCCGCTTATCGGATTGCACGCATTATCTCTGACCGAAGCGAGCAGCGGAGCCTCGAAAACGCTATTCGGAGAAGTGCTCTGCGGCGCCCCTCCAATCGCACTAATATTTGCTGCACCGCACGATGACGTCAAGCCAACAATGATGGTAGGCACTTGTGGAGTCCCGGCACCATTCCAGGTAGCCGAATACGAGCCCTGTGTCTGGGTGCTCTGCCAGGCGGCGGCCAGCGACGAGCTCCCTGCCGGAGCCGTCAACAGTGTCCATGGACCATTGACAGTCGCGCTGGCGCCTCCGCCGTTGTAGGAAAGAGCGGCGGTGATCAACAGATCGGCGGCATTTCCGGTGACCAGGCTTCCCGTGACCGCCGGCCATGTGCCGCCTGTGGTGCTGACAGCAACCCCATCGGGTGTGGCGCTGATGTCGCTGTACTCAGCGACAATGCCGTAACCAGGCTGGAATATTCCGAAGTAGTTGGTGCCAGTGATCGTAATCGTCGACGAGGTCGGATTGGTCCCCGCCCAGACTTCCAGATCACCCTGCGTACTCTGGTTCTTGCCAATCTGTGTCCAGTTGGCCCCGCTGATGGATGTGATGGTCTGCGATGCGCCGATCTGATCGAAAATCAGAATCAAAACATTCCCGCTCGCTGGCGTGTTCGCCAACGTGACGGTTAGGGTATGCAGGTTGTTGCCCCCGTTGGAGCTAGAAGCCTGCTGCACAAGACTGGCGCCGTTCGATTGAACGGTGGCTGGCAACAAGCCGTATGCATCAACGAGGTTATCGAAAGTGGGTAGATACACTTTTCCATTGGCGACGATCGGGGGCGCCCCTTTCGCCCAGTTCCCGGTGTAATCACGTGTACTCAGCTGGTTACTGTTCCACAACTCGTGGTTCACATTAGAAGCGTCGAACGCGTGCAGGACGCCCGGGAATGGAGATCCATATTGCTCAGCGCCCGCATTCGGGTTGCCGGCTGTGGAGTGCGCCGCCCAGACTATTCCGGTGCCCGGTGTCGTCCCGTTCGCGGAAATACACATCGCGGGATCATTGCTCGTACCCGCGGGCACTTGAAATGAGCTCTCCGAAACAGGGGTGGTATTGAATTGCGATCCATTGAAAGCGAAC
>Ga0210401_10003256_pt1 | contig 17434 bp, 11 predicted proteins | sample IncBWH32MmetaG_FD_150866 | JGI IMG/M metagenome (GOLD analysis project Ga0210401, IMG submission 150866) | Forest soil microbial communities from Barre Woods Harvard Forest LTER site, Petersham, Massachusetts, United States - Inc-BW-H-32-M | ecosystem: Environmental > Terrestrial > Soil >... | reverse complement strand
ATGCGGTCGAGGCTACAGCGGGGACCTGAAGCGGAAGGTGTCGGCTCGCCTTTCCGCGCGCCGCTGCGCCGTGAGCGGGTGGGGCGCCGGCGCAGCCGCGTTCCCTTCGATCTTGACCGCTGGCGCAATCGTCTCGATCGCACGCGATCGCTCGCCTGGGTGGCGGCCTATCGTCAGTGGATCGAACGATTTGCGCGGCGGCCGCCGCCGCGCGGCGTCGGCATTGCCGGCGCGCTGCTGTTTCTTGCCCTGGCGCTCGGATACGGCGCCGCTATCGGCGGCCACGTGCCGGCCATCGTTGATTGGCTGAAGGACACGCGCGACCAGGCCGCGAACGCTGCCGGCTTCCGCATCGCCGCGGTCTCGCTCACCGGACAGAAAGAAGTCAGCCGCGAGGAGGTGCTCGCCATCGCCGGCGTGACCGGCCACGTGTCGCTTCTGTTCCTCGACGCCGAGGCGGCGCGCGCGCGGCTGATGGCCAATCCTTGGATCGCCGATGCGGCGGTGCTCAAGCTCTATCCCGACCGCTTGCAGATCAGCGTCACCGAGCGGCAGGCTTTCGCGCTCTGGCAGAAGGACGGCAGCGTCAGCGTGATCGCCGCCGACGGCACGGTGCTCGAGCCGTTCATCGAGGACCGGTACCGCAATTTGCCGCTCCTGGTCGGCAAGGGCGCCGAGCGCGCCGGTTACGATTTTATCGCCATTCTCGACCGCTATCCCGATATCCGCACCATGCTGCGCGCGTCGATCTTCGTGGCTGAACGGCGCTGGAATCTGCGGCTCAGCAACGGGCTTGACGTGCGGTTGCCGGAAGCCGGCCTCGAGCAGGCGCTTGAGCGGCTGGTTACGCTCGATCGCGAGAAGAAGCTTCTGTCGCGCGATATCACCTCGGTCGACCTGCGGCTGCCCGATCGGGTCACCGTCCGCTTGTCGGATGCGGCGGCGCAGGCGCGCGAAGACGCCATCAAGGACAAGAAAAAGAAAAAAGGAGGCGATGCGTGAGCTCCCTCCATTACGGCCTGACGCCCAAGATGAAGCCGATCCCGCCGCGGCGGAGCGCGCTGGTGGCGGCGCTCGATGTCGGCTCGAGCAAGATCGCCTGCCTGATCGCGCGGCTTCGCCCGCACGCGCCGCAACAGGTGCTGACCCGCCGCACCCATGCGGTCGAGGTGGTCGGCTACGGCCATGCCGCCGCGCGCGGTACCAAGGCGGGCGGCGTGGTCAACCTCGCGCAAGCCGAGGATGCGATCCGCCAGGCCGTCGATTGCGCCGAGCGCATGGCGTCGGTGGAAATTGAGTCGGTGGTGCTCTCGGTCTCGGCTGGGCGGCTCGCCAGCGACCTGTTTGCGGCCGAGATCAGCATTGAAGGCTCGGCGGTGTCGGAAGGCGACATCGGACGGGTATTGGCCGCCGGCAACCGGCATTCGCTGCGCGAGGGCCGCGCCGTGCTGCATTCGCTGCCGATCGGCTATTCGATCGACGGCGGCAACGGCATCCGCGATCCGCGCGGCATGCTCGGCTCGCGCTTCGGCGTCGACATGCACGTCGCGACGACGGACGTGACCTCGGCGCGCAATCTGATGCTCGCGGTCGAGCGCAGCCATCTGTCCATCGAGGCGATGGTGGCGAGCCCCTATGTCGCCGGCCTTTCCGTGCTGGCCGATGACGAAGGCGATCTCGGCGCCGCCGTTGTCGATATGGGCGCAGGCACGACCACCATCGCGGTATTCGCCGGCGGCCGTTTTGTGCATTCGGAAGGTTTCGCGCTCGGCGGCCACAATGTCACGCTGGATATGGCGCGCGGATTGAACGCGAGCGTCGCCGACGCCGAGCGCATCAAGACCTTTTACGGCAGCGTGCTGGTCGGCGGCTCGGACGAGCGCGACATGATCACGGTACCGACGATCGGCGAAGACGAGCGCGATCACGCGCAGTTCGTGCCCCGCTCCACGCTCGTGCACATCATCAAGCCGCGTGTCGAGGAAATTCTGGAAATGGTCCGTGACCGGCTCAAAGCCTCGTCTTTCGCGGCTGAAGCGCGCGGCCGCGTCATCATCACCGGCGGCGCCAGTCAGATAGCCGGATTGCCGGAACTCGCCTCGCATATTTTCGGCCGTCCGGTGCGCATCGGCCGGCCGCTCGGCATTGCGGGCTTGCCGGAAGCGGCGAAAGGGGCGGCGTTTGCGGTCGCGACCGGCTTGTTGGTCTACCCGCAGGCCGCGCACCTCGAATACTTCGAAACACGCAGTAAGCGGTTCCTCAGGAGTGGCACGGGCGGCGGCTATCTCGCCCGCGTCGGACAGTGGCTTCGTGAGAGTTTCTAATGGCGCCCAAACATCAAGCCAACACACCAACCATGGCGCTGCGACTGACATCATCATGGCCAGTGGCGGATCGGCCGGAACCGGACGTTGAACACGCCCGCGCAGGAAAGAAGAGGCAATCATGACGATCAACTTGAAAATTCCCGACATCCGTGAGCTGAAGCCGCGCATCACCGTGTTCGGCGTCGGCGGTGCTGGCGGCAATGCGGTCAACAACATGATCAGCGCGGGCCTTCAGGGTGTCGACTTCGTCGTGGCGAACACCGACGCGCAGGCGCTCACCATGTCGAAGGCCGAGCGCATCATCCAAATGGGCGTGCAAGTGACCGAAGGGCTCGGCGCTGGCTCACAGCCCGATGTCGGCCGCGCCGCCGCGGAGGAAGTGATCGACGAGATCCGCGATCATCTCTCGGGCGCGCACATGGTGTTTGTCACCGCCGGCATGGGCGGCGGCACCGGCACCGGCGCCGCGCCGGTGATCGCGCGCGCGGCGCAGGAGGCCGGCATCCTCACCGTCGGCGTCGTGACCAAGCCGTTCCATTTCGAGGGCCAGCGCCGTATGCGGGTCGCTGACGGCGGCATTACCGAGCTGCAGAAATGCGTCGACACGCTGCTCATCATTCCCAACCAGAATCTGTTCCGGGTAGCGAACGAGAAGACGACATTCGCGGACGCCTTCGCCATGGCCGACCAGGTGCTCTATTCCGGCGTCGCCTGCATCACCGATCTGATGGTCAAGGAAGGCCTCATCAATCTCGACTTCGCCGACGTCCGCGCCGTGATGCGTGAGATGGGCAAGGCGATGATGGGTACTGGCGAGGCCGAAGGCGAGAAGCGCGCGATGACGGCCGCGGAAGCGGCGATCTCGAATCCGCTGATCGACGATGCCTCGATGAAGGGCGCGAAAGGGCTTCTCATCTCCATCAGCGGCGGCCGCGACCTGACGCTCTACGAGGTCGACGAAGCGGCCACACGCATCCGCGAGGAAGTCGACCAGGATGCCAATATCATCGTTGGCGCCACATTCGACGAAGGGCTGGAAGGCATCATCCGCGTGTCTGTGGTGGCGACCGGCATCGATCACGCGTTGGCGCAGCGCCCTCCGGTCGCGACGTCGGCCGAGGCGCGGATCGCTGAAGTCGCGCAACGGTTGCGCGCTGACAATGACCGGCTTGCACAGCGTTCGGAGCGGGCCGAACCGGCTCGGGCCACCGCTGCCGCGCCGCCACTGACGGCCGCGCAGCATCCCGCGGGCCTCAATGAATCGATTGAATCGGCCAAGGCGGCCATGGCGGCGGCCATCCTGCCGCAGAGCTCTGGCCCCGAGGTGACCATCCGGCCGCTCGGGCTCAAGCCCACGTTGTTCATCGATCCGGCGATGCAGCCCGCCATGCAGGAGGCGCCGGAGCCGGAAGCCTTTATCCCGCCGCAGCCCGAACGGGTGTCGCCACGCGGCATGCGCATGCCGCGGATCGACGAACTGCCGGTGCCGGCGCAGAAAGAGATCCGTGCCCGCCGCGGCGAACTCCCGGAGGAGCATCCGGAAAAGCGCCGCACGTCGCTCTTGCAACGGCTGGCGGCCGTTGGTCTCGGCCGGCGTGACGACGACGAAGAGGCCGCACCCACGCCGCCAAAGGCCGTGGCGCCGATGCCGGCCATGCCACCCGTGCCGCCCATGCCGCAGGTCCCGACCGAGCGGCCGCTGGGCCGGCCGATGGCCCCCCGCCAAGAAATGCGCCAAGACCCTCGCCAAGAGATGCGGCCCGAGCCCCGCCCGGAGCCGGTATCCGAATATGCCAGGCGTGCAGCGCCGCAGGGGCTAGATCAGCACGGGCGGCAGATGCCTGTGCATAACCGCAGCGAGGAAGACCAGCTTGATATCCCGGCCTTCCTCCGCCGGCAGGCGAACTGACGCCTCTCGCGGACGACCTTGTCGCCGACCGGCTGCGGGCGGCCCCGCAATGGTCCGCCCAGCCCGGCCTGCTCCGCTGAGCGCAGGCAAGAGTTTGATTTTGCTAAATATTTATGATTTTAGGCAAGCCCACTGCGGGTCTCTTCCGGGCCGCCTTACCCTCATCCGATGTATGACAAAGCCGGACCGCTTTCGGCGCATTGCCGACAAGACTGCGGCCAGAACAAGGTAACACTCGGTAAGAAACCGTGAGTTGGCCGCGAATCGTGTCACCGGTATGGTTTATTTGTCGATGGGGAATCAGAGGCGGGTTGCGGTAGCGGGAGTCTGACGGTTAACGGGCCTGGACGATTGACAGACTGCGGTTAACGACGGTTTCCTTGCACAGCCTCCGCACTCTCAGGATGGGGTCAGCTCGGTTGCCAAGGCAAGTTTGCTGAAAGCAACCCGGCTAAAAGGTGTAGGGCATGACGAGGGGCATGCAAGCTGGCAGGCAGACAACCCTGCGCGAGCAAGTCGCCGTCACGGGCGTTGGCGTCCATTCCGGTTGGCCTGCCACCGTTACGCTGCATCCGGCGCAAGCCGACATCGGCATTGTCTTTGTGCGCTGCGGAGCTAGCGGCGAAAAAGATCGCGAGCTTCCCGCCAACTTCCGCTCGGTCACGGCCACTGAGTTCGCCACAGTACTCGGCGATAAATCCGGCCCGGCTGTTTCGACCACCGAACACGTGTTGGCTGCGCTCTACGGCCTCGGCATCGACAATGCGATCGTCGAGGTGGATGGTCCCGAGATCCCGATCATGGACGGCAGCGCTGCCGCTTTCGTTGCGGCGATCGATTGCGCCGGCATCGTCGCGACCTCGGCCCGGCGACGCTACATCAAGGTGCTGAAGCCGGTGCGGGTCAGCGCCAACGGCTGCTCCGGAGAGTTGCGGCCGCATCCGCGCGGGCTGCGCGTCGAAACCGAAATCGACTTCGATCATCCTTCGATCGGCCGGCAAAAATTCACGCTCGATCTCGAGCCGCAGGCGTTCCGTCGCGAGCTGGCGCGTGCGCGCACTTTCGGCTTCATGCGCGACGTTACCAAGCTGTGGAATGCAGGCTATGCGCTCGGAGCCTCGTTCGAGAATACGGTCGTGATCGCCGAAGATCGCGTGCTCAATGCGGATGGCGTACGTTTCCCCGACGAGTTCGTCCGCCACAAGGCGGTCGATGCGCTCGGCGATCTGGCGCTTGCTGGCGCTCCGCTGATCGGCGCCTATCGCTCCGTACGCGGCGGCCACAAGCTGAACCACGCGGTAGTTACCGCGCTGATGAACGATCCGACGGCCTGGGCCTACACGGAGCTGGAAGAGCCTGTGCGCCGGCCGCGCGGCCATGCCGATCTCGGCGTTGGCTTCGGCGTGCCGGCTTATGGCCCCGAGATCTCTTGATTTGCTTGACTTTTTCGCGCCTTAATCCGGGCCGATTGTCCACCTAATTAACGTTGGCTAGTTAACGCTGGGCCCGCAAATCCTCCCGCGCCACGTTATTTGTGGCCAGTGGGGCGTTGTGGTCAGTTGGGGTGAAGCCGGCGGCGGCACGGGGTTTTCAACGCGCGCATGATGTGGCGATTGCAAGGATCGGCGAGGTCCGGTGGCGGGTCGCGTGCGCTGGCGGCGCTCGTGGTGATCCTTTGCCTGGGCGCGGCCGTTGCGGGTTGCAGCGTCTTCAACAAGGAAGACGATTACGTTCCGGAAGACCCCGCCGACAAACTGTACAACGAGGGCCTGTTCCTGCTGAACAACAAGCAGGATTACGAGGGCGCGGCGAAGAAATTCGACGAGGTCGACCGTCAGAATCCCTATTCCGACTGGGCGCGCAAAGCGCTGCTGATGTCGGCCTTCTCATACTATCAGGCGCAGAAGTACGAGGACTGCATCAACGCCGCCAAGCGCTACGTGACGCTGCACCCGGGAAGCCCGGACGCTGCTTACGCCCAGTATCTGATCGGCATGTCCTATTACGACCAGATTCTCGATGTCAATCACGACCAGGCGCGCGCCGACAAGGCGGTCAGCGCGCTGGAAGAGGTGGTGCGCAAATATCCGGATACGGAATATGCGCTCAACGCCAAGAAAAAGATCGACATGGCGCGCGATCAGCTCGCCGGCAAGGAGATGGAGGTCGGCCGCTTCTACATGAAGAAGCGCGACTTCACCGGCGCCATCAACCGCTTCAAGGTCGTGGTGACCCACTTTCAGACGACGCGCGAGGTCGAGGAAGCGCTGGAGCGCCTCACCGAGGCCTACATCGCGCTCGGCATTCTGGACGAGGCGCAGACCGCGGCCGCTTTGCTCGGGCATAATTTCCCCGACAGCCCCTGGTACAAGGACGCCTACAGGCTCGTGACATCCGCCGGCGGGCAGCCCGCCGAGAACAAGGATTCGTGGATGAGCCGCGCCTTCAAGTCGCGCGCCTGACGCGGTTTCGCAGAACTTCGAGGAACTCGTCATTCCGGGGCCGAGCGCAAGCGAGGAGCCCCGCCGCGCTCCATCTGACGCGAGGCGGCAGAACGGCTAATATCGAGTACCCTGGGGATTCGTCATTCCGGGACGCTTCGAAGCAGCGAGCCCGGAATCCATAACCACAAGCGGCGCCCGTCCGCTTCCTATATTGTGGCTGGGATTCCGGACTCGCCGTTTGACGGCAACTTGTCATTCGCCACCCATCGTCTGCAGCCATCATGCTCGCACGATTATCCATCCGCGATATCGTCCTGATCGATCGCCTGGACATCGATTTCGGCACCGGCCTTGCCGCGCTCACCGGCGAGACCGGCGCCGGGAAGTCGATCCTGCTCGATGCATTTGCGCTCGCGCTTGGCGCGCGCGGTGAGGCGGCATTGGTGCGCGAGGGCGCCGAACAGGGCCAGGTGATCGCGGCCTTCGAGCTTGCCAAGAGCCATCCCGCGCGGCGTCTGCTCGCCGACAACGATCTGATTGCCGATCCCGCGGCCGAGGACGACCTGATCGTCCGCCGCGTGCAGTTCGCCGATGGTCGTACCCGCGCTTTCATCAACGATCAGCCGGTGAGCGTGCAGGTGTTGCGCGCGCTCGGCTCAGCCCTGGTGGAAATTCACGGCCAGCACGATGACCGCGCTTTCGTCGAGGCGGCGACGCATCGCGCCCTGCTCGATGCCTTCGGCGGCCTCGAAGATGCCGCCGCCGAGGTGCGCTCGCTGTGGGAACAACGCCGCGCACGCGAGGCTGCGGTCGCGGCGCATCGCGCCGACGTCGAGCGCGCCCGCCGCGAGGCGGAATGGCTGCGCCACGCCGTCGATGAGCTTGGGCAGCTGGCGCCGCAAGGCGGCGAGGAAACCGCGCTCGCCGAACGGCGTGCCGCCATGATGCAGGCGGAAAAATCCGCCGAGGATTTGCGCGCGACGCTCGACGCCGTTTCCGGTCCGCAATCGCCGGTGCCGCCGCTTGCGACCGCGGTGCGGCGGCTGGAACGGCGTGCCGCACAGGCGCCGGCTTTGGTCGAGCCGGTGGTGAAGGCGATCGATGCCGCGCTCACGGCGCTCGACGACGCGCGCACGCATCTCGAACACGCCTTGCGCGTCGCCGACTACGATCCTAACGAGCTCGAGCGCATCGAAGAGCGGCTGTTCGCGCTGCGCGCCGCCGCGCGCAAATACAACGTTCCGGTCGACGAGCTTGCCGTGCTCGCGCGCCGCTATGAAGGCGATCTGGCATTGATCGATGCCGGCGCCGAGCGGCTCGCCGCCCTGGAAAAAGAGGCGCAGGAAGTGGTCGCGCGCTACCGGCATGCAGCGGAAGCGCTCTCGGCCGCGCGCAAGCGCACGGCGCAGAAGCTCGACAAGGCGGTGAACGCGGAACTGAAACCGCTCAAGCTCGAGCGCGCGCAATTTACCGCCCAGATCGAAGGCGAGGGCGAGGGCCCCGAAGGGCTCGAGCGCGTCGAGTTCTGGGTGCGCACCAATCCCGGCACGCGGCCGGGCCCGCTGATGAAGGTGGCCTCCGGCGGCGAATTGGCGCGCTTCCTGCTCGCGCTCAAGGTCGTGATGGCCGACCGCGGTTCCGCCCCGACGCTGATCTTCGACGAGATCGACACCGGCGTCGGCGGTGCCACTGCCGACGCCATCGGCGCGCGGCTGGCGCAGCTTTCTTCCGGCGTACAGGTGATCGCGGTTACGCACGCCCCGCAAGTGGCGGCGCGCGCCGACCGGCACTATCTCATTTCCAAGGACGCGCTCGCCAAGGGCAAGCGGGTCGCCACCCGCGTCACCGAGCTGGAAGCCGAGCGCCGCCGCGAGGAGATCGCCCGCATGCTCGCCGGCGCCGAGATCACCGCCGAGGCGCGCGCCGCCGCCGAGCGGCTGATCCGGGCGGCGGGCTAATCTCTGCTGTCATTTCCGGAACGACGCAAGGCGCAATGACGAACAACAAACGATGGCATCCAAGCGCAAAACCTTAATCCCCGTCGACGAACTCACCGAAAAGCAGGCCAAGGCCGAGCATGCGCGGCTGGCCGACGAAATCGCCGGCCATGATCGCCGCTATTATCAGGAAGACGCGCCCACCGTCACCGACGCCGAATATGACGAACTGCGCCGCCGCTACGCGGCGATCGAGGCGCGTTTTCCGCAACTCGCCGCCGGCGACAGCTTGAGCCTGCGCGTCGGCGCCGCGCCCTCGCCACGCTTCGCCAAGGTGCGGCACGCGGTGCCGATGCTCTCGCTCGACAACGCCTTCGCCGAAGAGGACGTGGTGGATTTTGTCGGCCGCATCCGCCGCTTCCTGCGCCTGCCCGAAAGCGAAGAGATCGTGTTTTCGGCGGAGCCGAAGATCGATGGCTTGTCGATGTCGCTTCGCTACGAGGACGGCAAGCTTGTCACCGGCGCGACGCGCGGCGATGGTGCCGAGGGCGAGGACGTCACCGCCAACGCGAAGACGCTGCAAGACATTCCGAAGTTGCTCAAAGGCAAGGATGTTCCGTCGGTGTGCGAAGTGCGTGGCGAGGTCTACATGACCAAGCACGCCTTCCTCGAACTCAACAAGCGGCAGGCGGAAGCCGGCAAGCAGCTGTACGTCAATCCGCGCAATACCGCCGCGGGCTCGCTGCGGCAGCTTGACGCCTCGATCACTGCCGCGCGACCGCTCGGCTTCTTTGCGTATGCCTGGGGCGAGATGAGCGACATGCCGGCCGAGACTCAATCCGGCATGATCAAATGGTTCGAGCGTTGCGGCTTCAAGACCAATCCGCTCACGCGCATCTGCGCGTCAGTTGATCAGCTTCTGAAATTCTATCGCGGCATCGAGCAGGAGCGTTCGCATCTTGACTACGACATCGACGGCGTCGTCTACAAAGTCGATCGGCTGGACTGGCAGGAGCGTCTCGGCTTTGTGTCGCGCTCGCCGCGCTGGGCGATTGCGCACAAATTCCCCGCCGAACGCGCGATTACGGTGCTCAAGGGCATCGACATTCAGGTGGGCCGCACCGGCGCGCTTACGCCGGTCGGCAAGCTCGAGCCGGTCGGCGTCGGCGGCGTCATCGTGCAGAACGTGACCCTGCACAACGAGGATTATATCAAGGGCATTGGCGGCAAGGGCGAAATGCTGCGCGAAGGCCGCGACATCCGCATCGGCGACACGGTGATCGTGCAGCGCGCCGGCGATGTCATTCCCCAGATTGTCGACGTCGTCATCGACAAGCGGCCGGCCAGCGCCAAGCCCTATCATTTCCCAACCAAGTGCCCGTGCCCGCTACACACCGACGTGCTGCGCGAGGAAACCGCCACCGGCGAGGAAGGCGCGCGCGCCCGCTGCACCGGCGATTTCGCCTGTCCGTATCAGAAGATCGAGCATCTGAAGCTGTTCGCCTCGCGCCGCGCCTTCGACATCGATGGCTTCGGCGACAAGCAGATCGAGTTCTTTTTCGAGCAAGGCTGGGTCAGGGAGCCCGCCGAGATTTTCACACTGCCGAAGCGCAATCGTGAGATCAGGCTCGAAGAGCACGAAGGTTATGGCGAAACCTCGGTGCGGAATCTGTTCAGCGCGATCGAAGCGCGGCGGCAGATCGCGCTCGACCGTTTCATTTATGCGCTCGGCATCCGCCATGTCGGCGAGACAACGGCGCTGGCGCTGGCGCGCGGCTATGGGTCGTGGAAGGCGTTTCACGACGCTTGTCTGAAGGTCGCCGAAGGCGACGAAGAAACGATCGCCGAGATGGATGCGCTCGATCAGATCGGCGACACGGTGATCGAAAGCATCAAGGCTTATTTCGGCGAGAAGCACAATCGCGGCATCGTCGAGCGGCTGACCAAGGAAGTGAAGATATTGGACGCCGAAAAGCCGCGCGCGAATTCGGCCGTGGCCGGCAAAACCGTCGTGTTCACCGGTACGCTGGAACAGATGACGCGCGACGAGGCGAAAGCTTCCGCGGAGCGGCTCGGCGCCAAGGTGTCGGGCTCGGTGTCGAAAAAGACCGACTATGTCGTCGCCGGTCCCGGCGCCGGCTCGAAGCTTACGGATGCGCAAAAGTTTGGCGTGACCGTGCTCTCCGAGGACGAGTGGATCAAGCTTATCCGCTGAGCGTCATTTTTTGCTGGCTCGTCGTCCTTGAAAGCAGAGCAAGCGACGAAGCAATCCAGTCGTTGCCAAGCTTTTGGATTGCTTCTCTGGTGCTCGCAATGACGCGCTAAGATGCTCACCGCCGCTAAATGCGTCCGACCAGGACCAGCACCAGCACGATGATCAGAATGAGACCGATGCCGCCGCCGGGATAGTAGCTCCAGCCCGTGGAATACGGCCATGTCGGCAGTGCGCCGACCAGCAAAAGAATGAGAAGGATGATCAGAATCGTCCCGAGCATGGGTTCCTCGCTCCTGTCCAACCCCGCCGGGCAACGCCACCCGCGGTGGAGAAGTTCCGTGGGCATGACAGGCGCTCCATAAAGAAAAAAGAAGTCGCGCGCTGGAACAAAAAACGTGCTGAACGAAAACGTATCCAAGGTGGAACAAAAAGTTGGTCGCCAGTTTGCGAGTAAGCAAATGGCGTCCCATCGGCCGAACCCGTTCCGGCCATCCTGCTTTTTATCTGATGCCGCATTGCGGCGGCGGATGCCCGCGATATGCGGGCATCGCGATTCCGCCAATTCCATTCCGCGCGATTCTAGAGCGGGATGAGTTATGGTTGGATCGGCATCCCACTCTAGCTTTTTGTTTGAGCATGATCTTTTCGGAAAACCGGTACCCACTTTTCCTGATCATGCTCTAGTTGCGCGGCGGCGGTATCGTCGCGGCGAACAACCATGCTCGCGCGGTCGTATCGAGGTGCGGCGCCAGCGTTTCGCGCACCCGCGACTGATAAGCGTCGAACCAGGCGCGCTCGTCTGAAGTCAGCATGGCTGAATCGATCAGCCGAGCATCGATCGGCGCGAGCGTCAGCGTCTCGAAGGCATTGAACGGCTTTTCTGCGCCGACCAGCTCCGGCGCCTCCGTCACCAAAACCAGACTCTCGATGCGGATACCGTAGGCGCCGGCGCGGTAATAGCCGGGCTCGTTGGAAAGGATCATGCCGCGGTTGAGCGGCGCGCTGCCGAGCTTGGCGATGCGTGCCGGCCCCTCGTGCACTGACAAATAGCTGCCGACGCCATGGCCGGTGCCGTGATCGAAATCGAGGCCGGCGCGCCACAGAAATTGCCGCGCGAACGAATCGAGCTGCGCGCCGGTGGTGCCGTCCGGGAAGACCGCGCGCGCGATCGCGATATGGCCTTTGAGCACCAGCGTGAAATTGCGCCGCATCTCGGCGCTCGGCACGCCGACCGCGATAGTGCGCGTGATGTCGGTGGTGCCGTCTTCATATTGGCCGCCGGAATCGAGCAGAAACAGATCGCTGGAGCCGATGCGCCGATTGGTCTTGCGCGTCACGCGGTAGTGCACGATGGCGCCGTTCGGTCCGGCGCCGGCAATGGTCGGGAAAGAAATGTCCTTGAGCAATCCGGTTTCGCGCCGAAAGCTTTCCAGCGCTTCGACCGCGGCGATTTCCGTCAGGTCGCCGCGCGCCGCCGCGCGCTCGAACCAAGCGAGGAAACGCGTCACCGCCACGCCGTCGCGTAGTTGCGCCGCACGCGCGCCCTCGATCTCGACCGCGTTCTTCACCGCCTTCATCGGCGTGATCGGGTCGCCGCCGCGCACCACCGAGCCGCCACTCTCGGTGACGAGCCGCGCGATCGCCTCCGGGCAGGCGGCCGGATCGAGCCGCACGGCGCGGCGCTCCTCACCGAGCGCGGCCAGGTCGCGCTCGAACGCGGCGTTCGGCCGAACGTCGGCGACGTCTTCCAGCCGCGCGCGGATTTCATTGCCGATCTTGCGCAAGTCCACAAAGATCGTCGGCCGGCCGTCCTTCGGCACGGTCGCGAATGCGAGCACTACTGGCGTATGCGGTACGTCGCTGCCGCGGATGTTGAACAGCCACGACACCGCATGCGGGTCGGAGACCATCAGCGTGTCGGCTCCATCCTTCACAAGCTCGGCGCGCACGCGCTCGAGTTTGCTGGCCGCCTCTTCGCCGGCATAGCGCATGTCGTGCGCGACCACCGGGCCGAGCGGCGGCTCGGGCCGGTCGGTCCAGATGGCGTCGATCGGATTGTCGTCGACCGCGACAAGCGTAGCGCGCGCTTCGCCGCAGGCTTTGGCGAGCCGCTCGGCGCCGTCGATGGTGTGCAGCCAGGGCGAATAGCCGAGCTTCGCTCCGGTCGGCAAATTGGCCTTGATCCAGGCCGGCGGCGGATTCTCCACCAGGTGCTCGATGGTGAACACCGCGGCGTCCACTTCGTCGCGCACTTGCACCTGATAGCGCCCGTCGACGAACAGCACTGCGCGGTCGGCCAGGATGATCGCCATGCCGGCCGAGCCGGAAAAGCCGGTGAGCCAGGCGAGCCGCTCGTCGCTTGGCGGCACATATTCGTTCTGAAAGCGGTCGGCGCGCGGCACGATGAAGCCGTCGAGCCCGCGCACGAAGAGTTCGGTGCGCAGCGCCTTGACCCGCTCCGCCGCGGCGCCGCCATCAGTGCGGTCGTCGAATGATTGAAAATGAGCTTCGAACATGCGCCGCAATCTATGGGGTGAGGCGTGCCTGGGCAATGAACCGGCCGCCGGCCTGGAAGGGTGGCGCGCGAAACGCGCCAGATGAGGTTAACAGCGGCGGGTTCGCACCAGCACCAGAGTGGTCCAGCCGTCGATGTCGAGGCGGCGTTGCAGCGCCAGCGGGCGGTAGGCGGCGATCACCGCATTGGCCTGCGACGGCAATATGCCCGAGAGCACGACGCGGCCGCCGGGAGCGGCGAGCCGCCGCAATGGCGTGGCGATGCGTTTGAGCGGCCCGAGCAGAATGTTGGCGAAGATCAGGTGGTAGAGCGCGTGCGTACGGATCGTCCGTGCGCCGACGCCGTCCGCCAGTACCACCGACAGCAGACTGCCGGCGCGGTTGTGGCTGGCATTGCTGCGCGCGGTTCTCACGGCGAAGGCGTCGATGTCGGTCGCCAGCACGTGCGCGTGCAGTGCGCGAGCGGCGGCGATGGCCAGCACGCCGGAGCCCGTGCCGACATCGAGAATGCGCGGCCGGGTTTTTGCCAACGGCATCGCCTTGCAGATCGCATCGAGGGCCAGCAAGCAGCCGCGCGTCGTGCCGTGGTGGCCGGTGCCGAAGGCGAGCGCCGCTTCGATCTCGATGCCGATGTGGTTGAGGGGAACGCGCGTGCGGTCGTGCGCGCCGTGCACGACGAAGCGGCCGGCCGCGACCGGCCGCAATCCGGCGAGGCTTTGACGCACCCAATCGGCTGCTTCGACCGATCCGAATTGCAACGCGGCCGCAGCTTCGGCGGCCCCGACGGCTGCCACCGCGCCCCGCACGCGCTCCCGCTTGGCCTCTCCGCGGAAATGGATGGCGACCTGCCAGCGCCCGCCGCCCGCGTCGGACAGGCTGACCGCGACATCCCCAAGCGCAAAGCGCTCGGCAACTGCATCGGCGACCGCCTGCGCGATTATCAGGTCGGTATCCAGCCTTGCCACCATTGATGGCGCGTCCGCGTTGGTTTCAGAAGTCATTGTTTCGTCGGCGCTTTCTTATCTTATCCCCGGTTTTCATCACATTCGGCGCGACGGCGCCACTGCGCAGATCGGAGCGATTATCCATTGATGCTCCCGCTTGAAATCACAGACTTTGACACAAGGTCGTCCACACCTGACGCGTGCTTCAGGAATTCTCCGAAGCTACTGGCGCCATTCCGGTCCACGGCCTCCAGTCGTGCGCCTCGCCCGGCTTTAGATCCGGCTTGTACAAAAGCGCCGAAGCGGCCGGACCTGCGCAAGATGGTTCCCTGGCTGGGTGGAATTTCAAAGTAAGAGGCCAACAGCGACGGCGAGCGGGGAATGCGGCGATGCCCGCGAGCTAACGTTCGATCGCCGACAGAAGCGCAAGTTTTCCGCCGTTACCAACAAACACGTCACCGGTGCGTCAAAAATTTGTTATGATTCGCGCGATTCCCGGACTCGCGCGAGAACGTTGCGCAAGCGTCAGCGGCCTTTGGAATCGGGAGGCGGTTGGTTAGGGCCAGGATGGCTCGCTTGGGAGAAAGCTCGCATGAATGTCATCGTCTTTGCTTCCCGCAAGGGTGGTTCCGGCAAGAGCACGCTGGCGGCACATCTGGCCGCCTATGCCCACAAACCCTCGCGGCCTTGTTTGCTCATCGACACCGATCCGCAAGGCTCACTCGCGCTCTGGCACAAGCTGCGCAACGACGCCGAGTTGCCGCTGAAGGCGACCCAGCGCGGCGTCGGCGATATCGTCAAGGCCGCCAAGCGCGACGGCACCGAGTGGGTCTTCATCGATACCGCGCCGAACATGTCAGCGGGCGTCACCGATGCGATCCGCGCCGCCACGCTCGTGGTCGTGCCTTGCCGGCCGGGCGTGTTCGATCTCGAAGCCGTCAAGGAGACGGTCGCCTTCGCCCGCGAGCTGCGCAAGCCCTACGCGGTGGTCATCAACGGCGCGCCGCCGCGCCGGGAGGCCGTCGAGTCGCCGATGGTGACGCACGCGCGCGAAAGTTTGCTCGGGCTGCGCATCCCGGTCTGGGGCGGTCAGATCACCCAGCGCGCAAACTTCTCGCTCGCTTTGGCGGAAGGCGAGGGGGCCAAGGAATACGACACCGAGTCTTTCGCCGCCGCCGAAATCGGCCGGCTGTGGACGGCGATCGAAAAATCCGTGCGCGCCATTCATGGCGCACGCGAAGCCGCCGCCATGCACCGCGTCGCGGCTTGACACGATCGGTCTTTTTGAGCGAGCCGCGACCGCGCCTTAAATAGCCAAACTCTGGCTGGCGTTAGCGATCCGCGTGCGTTCGGCGACCGGCTCGAGCGCCGCCGCCATAGTCTCGATGCGCCCGATCACGTCGCGCGAGTATGGCCCGACGTGCAGGTAAAGAGCCATCATCGCCACGATCCAGCGGATCGAAGCCGGATTGCTCGTCATGCATTGGGTCAGCGTGCGCCGGAACATCTCACGCGGCTCGGGCAGGTTCGTCATGATCCGATGCACGATTTCCAGGCTGCCGAGCTGGTGCCGTGAATGCTCGGCGCGCGTGCGCTGCTGTTTGCGTCCGGAATTGTCGAGCATCTTGGCCAGACGCTGCAAACGGCCTGCATAAGCGACCGGATCGTAGATGCGCTCCAGGATGTGCGCGTAGTCGGCGAGGATCTCCTGCCGTGGCCGTAACGTCGTGAAGTTGAGGCCCATCGTACATTGGTCGGCGGTTTTCAGGTCGTCCCGCTCGGGATGCGGGAAGATGCGGCCTTCCTTTTCGAGGCGCCGGCCAAGCTGGGTGTTTGGCAGCGCGTAGAGCAGGCCCACCATGCAGACCGGGATCGCCGCCTCCTCGATCAACTCGACCATGACATCCGCCGACGACTGCGTCTCGCTGTCGAAACCGACGATGAAGCCCGCGGTCACGAAAAGGCCGGAGGCGTAGAGGCGGTGGATGCTCTCGGCGATGCTGCGCCGCGTGTTCTGCTTTTTGCGCATCGCGATCAGCGTCGCAGTATCGGGACTTTCGATGCCGACGAAGACTCCGACGAAATTGGCGCGCTTCATCAGCACCAGGAACTCGGCATCGTCGGCGAGATTGAGCGAGGCTTCGGTGGTGAATTCGAACGGATAATCGCGCGCTTCGAGCCACGCTGCGAGTTCGGGCAGGAACGCCTTGACGGCCTTCTTGTTGCCGATGAGGTTGTCGTCGACGAAGTCGACATGGCCGCGATAGCCAAGACGATAGAGCGCGTCGAGCTCGGCAAGCATCTGCGCATTGGTCTTGGCGCGCGGCACCCGCCCATAAAGCTCGATGATGTCGCAAAACTCGCAGGTGAATGGGCAGCCGCGAGAGAACTGCACGCCGATGTGGAGATAGTCGTCGAATTTCAACAGATCGAAGCGCGGGATCGGCGACTTGGTCACGTCGACCTGAAATTTCTCCGCCTCGAACTGTCCTCCGCGCGCGCCCGCTTCCCAGGCTTCGACGAATTTGCCGATGACGTCTTCGGCTTCGCCGAGGACGCGAAAGTCGGCCGTCTGATAGAGATGGGGAAACGATGTGATGCCGGGGCCGCCGACGGCGACGGGCTTGCCGCTGGCGCGGCAGAGATCGACGATGTCGAGCGTGTCGCTCTGTTGCGGCATCATGCCGCCAGTGAGGACCAGATCGGCCCAGGCCAGGTCGTCGTCGTTCAGTTCCTCGGTGTTGCGGTTGACCAGCCGCAGCGACCAGGACGGCGGCAGCAACGCCGCTAGCGTTATCAGGCCGAGCGGCGGCGCCGGATATTTGGCGCCGAAGACTTCAGCGGTCCGGGTGAAATTCCAGAAGGTGTCCGCATCGAAACGCGGGTAAATCAAAAGCGCGTTGCACGCTTTTGCACTCGACGCGTTTTCCACCCCGGACCGCCTTCCGTTAAATTTCACGGTAGGCGGCGGCGCCTGCTGAGTCCAGCGATCAATCCCGTGTACCGGTGAATCAATACCGGCTGAAGGGGCTGCATCCCGTAATATTGCGGCGGCGGCGGCTGTGGCGGGAAATAGCCCTTTTGCTGGGGTAATAGGGGTGCGGCGGGCCGTAGGTGTGCACCTGCCGGTAGTATTGCTTAATA
>Ga0210401_10003254_pt1 | contig 17436 bp, 10 predicted proteins | sample IncBWH32MmetaG_FD_150866 | JGI IMG/M metagenome (GOLD analysis project Ga0210401, IMG submission 150866) | Forest soil microbial communities from Barre Woods Harvard Forest LTER site, Petersham, Massachusetts, United States - Inc-BW-H-32-M | ecosystem: Environmental > Terrestrial > Soil >... | reverse complement strand
AAGCGGCAGTCTCGCTCTCGGTGACCCGCTTACTTCTGGTGGGGGCGCCATCGGCTATCAGGGCCTCACTCATAGCGTAGCAGTGGAATTCGACACGTTTGACAACCCTGGGCCCGGCCCAAACAACGATATCAGCGCAAACGAGGTTGGGATCCAGAGTTGCGGTGCCGCTGCGAACAACGCCGATCACGCTTTCTGCAACTTTGGTGTTATGGACCCGAGCGTCAATTTCACTCCTCCTATTCAGCTCGCGGACGGCAGTGTACATACCGCCGTTATCACCTACACGCCGCCGGGCAGCTGTGAAGTTGAGGTATGCCCCGGGCAGCTGACGATTGTGCTGGACGCTCAGCAGGTTCTATCGTCTAGCTTCGACCTCGCTAGCCTCGGCCTTGACCCAAGCCAGGATGCCTTCATAGGTTTCACTGCGGCTACCGGCCTCGGTTTCGAAAACCAGGACATCCTGAGTTGGAGCTTTACTTCCACGCAAAGCCAGCAGATGGGCACCCCGATTAACGGCACTCCGACTCAGACTTTCACCTTCAACCCGGATTTCGCCAATAACAACGGCGACCAATATGTTCTCGATTATTCCAATGCGTCCAACACCATCGATGCCAACCCAAATGCGACTCCCTTCGTTTCGAATCGACAGATTACTCCCGCAGATTGGCCGGCGTTCGTGAACGGAACTCCCTTTGCCACAACGGTGTGCATCCCCCTCAACGGCGCAAACGGCAACTGCGCCGCAAAAAGGCAAGTCTGCACTCTCTCCCCGGGCGACACACCGACTGGCGACAAGTGTCCGCAGTCCAGCATTAGGAATATCCTGCTCTCAGCAGTCTTTGACGCGCCGACCTTTGCCCCTGGAACGATCTTCGGCGGCACTGAAGCTACCGACGATTGGACGGGCGGAGCTTGCACGTTTCCTGCGAGTGAGCCCGAATTCGGCAAGTCCTGCCCACAGAACACTCTCGTGTCTTTTACCGGGCCTGGACAATACACGGGTCGTAGAGGTGGCGCGAGTACGAACTCGACTGGGGTCATCTACAGCAACCTGATTCCACCGACGACTACCGTTACAGGGTTCGTGAACCAATTCGGCTGGACTAACACCGCTAACCCCATGGGAACATTTACTGGTAATCCGCCACTGCTGCCGGTCCCCAATCCAAATAATATGACCGACCCGCCCGTGACTAGCATCACCTATGGTGTCGACAACTTGCCGGCGGACCAGCCGAATTTGCATCCGACAGATCTCCCCATCGCCAGCGACACGGTCATTCCCAATCCTATGGCCTGTCCTCCCACGCTTACCAACACGCAACAATCGTCTTTCGGACCCAACCCAGCCACTCTGGGCCCGTTCGCCGATGGGTCTACCCACCAAGTCCACTACTTCACTACAGATTGCGCCACCACCGAAGAGCTGAAGTTCACGCAAGACTCGGCCGGCAATTGGTCCACAAGCTTCAACTCCCTGACCATCAACGTGGATCTTACCAAGCCCATTATTTCTTCGGGGCCCACGTTGTCACCCGCGCCCACAACCAACAACGGCGTTCCGAACTCTTATCTCATCAACCAGCATGTGACTGCCAGTTATACGTGCACTGATCCGCTGCCATTGGGAGGGGGGCTTGCCTCTGGACTCGCCACCTGCGGCTCTTCAAGCGCAGCGGGTCTAACCGCGGCCTTCTCAAACCAACCGGTCGCGACCTCCGCAGCCGGCAGCTTTAGCTATACAGTGGTTGGGCCCACGGACGTTGCCGGCAACATGGGCTTGCCTGCATCCGTTCCCTATACGGTCGTGGATCAGCCTGTGGATATTGACCTCTTCTATGTCGCACCGGCAAAGGTCAAACCCGGGTCCGCGCTCACCTACCTCATCGCCGCCGTCAATCTTTCCCAGAAAAACGTTGCCTCAGGCGTGATTCTCACCGACATGGCGCCGGCAGGAACGACAGTCCTGAGTGCATTCTTTGACAAAGTTTCCTGCTTTGGCGGTTTGTGCTCCTTCCCGAAGAAGGGAACGGCTTGCACGATTGGGGTAGCAACGGCCAGCGGCACTCCGATCAGTTGCAATATCGGCTCATTGGCACCTCTAAACACCTTTACCGGCGCGGGATTGGTGATTACCGTCCAAGTACCGTCCAACACGCCGCTAAACAAAGTGCTGACTGACACCGCTACGGCAGGTGGTCTGAATCGAAACACTGATCAAGACAACTCGATCAGCATTACCACAACCGTGAAAAACAATTAGCGTCTTCAAATCTCAGTTTGGCCGGAGATCCAGGGCGATTGCTACCTGGATGTCTGTCTACGCGCCATGGGACCTGCGCGAAGCTTCTTCATAGATTGCGCGCATGTCGGAACGATCCACCAAGTGTTCTGCGCCGGATTCTTTTTTCATTTCGTCAAGCAGGCTCAACGTCTTTTGGTAGTGGCCTGCGGCTTCGTCTGTATTTCCGGTGAGCCGCAGGACGTTTCCCAGCAGATAATGAATCCGCGCCGTTTGTAGCCTAAGCCCAAGTTTTTCGCTGACTCGCAACTCCTTTTCCAGCTCTTGCCGGGCGCGTGAATAATCCTTGTTGCTCACCGTGGCGGCGGCCATGTCCACTGAAGCTTCCAGACCGAGATACTTCAGCCCCTGTTTATCAGCTTCCTGGGATAGCGACTGCAAGTCACGGATGGCGGCTTGCGAGCGCCCCTCCGCGAGGGCCACCTTGGCAAGATTTAATCTGGAGACCAAGACCTTGTCGCGCTCCGTGCCCTTAGCCGCCTTTCCTGACGCCCGAGCGTAGAGGGCCTTGGCAGCCTGCAAGTCGCCGCGATAGAACTGTACATTCCCTTGGGCATTCAGAATGGCGGCCTGCAGACTTTCATTTTTCAAATCGCGTGCTAATCCTTGAGCCTCCTGCAGGGGATTGTCCGCTTCCGCTCCGCGCCCTGCCCGAGCCAGGGTATCTCCCAGATCTGTCAGTACCAACGCCGTGTCGATCCCGTAGTCTTTCAACTCCCGAAGGGATTTAACTGCGTCCTGCATCGAGCTCAAAGCGGCACCATAGCGACCCTGGTATTGGAACACCAGGCCTATCTGGTGCGAACCGAGCGCTGCTCCCCGCGAGTCCCCCACTTTCCGCCAGAGATCCAACGCTTTCAGGTAACTCGCCAACGCCTGATCGTACTGCCCGGTGGCCGCGTAGGCCTGCCCAATACCGTGCAAACTGTCCGCAATGTCTCCTGGAACGTTCAATTTCTGCCGAAGCTGCAATGACTGTTGCAAATAAGTGAAGGCATTGTCAGTGTCGCCCTTTGAGAGATACACAAATCCGATATTGCTCAGGCACAGTGCCTGATAGCTCTCGTCGCCGGTGTCGCGCTGAATTTGCAGCGATTCTTTGTATACTTCCAAGGCTTTATCGAATTGCCCGCGGTCCTGATACACAACGCCCATGTCAATCAGAGTGTCTCCAACCTCTTTCTTGATTCCGATTTCAGTCTGTAGTTTCAGCGCCTCCCCGTAACTGGCCAGTGCCACATCCGGTTTGCCCAGCGACTCCTGCACGAGGGCCATCTCCACCAGGCTGACCGCGAGAAGACGCTTCAGGCCCAACCGACGGCTGATTTCCATGGAGTCCTGATAGTTGCGCATGGCTTCTTCCGGCTTATTCAGGAGCCGGTAGGAAACGCCCAGGGCCTGCAGCAGCAAGGCCTTCTGTTCCTGGTTGTCCACCTGCAACGCCAAACTCAAACCCTTGTTGAGTGGATCAAGCGCCGCCTGGGGGTTGTTATTTCTGATTTCAACGACGCCCATCTGCCATAGAGCTTTTATGTTTTTTGGGTCCGCCTGCAGGATCTTCGAAAACTGGGCTCTTGCCTTGTCGATATCGCCCGTTTCCACGTACAAGCTGCCCAGCGCGTATTGGACATCCGCGCTATCGGGCAAAATCTTTGCGAGATTCTCGTAGGCTTCGATCCCTTTCTTATTGTCCTTCATTACCCGGGCGTGATTCGCCTCGATGAGATATTTCTCCGCGACCGGCAACTGCTGGCTCAGGTCCAGGGCTTTGCGCGAATGATTCTCCGCCTCCGTGTCGTACCCCAGTGCCGATTCCGTCTCCGCCAGCCGCGAATACGCCAGGGCAAACTGGGGGTCCTCCTGGATGGCCGCCTGCAGCGTCTTAATCGCCTCCAGGTTTTTGCCCTCGCGCAACATCTGCACACTTTGGTTGTAATCACGCAGCGCGAGCACGGATTTTGATGTTGGCTGGAACGAGCTGGCTTTCAATTCCTTCATCACATCCGCCGACAGCGAAAGATTCTTGCGGATCAGTTCCGCCAGCCCATCCACGGTCCGTGGAATCTCCTTCTCACTCGCCGCTTCAATCTTCAAAGGGGCGCGCCGGTTGTTCTTCAAATCCAGGAGCGTGGCATCGATTCGAATCTGCTCTCCGAACTTGACGTATTGCCCCCAAACCACCGTGTCGGCATTGCTGAACTGCGCGATGCGCTCCACCATCGTGGAATCGATGGTGGTTCCGGGAGTGATCCGCAAATCCGAGAGCACCTGGTGCATGCGATCGGGTGAAATCGTCCGGAGGTGCGCCGACTGCCCCACATCGGTGCTCAGCATGTCCGCCAAACTGGGGCCTAGCCAATCGATTGATAAATCGGTCGAAGCGTTGCGAAAGGGCAAAATCGCCAGCGACACTTCCGGCCCCGCCGCCGCCTTGCTTGCGGTTTTGGAAGTGAGCTTCCCGCTCAGCTCCCACCCTGCAACGGCGAGTACCACCGCCAAGGTTCCGGCAGAAATCCACTTCCAGGGAATCTCGCGTTTGACTGCCGACGGCGGCATCACCAGGGACGCCGAAATCGGACGCTTCCCTTGCCACGCGTCGAGGTCCGTCAGAATTTCCTGCGCGCTCTGATAGCGCAAGTTGAGGTCGCGTTCCAGGCACTTGCTCACAATGTCGCTCAATCCCTTCGGGATGCTGGCATCGATCTCCGAGGCGGGCAGGGCGCGCTCCTGGTTTCGCTTCAACAAGCTGGCCATGGCGGTGTCGGCCTTGAAGGGCATCTTGCAGGTGAGCAGCTCGTAAAATATCAGTCCCACCGTGAACAAATCCGACCGCGCATCGAGTTCTTTTCCCATCGCCTGTTCTGGCGACATGTATTCAATCGTTCCCAGTAGCGCCCCAGTCTGCGTCATGCCGTCCGATTCCAGCGAACGCGCTAGGCCAAAATCCATCACCAGAATTCGTCCCTGCTTGTCCTGCATGACGTTCTGCGGTTTCAAGTCCCGGTGGATCACGCCCGCGCTGTGCGCGGCATCCAGCGCCAAACACACTTGCCGGATGATCTCCACCGCTTGCTCTGGCGGAAGCTTGCCCTTATCCAGCAGCAGTCTCCGCAAGTCGCATCCCTCAAGGAACTCCATGGTGATAAATTTCACGCCGTCCACTTCGGACAAGTCGTGAATGCGAATCACGTTTTTGTGCGTTACTTGGCGCGCCGTCAGCAATTCCTGTTTGAAGCGTGCCAGAATCGCAGGAAGAACCGCCATCTCCGGCCGAATCAGCTTCAGCGCGACGAGGTGGTCCACTTCGCGGTCCAGGGCTTTGTAAACCGTGCCCATCCCACCTTCGCCGAGCACTTCCAGAATCTCAAAGCGTCCCCCCAGAACATCACCGGGTTGCAGTTGGGTTTGTTTGGGATAGAGATTCGAAAGCCGTGGCTTTCCCGCAGCCGGAGTAGGGAAAGGATCCAGAAATGTCACATCACCTGCCCCAGGGTTCGAATCGATTGGAGGTGTTGGTGGTCCTCCCGGAAATGTTGCGCCTTCTCCCTCGCGAGGAAAATCGCTGGCAGAACTATCACCCTTGGCCGGGGCGCGCAGTCCCGCAGGTCCGGAGACGCCGGGGGTCTCGGGAGGGGTCTTTTGTGGTTTGTGCTTTTCCATACAGTTACTAAACGCTGGCTTAGCGCACCACTGCGCACCCCTCGCGGAGAGGATGTCGCAGCCAAGTTCAGGGAAGTATATACCCAGGAGGACTCTAGGCTACATTTCCGTTTCGAAAGGCTCTCGGTCCAACCCCTTCTCAGGGCAGCCGAAGGCCAGGACCTCTCTGGCAGGCGTGGACCGACCCTTTCGGCTTGCCTCGGATGTGTGACCATGTCAATTCTGTAGTCCGTGTGGAGGGAAAGCAAAACGCGCGGATTGTTTGTGCGTCCGGCAATGGAAGGGTTTGGACGGAATTGACGATCGGCGACGGCACCGTCTTGAGCCATGGCTTTTACTGAATCACTGTGGTGTCAGAACCAGCGTCGGTGGTTTTTGCGGAGAGCGGCCACTCCTCGATCGGCGCGGGAGGTGTATCCTGCAGCAGGAGCCGTCGACGGATATCGCTGATTGCGGGTCAGGACAATTAGCTCATGCGAGTTCTCATCATTGAAGACGAGGAAAAAGTTGCGGAGTTCATTCGCAAGGGTCTGCAGCAGGAGGGATACGCCGTCGATGTGGTGCGAGACGGTGAAGAGGGCGCCTATCAAGGTGAGAATTTTGACTATGATGCCGTGATTCTCGATCTGATGCTTCCCAAATTGCCCGGATTGGAAGTCTTGAAGAAGATTCGTGCGCGACATTTGAACCTCCCCATTCTGATCCTGACAGCGAAGGGCAGCGTCGAGGATAAAGTGACAGGGCTAGACCGTGGAGCCAGCGATTACCTGGTCAAACCTTTTGCTTTTGCCGAGCTGTCCGCGCGAATCCGTGCGCTGCTGCGGCGAGGAGCGCAGGAGAGCACGATACTGCGGTTAGCGGACCTGGAAATGAATACCGCCACGCGTACGGCGACGCGCGCGGGCCGCAAGATTGATTTAAAGTTGAAGGAATTCTCGTTGCTGGAATTTCTTTTGCGAAATGCGCGGCGCACGGTGACGCGAACGATGATTATCGAGCATGTCTGGGACATCCACTTCGATTCGGTGAGCAATGTTGTGGACGTGCACATCAATAGTTTGCGGAACAAGATTGACCGAGGATTTACGCCGGTGTTGATCCACACGGTTCGCGGGGTCGGATACGTGCTTACGGATGAGCCGTCATGAAAACCCTGAGCCTCCGAGCGCGGCTGACGCTTTTTTACTCCACGATACTGACGGTGATCCTCGCGGTTTTCGGATTTCTTTTCTACGACGCCCTGGGCCTGGTCCTGGAGAACAAGCTGACGGCCGAGCTCAGAGATCGCGTTGTTTATCTCGCGGCTTTTCAGCGCTTGCAGGCCGGCGAAGCGCGGCTGGTGTTCAACCCGAACGACCGAAGAGAGGCTTACCTGGTCCAGTCGGCGGCGCGTTACTACCAGGTGTTCCAACTCCCGAGCGGTCTGTTGCTTGTGCAATCGCAGGAGCTTGAAATGATGGGAGCGCGGCTTTCTCCAGAAGAGGTCCGTGCGTTAGCGGGCGCGCAGGAGTTCACGGATTTGCAGTTGGAGACGGAGCGGCTGCGCTTTCACAATGCCGTGATCACCGGAAATAATGCCACTTCCTTCCTGGTGCGGGTGGGAATTCCGCTGACTCCCGCAGATGAGGCGCAAAGAGGATTCCTGCGTTCGCTATTATTCCTGATGCCGCTCGGCGTTTTAGTGTCGGCCCTGGCAGGCTGGCAGATGGCGAGAAGAGCTTTGAACCCCCTCGCGCAGCTGGCCGCTGCCGCGCGCAAGATTGATATCGAGAAGCTCCAGCAACGACTGCCGACCAGAGGCACGGGGGATGAAGTGGACGAAGTTGCCGCCGCTTTCAACGAGACGCTGGCACGGCTCGAGAATTCGGTCGGCCAAATGAAACAGTTTACGGCCAGCATTTCACATGAGCTCCGGACTCCGTTGACTACCCTGCGGGGCGAGGCGGAAATCGCGCTGCTTCAAGCAAGTTCCGTGGAGGATTACCGGCACGCGCTAACCAGCCAACTGGAAGAATTTAATAAGCTGTCGCACATGATCAATCAGCTCCTGATATTAGCGAGCGCGGAAGCGGGCGAGATCCAGTGGATGGAGCGGAGCGTAGACCTTTCCGGCCTTGTTGGTTCACTGGTAGATCAGTTGGAGCCGGTGGCGGCAGCAAAGAAAATCACACTGGAAACAAATACTCCGCCGAACATCAACGTGCGAGGAGATGCCAGCTGGATTGAACGCGTGATCCTGAACCTGTTGGATAATGCCATCAAATTCAGCTCAGAAGGCGGACACGTGCGCGTGAGCGTTAAGGCAGAAGACGGAGACGCAGTGTTACGCGTGGCGGACACGGGGATGGGCATCCAAGCGGAAGCACTTCCCCATATTTTTGAGCGTTTCTATCGAGCAGAACCCTCGCGTTCGAAACAGATCGAAGGAGTGGGGCTTGGTCTGTCGCTGGTGAAATGGATCGTGGACCGGCACCGGGGAAGGATACAGGTCGAAAGCCAGGTGGGTAAGGGAAGCTGCTTTACCGTCTGGCTGCCGTTAGCTTCCGCCTCCGCAGGCCGCTAAATTCTTCAACTGGCTCATTCTACGGGCCTTAGATGCAGCTTCCCGTCATTAAGCAGAAATTAGTTTCGTTTCATGTTGGCCTAAGCTGGCGTGTCTAATCTTTTTCCGTTGGTCTCGCGCTGTCACCACAGGTAATCCTGCGGTCGCGCGAACCAGGTGTTTTGAAAAAGAAGGAGAAAGCTTTCATGAGTATAAACAAGAACTTTCGAATGTGGAGTTCCGCACTGGTCCTTGCCGCGATCCTGGCCGGTGGCGTCGTAGTTGCGGAAACTTCCCATTCGACCGCGAAAGCGGAGGCGCCGATCCTGGCATCACCCGTAAAAAATGCAGCAGCAGGTGCACCGCTGGCGTCCAGTTATTCGCCAATCATCAAAGAAGTGCTGCCAGAAGTCGTCAATATTTCTTCCTCGCGCGTGGTACGTCACAACGAGCAGGAAGCCAATCCGATGTTTGACGACCCGTTCTTCCGGCAATTTTTTGGAGACAAACAGCCGCACTCGCAGAAACCTCAGGCTGAAAAAGAGCAGAGCCTCGGTTCGGGAGTCATCGTGGGGACAAACGGTTACATCATCACCAACAACCACGTCGTTGACGGTGCTACGGACGTGAAGGTCTATCTTCGCGACAAGCGCGAGCTCACGGCCAAGGTCATTGGCAAAGATCCGAAAACAGACATTGCTGTCCTGAGAGTGGACGCGGACCATCTGCAAGCGATTCCACTCGGAGATTCTTCCAAGGTGGAGGTCGGTGACCTCGCATTCGCCATTGGCGATCCGTTCGGCGTAGGCCAGACGGTAACGATGGGAATCGTCAGTGCGATGGGCAGGGCCAATCTGGGCATTGAAGACTATGAAGATTTCATCCAAACCGATGCCGCGATCAATCCGGGAAATTCGGGTGGAGCGCTCATCGACAGTAAGGGTGAGCTGATTGGAATCAATACGGCAATTCTTTCGCATAGTGGCGGAAACCAGGGAGTCGGATTCGCCATTCCCGTCAACCTCGTGAAACAGGTGATGGATCAAATTGTGGATCATGGACACGTCGTGCGCGGGTTTCTGGGCGCTACGATTCAAAACGTCACGCCAACGATGGCGAAGGCACTGGGCCTGGAAAGTTCCAACGGTGTGCTCATCGGAGATGTGACGCCGGAGGGTCCCGCGGCAAAAGCTGGCCTGAAGCCAGGTGATGTGATCGTAAAGATGAATGGCGAGGCGGTGGTGGATTCAGCCGCGTTGCGCTTGCACATTTCGCAGACAGCTCCCGGCACCAGCGTTTCGCTTAGCGTCCGCCGTGGGAATAGCTCCGCGGATCTGAACATCAAGCTCGGAGAATTGCCTGCCGATCACGAACAGGCGAAAGAGGAAGGCTCCGGGAAGGAAACGCTGAGAGGCATGGAAGTGGAAGCCCTGACCCCGGCGCTGCGGCAGCAATTCCATCTCTCGGAGGAAATGCATGGCGTTGTTATCGCTCAGGTAGACCCCAACGGCGCCGCCGCCAACGCAGGAGTTCGCGAGGGCGATGTGGTGCAAGAAGTGAACCGGAAACCTGTAAGCAACGTCGGCGAATTCGAGCAGGCGATGCGCGGAGCAGAGGGACAACCGGTTGTTCTTCGCATCGTCCGGAATGGCAGCGGGTTTTACGCGGCCATTGATCCAAGCTAGTAACAATCAGCGGGAATAGGTTCTGCTGGATGCAGAGGCCTACGGGGGTCACTCAAGTGGCCGCCCGTTTTTTTTACGAGAACCGCTACCAAGTCGCGATGAGAATGCCACGCCCATGTCGCAAGCGAATCTACGGGCACCAAAAAATTCATGTCAGCGTAAGGGAGAGAGGCTTGGGGATCATTCTAAAGTGATCGGAACGTAAAGCAACTTACCATCTCGCTGAATTTGCAACACGAAGGGAACACCTGGGGCAATATTTTTCAGTGCTGTTCGCAAGCGGTCCAATGTAGTCATAGGTTGTGTGTTCAAGCTGCGGATCACATCGCCCGGCGCAAGAGGGACATCGCCGGTCGAGCCCGTGGCCCTTGCGGTTACGACGATTCCAAAAGGATCTCTCAATCCGTGCAACATTGGGGCGGTCTTCTTGTCAATTTCCACGCCTAATATTCCAAGTCCGGGGATCAGATTCTTTTGAGGATCCGCCATCGAGGTGAGCTGATCCATATCTTGGCCTTCCTCGACTGCCGCGACGTTGAACACTTCCTGGGTTGTTCCTCGCAGGACTGTAACTCGGACCTTCTCTGGGGAATCGCGCAGGAGAAATAGATAATTCACGCTGGGCACGTTGTCCGTGGGCTGGCCATCGATAGAAACGAGAATGTCGCCGATCATCAGGCCCGCCGCTTCCGCGGGGCCTCCAGGGAGTACATCCGAAACGATGACGCCGTACTTTTGGCTCAATCCGAGCCCGGCGGCCATGGAGGGTGTGATGGTTTGTATCCCGATGCCGATCTCCTGGCGACGCAAGTGGCCGAACTCCTTCAACTGACGGTAGACGGTCCTGACCGTTGCGGAAGGGATCGCAAAGCCTAATCCCTCATTCCCACCGGATTGAGACAGGATGAAGGTGTTGACCCCCACGACCTCGCCATTCAGGTTTACAAGCGGCCCACCGGAGTTTCCCGGGTTGATGGGTGCATCGGTCTGGATGTAAATCAACGAGGAGTCTGGATCGAGTTGTCTTGCGACGGCGGAGATCAATCCGTGAGTGATCGAGTTCCTGAGTCCCTCGGGGCTGCCAAAAGCAAAAACAGTGTGGCCTTGCCGCAAGTCGCGATAGGACGCGAGTGGCAGTGGCGGAAGTCTTACATTCTCGACTTTAAGGAGGGCGAGGTCCTTCTCGCGCGCCACACCGACAATACGAGCCGGGACGATGTCCATTCTCGAAGAAAGTGCGGCAGCCAGAGATCCATCGGGATTTGGCGGTGGCAGGACGACCTCGACGCGCTGTGCTCCGCTCACCACATGAGCATTCGTGAGAATGTATCCCTCCGCATCGATGACGAAGCCTGAACCGCTGGCGCGCTGACGTCCCAGTACGACGCCGGCATTGCCGCGGCCGCTGTCTTCGATTGGTCCGTACGCCGTGACAATGATCTGCACGACGCTTGGCGAAACTTTTTTGATCAAAGCATCGACAACCGTTTCTGACTGGTTGATTGATTTTGAAGGAGGAGGTGTCTGAGCGAGAGTACTGGCTGCGAACCAGAAGAAGACACCATTTAGAAACATGGAGAGTCGAACTAAACCATGCCTTAGTTTGAAAGGCTGAACGGCAGTTCTAGGCATGGAACCCGCTCCATTCCCCGGTTCGTCCGTGCCTAGAGAGTGTCTCACACCGGGAATGCAGGTTTGTACACAAGTGCCGCAGCGGGCTAGAGGTGATTGCATCATTGGTAAACGTTTTCGGCAACTCCAATTCCCGATTACTTGTTGTCCGCTTCCTCAATAATGGGCAGGCTAGAAGCGATTTGCAGATCCAAGAGCTTGGCGCGCCAGCCGTTCGAGGAACAAGCGCAAACTGATCAACGGGCCAACTCTCCGTCGGGCACACCAAACATGGAGCCATCCCGGGACGCCTTTTATCACCCAAAGGTGGGCGGCCGGGACTGTCAAAACTTACAGGGCATGCTTTCACATAGCTCATAAGAGGCGCTGCCACGTTTGAATTGTTGGGAGGCCTTATTCCCGGCTCTGGCTTGGTTTTCCCGATAGCCTTACATGAAAGATTCGCTTAATTGATATTCCTCGTTAATGCGCGTGTGACGCTTGCCGGTTAAACATCCTCAAGGTTGAATTCAACCTGGAGGAGAATATGAATTTTAGTGACCCAAGAAAATGGCAGGCGAAGGCTACGGCCTGCTTGCTCATGATCGCTATCTCGCAGTTTGGTTTTGGGGCACCAGCCCGAGCCGGAGACGACCGGGACAACGAGTGTGACGCTATTAAGACTGCCACCCCAATCAAGCACGTCATCATCATCGTCGGCGAGAATCGCAGCTTCGACCACCTTTTCGCCACCTATGTGCCAAAACACAAGAGAGAGAAGGTGTTGAACCTTTTGTCCGAAGGCATCATCAACGCCGATGACACGCCGGGCCCGAATTTCGCTAAGGCTCACCAATTCAAGATCGTGTCCGCCCCCAATGGCGGCAAATTCTTCAGTAGCGCGGATATGGCGAATAAGGAGCTCTATGCCACCCTGCCGACGCCTGATGTGAACGGCGTGCAAATTCCCCCCGCTGCGATCCTCCTGACCCTGGGCGGCGACCCGGGCCTACCCCCTCAGGCTCAATTCCTCATGGGGACCGGAGCCACGGGTCTACCCTACACCGAGGGTCCGGATACCCGCATTCCCAATGTCGCCAACCTCCTACCAGGTCCCTTTCAGTTGACCGGACCGAACTTGCCGTTTGACGCCTACGCCGGCGACACCGTCCATCAGTACTTCCAAATGGTCCAGCAGGTGGATTGCGCCATCGACGCGGAGCACGTTTCCAAGGACAACCCGACAGGTTGTCTCCATGATCTCCAGTCAGCGATCGACACCACCTACAGTACGGCCCCCGGAGGCACGCCGCGTGACACCGCGCAGACCATGGAGTTCTTCAACATGCAGAACAACGACGCGCCACTCTTCAAATCGCTCGCTGACAAATACACGATGAGCGACAATTATCACCAGCCCGTGATGGGCGGCACCGGTCCAGACAGCCAACCCCTCGGCTTTGCCGATCAAGTGTTCTTCAGCGACGGAAAGGGCAATCCAACCACGCCTTTGCCGGCCAACATCTATAATCCCGATCCCCAGGCGGGAACACTCAACCTCTATACTCACCGGGCGCAATGGTTCAACTGCAACGACACCACCCAGCCCGGCATCGCTGCGATCACAAATTACCTGAATGCGCTGCCTTATACCGTGGAGACGAAATGCGGGCCGGGCCAGTATTGGCAGGCCGTCAACGTCAACCCGGCTTTCACACCTAAAGGAACGCCGCAGTCCGGCCTCGTTGTTCCGCAGACGATGCAGAAAAGCATCGGCGATGTGTTGAGCGCCAACAATATTCCCTGGAAATATTATGGGGGCGCCTTCAATGCCAGTGGAACAGGCGGCCCATTGGACGGGCTGTACTGCAATATCTGCAACCCGTTCGAGTATGAGTCGGTCTATCCGAGCATGGTTGCGGATCACATGCGGGACGTCACCGATCTCTTCACCGATCTCAAAAACGGCACGCTCCCTGCAGTCTCCTACGTGAAACCGGACGGCGTCATGGACGGCCACCCCGCTTCCTCGAAGTGGGGCCTCTTCGAGGCCTTCGCACAAAACATCATCGAACTTGCGCAAAGCAACCCAAAGCTATGGGCCGAGACGGCGATCTTCGTAACGGTGGACGAGGGCGGGGGTTTCTACGACTCAGGCTTCATCCAGCCGGTTGATTTCTTCGGAACGGGTCCGCGCATACCGATGATCGCGGTTTCGCCCTTCTCGACGGGTGGCCATATCAGCCACATTTATAGCGAGCATTCCTCTTTTGTAAAGTTCGTCGAACGGAACTGGATGCTCCATACCACGCTAAGCGACCGCAGTCGCGATAACTTATCCAATCCTCGTCAGGATGACGACTCCTACGTGCCGCGAAATATGCCGGCCATCGGCGACTTGTTCGATCTGTTCGACTTTGATCGCCATCACGATGGAGATCATGACGGTGGTGATCACGACAACCGCTAATGCAGTCTAACCATAACGCGTGTAACCAGCCGCCGGCGGGGCGTTCCCGTCGGCGCTTTGTTGTGTCATTGGAAAGCCGCTCGGACTTGTTACACAGAATTCTGACAGCACCACAGCCTCATCCTGCGAGCGTAATTCACCCGCCAGATTCGAATCGCTTCCGCAACCGGGCGAACGAAATCCGGCGAACGGCTCTATCTACAATGTGTTGGGAAAATTCTGGCAGAGAGGGGGGGATTCTGTCCGACCACCCTAAGAAATTCTCAGTGGTGATGGTAAAACGCAAGCCCAATAGAATCAATGGCCGATTTGATGAAAAACCATTTTGCCAGTGTAATTGGGAAATCTGAGGTGTGAGATCTTGCTCAAAGTCTTAGGAAAAGCTTAGGAAGCTGGAGGACGGCTTTGGCTGTCGATAAGCGAAGGGTTCGTCGTCCAAAGACTGGCGGCGTTTTGCTAATTCACTTTGACCCGTTTGCACTGTATCACCGTGCCGCATGTGCGACTCGTAAACGAGTATTTCAAGCTGGGTTGAGACGCTGAAGTGGAAGCGCGCTGGGCCGCATTCCCAAAGATTTGGGACGGAGCGCTCGTCGATCCGCAAATCCCTCCGCCCGAACCGCAGTAAGCACGTCCAGATAGTCTCTTGGTGGGTACGAGCGCTCCTCTCGAAACCGATTCTCAAGCGCGAAGCCAGCCAATGCAGCGAGGATATTTCGCTCCCGTGCTGCATCAGTTTCCTCCGGCGCATCGTGGTAGCACGCAAGCCCCCGGCCTGACGGATCGACCATGAGGCCCTCCGGCTTCAACCGCAACCCCTCCTCAGCAGCAATGACGATGTGCGCCGACTCATGCCGAGCGCCGCACTCTAGATTTACTTTGCTGGTTTTGGTCGTAGTCATGTTATCTGGGTCATTTTTAGCGGTCGGTTCCCTCGGGCTCCAGGCGTCGAGCTTTCGCTGCATCGCGCCCACGCAACCAGAACTCCTGTGCGGCATTAAGACTGCCGGATCAATGGACCTAGATTCTCACAGGTCTACGCTTTTACATGCTTATAGTGTGTAATTCTCTAATTCTGTGAGAATTTTTTGCTTTGAATTCTCATGGGACTCTATAGATACATACTAAAAGTGTGTTATCATTAGCTTATGTGAGAATTTATGGAGATCCACGTTCCATTCACCCAGTACGCGCAGTCTACCCCCCTATTCACGGTCAAGGAAGCGCGTGACCTATATAGGAAGGACGCACACAGCCGTTCGATCCTGAACCTGCTCCACCGTCTGAAACTCCAGGGCCGCGTCCGGCTCGTTGCTAACGGGGTCTACTCTGGCGCGCTCGCGGCAACACCGCTCAACCACTATCGCGTGCCGGGTGCCCTCCGGGACGACGCTGTCCTCGCGCTCCACTCGGCCCTTGAACTACACGGTGTCACTAACCAAGTTCTTCAAACGGTCTACTACTTTTCAGCGCGAGCGCGCAAAGATGTCGTCTTCCGCCAAGTCACGTATCATCGGGTCACTCCTCCTAAAGCCCTCGTAGCACCCTCCCGACGTCTTTTCCAAACCGAACTTGGTGCCGACAACGTCCTCGTGACACAGCGCGAGCGCTCCTTCGTGGACTGCCTTTTATTTCTCGACTACAGCGGCGGCGTCGAGGAACTGGATAAGTGCTTGGGTATGTTTCCCTCGTTTGACTTCGACGCCGCGCTCGCCTATCTCAAACTCCTTCGTCGACCGTGGCTTTACTCACGTCTCGGATTTCTCTTGGACCGTCACTCTGACAAACTCTTCTTTCGCGGTAAAGTGCGCGATCGCTTCCTACGCAATCTCCCACCGGGCGTTGCTTACCTGGCTGACAAACGACCCGGGAACCACTGGGTCCCGACTTGGAAGCTTATGGTGCCCGAAGCTCTTTCCCCTTCGCGCAAAGACTCGGTGCGAACATGAAATTCGACGCCGCACAAATCACAAGGCTCGCCCGTGACACCGGATTTCTCGCCGACAATCTCGAAAAAGTTCCGCGCCTGCGCGAGCTGCTCATCGAACTCCACAAACATCCTTTCCTGAAAGGCAAGCTGGTCCTGAAGGGTGGCACGGCACTCAACCTCTTCTACCTCGGTCTCGCTAGGCTCTCTGTCGATATTGACTTGAATTACATCGCGCACGTCGGCCGTGATGCTACGCTCCGTGAACGGGACATCATCAAGGCGGTCGAGCAAGTTGCCTCAGGCCTCGGCTACAAATTGCAAAACGGTACGGACGACTATGCCTTGCGTGAATGGTACCTCAACTATGAAAATCACACCGGCAAACCCGATCGAATCCAAATTGAAATCAATTTCCTCATGCGGGCTTGTGCGCTCCCGCCAAGGGTACTCCCCGCCGCGCCTCTCGCCGGCGTGCCGCCCTGCCAGTTTCTCGTCCTCGAAACGGAAGAGCTTTTCGGGGAAAGATCAAGGCCTTGATCGACCGTCGACATCCTCGCGACCTCTACGACCTATTCCGTTTCACAAATGTCCATCTTGACCACAATCCTGAAATTCTCCGCAAACTCGCGGTGCTTTTTTCGAGCACCATGGATCGGGACTTCCGCACCTATCACGCGGATCGTGTCGAGGCGATCAACCCGAAGGACCTTGAACGACTTCTCTATCCTCTGCTCAAGGCCGACGACCGCCCGACCGTCCCCGCAATGGTTAAGGCAGTCACACCTCTTCTCCAGACAATTCTCGACCATAACCGCGAAGAGGCTTATCTCGAGGCAATAGCTAATGGAAGGTATCGACCTGAGTTGTTATTCCCGAAAGACCCGGAGATCATCGAGCGCATCCGCCAACATCCTGCGCTCCTCTGGAAGGCCGACAACGTCGCACGACATGTCTCGCGTTCTCGAAAACATTCCTGAGCCAGCGCGACGTTCTCAACCCCCGCCGCTGCAATCACAAACTAGAGAGTCGGAGTCGCAGACAGGATCTGGCTAATACTCTCCACGAACTGAAATGCCTGATCTTTAATCCAGGGACAGAATTGATCCACGCACCTGCTCACGAGGCAGGCGCGCCCGTCCATCTACACCAAATGGTGGCGGACCCCTCATTGAGACAATCTACTTGGCGACACTTCGTGCACCAAAATGCAGCAACCGAAGGAGGGACTGT
>Ga0210401_10003253_pt1 | contig 17438 bp, 12 predicted proteins | sample IncBWH32MmetaG_FD_150866 | JGI IMG/M metagenome (GOLD analysis project Ga0210401, IMG submission 150866) | Forest soil microbial communities from Barre Woods Harvard Forest LTER site, Petersham, Massachusetts, United States - Inc-BW-H-32-M | ecosystem: Environmental > Terrestrial > Soil >... | reverse complement strand
CGTTGGCGCTGCTGCTGAGTTGGGAATCGCTGCCGGTCAGGCCGAGAGTATATGTGCCGGGGGCGCTGAAGGTGGCCGAGGTAGTGACGGGATTTGCCTGCCCGGCAACATCGGGGAACGTCGCGGTCGGATTGCCAAACGAGACGGGGTTAGGTCCGCTAGTCTCGCTCCAGGTAGTACTCAGGGTCGCACCGGCAGGCAATCCATCATCCGTTATGCTGCCCGTCAACGTGGTGTTCGCTGGGCTGGGAAAGACGCCGAGGCTGGCTTTGACAATCCCATTACCGACCTCGACAGTGAACCACAGGTTGCCGTCGGGCCCCGTGATGATCTCAACGCTGCCCGGAGTTAGCCCCGTTGCGAACTCGGTGATCACACCGGTGGTGGTAATTCTACCGATCTTGTCAGTGGCGTTCTCTGCAAACCACAGATTGCCATCAGGACCGGGGGCGATCCCCCGCGGTTGGCTACCGCTAGTAGGGATCAAGAATTCCGTGATCAGACCGGCAGTTGTGATTCTCCCGATCCTGTTCCCGCTGGCTTCTGTGAACCAGAGGTTGCCGTCGGGCCCTGTCGTAATCTTGTCCGGTTCGCTGCCGCTCGCTGGGAGAGGAAACTCAGTGATCACTCCTCCCGTGGTGATTCTCCCAATCTTGTTCCCAACGCCCTCTGAGAACCAGAGACTGCCATCCGGTCCAGTAGTGATAAACGTTGGCTGGCTGCCGCTGGTCGGTACCGGAAGCTCCGTGATCACTCCAACGGGAGTGATTTTGGCAATCTGGTTCGCGAATCTCTCCGTAAACCACAGATTGCCGTCAGGCCCTGCAGTGATCCCGAACGGGAAGCTGTTACTGGTGGGAACCGGGAACTCCGTGAAGACTCCGGCAGCGGTGATTCGACCGATTTTGTTTCCACGGTATTCTGTGAACCACAGATTGCCATCCGGCCCCGCCGTAATATCCTCTGGATAGCCGCCGCTGGTGGGAATCGGAAATTCCGTGATCGCGCCGGCCGTGGTGATTCTACCGATCTTGTTGGAAGTGGTCTCTCCAAACCACAGGTTGCCATCCGGCCCGGTAGTTATCTCTTCCGGAATGGCGCCGGACGTCGGGAGCGGATACTCCGTAAACTGGACTTCTCCCGACGTTAGGCTGATTGTCTGATTGGGCCCAGCGCTTACGACAGGCGGCTGATTCACCGCCGCTGTGACGATAAAGCCGCTAGACAATGAGGCAACTTCCGTGCCTGTAGTCACCGTGACGGTTCGGGGGCCGACAGCCGCTGCGAGATCAATATTGATAACTGCCGTAGCCGTGGTTGCGCTCGTGACGGTCAGAGAGACGACCGTGATTCCAGCTCCGAAGCTGACCCCCGTTGTGCCTTGCACGAAATGCGTGAACTGACCGGTAATGGCGACCGATTCGTTCTGCTGCCCTTGCTGGCCGGAATTGGGTGTCGCACTCAGGATGACGGGTACACCCCCCTGAATCGCGACGCTTGCCTGCTGGCTGTTTCCCGCCGCGTCCGTGGCCTGAACAGTGATGGTATTAGGGCCGGCAACAATCGGAACCACACAGGTGAAGCTTGAACCCGAGATCGTCGCGGCATTGCCTTGGCAGCTGACGGAAGCGACTCCCGAAAGAGAATCGCTGACGTTGCCAGTCACAGTCACAGACGGCAAAGGCACGACTGCGCCGCTGACCGGAGAGGTAATGGACAGGGTCGGAGGTGTTTTGTCCAGATTAACGGTCGCTGAGACTGTGGCGGTGTTACCCGCTTTGTCCACCGCCGTGGCTGAGACAACCTGCCTAGCCCCTTCGGTCGTGACTTGAACGGGTCCGGGGCACGTAGCAACGCCGCTCAGAGCATCGGCGCAGGCGAAGCTCACGGTCACATTCGAGTTATTCCAGCCCGCAGAGTTGGCAGCTGGTGTAATCGTCGCAGTAATCGTGGGCGGCGTCTTATCCAGGTTGATCGTCGCCATCGCCACCGCAGTATTGCCTGCTACGTCCACCGCGGTTCCCGTCACAACTTGGTTGGCGCCGTCGGCACTCACAACTACAGGCAAAGGGCAGGATGCAATCCCGCTCAAAGCATCTGTGCAAGTGAAAACCACCGTCACGTTCGAGCTATTCCAGCCAGTCACATTTGGCGGCGGCATTACGGTCCGCGTGATGACCGGAGGCGTCTTATCTAAATTGATGGTGACCGTGGTTGTGGCCGAGAAGCCTGCCCGGTTCACAGCCGTGCCCGTCACCAGTTGGTTCGCCCCTTCCGTTGTGATCTGAACGGGCGGGCTGCAGGAAGCGATTCCAAAAACAGGATCAGAGCAGGTGAAGGTCACGGTCACGTTGGAGTTGTTCCAACCGGCCACATTCGGTACGGGCGAAACAAGCGCGGTGATCGTCGGCGCTACGGCCAAGCTTCGGTCGTAATGAATATCGACGCCACCGGAATCATCGAGAGTTCCGACCACCATCGCGCCGAACCAGTCGGAACCGCCGGTAATCGAGACAGGGGCGCTGGGCGCATAGAGGATCGCATGCGAGTTGGACCCACCCGACAGGGCGACAGGCGAAGTCCCGCCATAGATCAGTTGGAAATTTAAGGGTATGCCTGTCGGATTGTCGATCTCACCGCCGCTAAATTGTATCGGTTGGGCAGCATTGTTTCCGGCAACATTGATGATGACTCGACCTGGGGGAGTGAAGGTCACCACCGACTGGCCGGTGACACTGATCGAGTTGATGTTGTACGTTCCGGGGGAGAGGGTCAGGGTTGTGTGCCCGCTTACCGTAATGTTGCGGTAATTTCCAGGCGGCAGGGCCATATTCTCGGTGATCCTCACGTCCGTCGTGCCAGGAGGGATGATGGGAACACTTATAAACGTTGGCGGTGCGCTCAGCTGGATGTATCCGCCGATTGCCGCCGCCCTGCCCGAGAGAGTTATGCCTGGTATCCCGTTTTGGCACTGGCCAACCGTGGTATTCAACGCGAAAACGGGTCCATAGATGGTCGCATTGCCGGTTAGATCAATGTTTCCATCGACTCCCACAATTCCCTGGTTGAGCTGCTTGGTCTGTGCGTAGGTGCCGGCACTGGAATCGTAGCTGTCGATCGAGGTATTCCCCGAGAGCTTGATCGCGCCGCAGCCTGTGCCGGTAGCGAACACCGCAAAATCGAGGGGGCCCGGAGCAAATGACGCCGTCGCGGTTGTTGTGGTCGAGGCGTCGTCGGCCAGAGCGAGCGGGGGCAAAATCGGAGAAAGTACTAGGACTAAGAGAAGTGTCAGGCGAGAAATCAACACTAAAGCGCTTCGCCCGGCCTTCATTTCCATGACAATTCGCTCTCCTATTGCACCGGCTTAAGACCAAATCGATCAGTCTGTTGCGTGGCAAAATCAGGAGGAGCGACTGCCTTTTGCAATGCCAAAGCTGACCACTCGATGTCGGAGCCGCACACGCGACTTTCGACTCATTCCGCGTTTTCGGAACGATCTTCGACTCAGCTAACAGGTAAATGGAATACTACGCCCGTTGTTCTTCACGGTCAAGCTATTTTTGACCGAAAATTGTGAAAAAAGACGCGCCAACAAGCGCCACTAGATATGACGTCATTGTCGCGGACTGTGGCTCCAAAGCTTAGGGCAGCAGCAATGGGTACAACACTTTCCACAGCCGATCAGGTCGCCGTGCGCGTCGTTGCTTTGAAATTTGGATCGCAGCTAGCGGATGTATACTAACCACCATGGATTCGTTTAAGCGGCTCGCGATTGTTTTCACGTTCTGCATCACTGTCGTTCAGGCGCAAAATATTGTTCAAAAAGACGCGACCGTGCTTGGATTCAAACTGCACTACGAGGAGGCTGGACGCGGCCCGGTTGTGGTGCTGTTGCATGGTCTCGGCGGCGACGGATCGCGTTGGGCGCCGAATATCGGGCCGTTGTCACGCGAGTTTCGAGTAATTGCGCTGGACCAGATCGGGTTTGGACAATCGGATAAACCGTTGGCAAATTATCACACCGGCATGCTTTCGGAATTTCTTGCGCGGTTTCTCGCAACGATCGGCGTATCGAAGGCGTCGCTTGTTGGAAACTCGATGGGCGCCAGTGTTGCGCTTTATACGGCGGTGCATTATCCGCAGCTGGTTGATCGTCTGGTGCTTGCCGACTGTGCATGCCAGCGAGCGGTCGGGGCCAAGACGCCCGTGCCGACCGACTCCCACCAGCGGGACCTTCAAAACAGCGTGACCTCCGAAGAAACGCGCGATTACTTCCGAACCTTGTTTCACAACAAGAACCTCGTCACGGACAAGGTGGTCGAAGATAATTTGATTTTACGGCTGAAGTCGGCGTTCGCGATCAGCAAAATTCAGGAGTCCGGCGCGAAAGGACTTGGGAGTATATCTCAGGAAGAGGCGCGCAAGGTGAATGCACCCACGCTCATCATCTGGGGAAAATTCGACGCGCTGGACGACCCGGCGCTTGCCGACCTCCTGGCACAGACGATTCCGGGGTCGCGCAAAGTGCTGATAGATGACAGCGGGCATATGCCCCAGCTCGAAAAGCCGGTGGAGTTCAACCGGATCGTTATGGAATTTCTCAAGCAGCAAGGCAGCTTGACGAGCGAGAGGGCGCAGTGAGTTGGTGAAAAGTTTTGAGTTGAAACAGGGAACCGCTACCGGAAGTTGCAATTTATGTCCGTCTTCTGGTTGTTGGAGAGCACGTCCGGGTCAATCGGATTGAGGTGATGACGTCGTATTCCGGCCAGAGGAGTTCGAAGCATTTCGCGGAGCGCGTACTTCTTGCCGAACCCATTCCCACCTAAGGCCTTAAAGGCGATTGCTCGGCGGTTCGACGGAATACTCCTCGAACGTCCTTCGCGGCTCGCGCTTCTCCAAGAACGTGAAATCGCCTGGTCGCATCAGGTGGATGCTGGACATGGCGGATTTCGAGAGGATCTATTTGCTGTTAAGTATAGGGATTGGATAGAAAGTGGCAATGCCAATGCGCTGTGTACAGATAAACTGTCGTTGATTCGGCAACTTCGAACTGCTAGAGTAGACCATCAATATGGAGGTGTAGATGACCACGAAAAGCCTTTCTTACGTTTGTGTTCTAGCGTTCTGCGTCGAGGGAGTCACGAACGCCAGTTGGTTAAGCGATGTGACTGGAATCAACATTGATCTTGCGAAGGCGGTAGGTCGGCCGGTTACGTTAAACGCCGTTAGTCAGCCAATTGAACGGCTACCACAAATTATAAATCCTCCCACAGTCCCGGTTGCCACGACAGACGAGATCGCAACCCTTAAAAAGCAAGTCGACGCAGCAACAGATCGATTCAAACTCGAAAGCGATCGTTATGATACTTATTCAATTACGTGGGCTGTTGGAAGTATCCTCTTAGCCTTGGCGGCTGCCATCTTCGGTTTTCTCAGAAAGCCCGTCGCTGCGGGTGTCCTTTCATTAGTCGTAATGAGTTCAACCGCAATGGGCAAGGCGATTCCGATTCGTGAAAGAGCGACCTACTTTCAAACGCTGTATGGTCAAGCATACACACTTCAATTGGATTTGTTACGAGCCAAGACTACGATGCCGCTTGACGATTTTAATGCGCGATCCAAGGCCTTGACGCAAATATTACTGTACGCGTCAAAACTTCCAGGTGTCGGAGATGTCGGATCATTGACGGCAGAGATAATAAAGGACACGAGACTAGATACCAGTCCTAAGTAAGATGATCAAGCTTCTATCGAATGAATCTTCGGCAACTCAAGCCCTGGTTCACAAGCCCCAGCAACAGCCGCACGAAGCCGTCCACCAGGTCGTCGTGTGATTCGACGCCCAAGTTGAACATCTGCCCTGAGAGCTCTTCCTTTCCGGTTCGCGGAAAAAACGCTGCGCTCTTCTTGATGACGGCGCGACGAGTTGCAAGCGGCTGCGCTTGTCGGTCGTGGGGCTCGATGGGATTCCGGCAGCATCGTGCGCTCCATCTCCTTTATAGCCGCCGCCAAGTGCCAACGATCTGATTTTGCCCAAACCCCATCCGGCTCTAGAATTCAAGCCACCAAGCCGATCCATATAATAAAGAAGACCGAAACAAGAGTCATGTAAAACGCACCCGTTCTCTGTCATCGAACGGGCGAAGGTGGTTTTGTGCCCGGTCCGAGACGGTGTTTGGAAGGACTCCGCGTCCGAATTCATGCAAAAAGCGTCGCCGAAAAACTCCGAAAAGCTGGCTCGCAAAGAACTCATTGACCGTCGCCTCGCGGACGTCGGCTGGCGCATTGTCACCGCTAATGAATTTGACGCCTCGAAACCCCTCAAGAGCTATGACCACTGCGCGATTGAAGAATATCCGACCAAAACCGGCCCGGCGGATTATGCCCTCTCCGTCAACGGAGACATACTTGGCATCGTAGAGGCCAAAAAACTCACCCTCGGTCCGCAAAACGTGTTGAGCCAAGCTGAGCGATACGCGAGAGGGCTCACGTCGAGTCCATTTGATTTCCGCGGCTTTCGCGTGCCCTTTCTCTATTCCACCAACGGTGAAGTCATCTGGCATCACGATGTCCGGCACGAACTCAACCGCTCCCACCAGATCGCGCACTTCCACACGCCCGCGGCTCTCACCGAATTCTTTCAACGGGACCTGGACAAAGCCTGCGAGAAACTGAGCAAGACACCCAACGACCACGCCTTGATCCGTCCCTATCAAATAGACGCAAACCGTGAGACGGAGAAAGCTATCTCCGAGCGCAAGCGCTACATGCTGCTGGCCATGGCGACTGGCACCGGCAAGACATTCACCCTGGTGAATCAGATCTACCGCCTGATGGAGGCGGGTGTCGCTAAGCGCATTCTCTTCCTAGTAGATCGGCGTGCCCTCGCCGCCCAGGCGGTGCGCCAGTTTGTGTCGTTCGAAGCCAGGCCCGGCCTCAAGTTCGACAAAATTTATGAGGTCTACAGCCAGCGCTTCCGACGTGAGGATTTCGGGGAGGATGAACAATTCGATCCGAAGGCCCTGCCGGCCTCCTATCTTCTCGAACCCTCTTCCAAGCACGCGTTCGTATACGTCTCCACCATCCAACGCATGACGATCAACCTATTCGGGCGGGACGCGATCTTCGGCACAGGCGATGAGGAGATCGACGAAGACGTCGAAAAAATGGATATTCCGATTCATGCGTTTGACCTGATTGTTGCCGACGAGTGTCACCGCGGCTACACCACCTCGGAACTCGCCACCTGGCGCCGGACGCTTGACCACTTCGATGCAGTTAAGATCGGCCTTACCGCCACACCCGCCGCGCATACCACGGCCTATTTCAAAGACGTGGTCTACCGGTACGAATACGAGCGCGCAGTCCGCGAAGGTTTTCTCGTGGATTACGATGTGGTCGCGGTAAAATCTAACGTCCGCATGCAGGGAATCTTCCTCAAGGAGGGCGAGGAAGTCGGCATGGTTAATCCGGAGACCGGCGCGAAAAAACTCGACTTTGTGGAAGATGAACGCCAATTTGATTCCGCAGAGATAGAACAGAAAATAACCTCGCCGGATTCCAACCGCAAGATTCTGGAGGAACTGAAGAAATATGCAACTGAGCACGAGGCACGGTACGGCCGGTTCCCGAAGACGCTAATTTTTGCCACGAACGATATCCCCCACACGTCCCATGCAGACCAGCTCGTCGATATCGCCCGGGACGTCTTCGGCCGCGGTGATGCCTTCGTCCAAAAGATCACCGGTAGTGCTACCGTGGATCGGCCCCTGCAACGCATCCGGGAATTTCGGAACCGCCCGCAGATCGGCATTGTCGTAACTGTGGACATGCTTTCGACCGGTGTGGATATCCCGGACCTGGAATACATCGTGTTCGTACGCCCGGTCAAATCCCGCATCCTCTTCGAGCAGATGCTCGGCCGTGGCACGCGCAAAGGGTCCCTCTACAAGGACAAATCCCACTTCGTCGTCTTTGACTGCTTTGACGGCACTCTCCTCGAATACTTCCGGAAAGCCACAGCGATCACCGCCGAGCCGCCCCAGAAAGAAACCCGCCCAATCGCCGAAATTATCGAAGACATCTGGAACAACCGCGACCGCGACTACAACATTGGGTGTCTTGTGAAGCGCCTTCGCCGCATTGAGAAGGAAATGTCCGCAGAAGCGCGGCGGCTCTTCGCGGGCCATATTCCGGACGGTGATATGGGAGCATTCGCGCGGGATCTTCGGCAAAACCTGCGCAACAGCTTCACCGGCACGATGGCGACCCTCCGCAAGCCCGAGTTTCAGATACTCCTAGTGGACTACCCACGCATGCCGCGAGTGTTTCTGGTTGCCCATGAGACCGAGGATGTGGTCAGTTCTGAGTGGCGCGTCCGGGGTGCGGACGGCAAAGAGTATAAGCCCGACGACTATTTGAAAGCATTCGCCGAGTTCGTCCGCCAAAATCCGGCGCACGTCGAAGCGATCGGGATTCTCCTTAACCGGCCTGAGGACTGGAGCACCGAAGCTCTGGCGGAACTGCGATCCAAGCTCTCAACCACGCCTCAGCGATTCACTTCCGAGCACCTGGAAAAGGCTCACGAGATCCGTTATAGCAAGGCCTTGGTGGACATCATTTCGATGGTCAAGCACGCCGCCGACGAGCAAAATCCCCTCCTCACAGCGTCCGAGCGCGTTGAGCGCGCCTTCGAGAAGGTGACTGCTCGCCGGACGTTTACTCCGGAACAGCAGCAATGGCTCGACCGCATCCGCGAACACCTGCGCGCCAACCTAACCATCGATCAAGACGACTTCGAGAACCTCCCGGTGTTCACTCGTTTCGGTGGATGGGGCAGAGTGTACAATGTCTTCGGTCCGGAGCTTCCGCAACTTATTAAACAACTTAACCAGGCCATCGCCGCATGACTGACATCGTTCAAAAACTTTGGGGTTTCTGCCATACCCTACGCCACGACGGGATTGATTATGGCGATTACATCGAGCAGCTTACCTACTTGCTGTTCCTGAAGATGGCGGACGAGCGGGGGATCGATCTCAGCCGAAAGCCCATGAAAGGCGAAAAGGGCGATGAGATTTTGTTTGACTGTTCCTGGCCGACGCTGGCCACCCAATCCGCCACAGCCCTAACCGACCACTACACCGATGTCCTCCGAGTGCTCGGCCAGCAGAAAGGGCTGCTGGGCGACATCTTTGCTGGTGCCCTGTCGCGATTCAATAACCCTGTCAATCTCAAGAAACTCATCGGCCTAATTGACGAGACGGAGTGGACGGGGCTCGATGTGGACGTGAAGGCCGCCGCGTTCGAAGGGCTGCTGGAGAAAGCTGCGAGTGAGGGTAAAAAGGGGGCCGGCCAGTACTTCACGCCCCGCGTCCTCATCCAATCGATCGTACGCTGCGTGAAACCCGATCCTCGCTCGTATGATGAATTCACGATCTACGATCCGGCCTGCGGCACGGGAGGCTTCTTGGTTTGTTCCTATGAGTGGCTCATCGAACAGACGAAGGGTGGCGCACTTGATCGTACGCTCGCCAAGCGCATCAAGCGCGGCACGTACTACGGCCAGGAGTTTGTGTTACGACCGCGACGCCTTGCCCTTATGAATCTTTATCTCCATGGTCTGGAACCCGAGATTATGTTCGGCGACTCGATCTACGAGGCACCGTCCTCGAAGCAGTATGATGTCGTGCTTACCAATCCGCCATTTGGCACCAAGGGCGCCAACCAGGCGCCGGACCGCGAAGATTTTGTCATCGCCACCAGCAACAAACAATTGAACTTCCTGCAGCACGTCATGACCATCCTAAAGAAAGGCGGGCGCGCTGCGGTGGTCGTGCCGGACAACTGTCTTTTCGCGGATCAAGCGGGCGATGTCTTTGAGATCCTGACACAGGATTGCTCGCTGCACACGGTCCTGCGTCTGCCGAACGGCACTTTCAGTCCTTATAGCCCAGGCACCAAAACCAACGTCGTTTTCTTCACGAAGGGTTACGCGACCGAAACCGTATGGATCTACGACACCCGCACCAACGTCCCTGGAATAACCAAGAAGGACCGTGTGCTCACGCCCGAGCACTTCAAAGAATTCGAGAAGTGCTTCGGCGCTGATCCAAATGGCCGCAGCAAGCGTAAGGCCTCGGACTCCAAAGACGATCGCTGGCGGTCGTTCTCTATCGCCGAGGTAAAGGAACGTCACTTCAAGATCGACAGCTTGAAATGGCTGAAAGACGAATCGCTCGATGATGCCGACGGACTGCCGGAGCCGGAGGAACTCGCTACCGACGCCATTGCGGAACTTGAGTCAGCAGTGGAGGAATTAAACGCCATACTCGGTCTCTTGGAAAACGGCAACGGTAACGGCGTAACCGTGGCCGAGGCTGCCAAGAAAGCATGAATAAAGCTCCCGAGACATTAACAAGAGTCGAAGACTTGGAACAGAGTGACATACTGCCCGAGGGGTGGAGCGTTGCGTCACTTGGAGACGTGTCTACCGCTCGGCTTGGAAAGACGCCCTCGAAAAATGATTACAGCGACACTGGCCAGCACAGGATTGTCAAATTTCGCGATCTGACGAGCAAGGGTCTGAACTATTCGATAACCAAGGCAGGCTATGTCAAGAACAGTTCCGACGCCCTGAGGGGACTCCGCCGATTGAGTATCGGCGATGTACTCGTTACCGCCTCTGCGCACTCGGGAGATCAAATAGGAAAGAAATGCGCGTACGTACGTGAAATGCCGGAGGCACGCGACGGCGTTTATTTTGTTGGCGAATTGCTCGCCGTTACGAGCGATACCCGCGTTATGCACAAGAAATGGCCGTATCTCTGGTTTCTGAGCGAAGCCGGAATGGAAACTGTTCAAGCGGCCGTTGCTGGCGTCCACCTTACGGCCGGTCGGGCTCAGGGCATCCCAATTCCCATTCCTCCTTTTGAGGAACAGAGGCGCATCATAGTGAGCAGCGACGCGCTACTCGCGAAAGTGGAAGTCGTTCGCGATCATTTCTCTAAGCTCACTATAATCCTCAAAGCGTTCCGCCAATCCGTCCTCGCCGCCGCCTGCTCCGGCCGTCTCACCGAAGATTGGCGCGCGCGAGCTTCTCATTCTGAGTTGTCAGAGTCTGAATTACCTCCGGACTGGCGTGCCGGCGAACTCGCAGAGCTATGCGTATCGATCGCTGACGGTGATCATCAACCTCCGCCAAAGCAGAGCAATGGAATCCCATTCTTGGTTATTGGCAATATAAGCTCCGGCGCTTTGGAATTTGGTGAGACGCGCTTCGTCTCGGAAAGTTATTTCAAGCGGATTAAGTCAGAGCGGATTCCCCGCCGCGGTGACGTCCTCTACACCGTCGTTGGAGCGAGTATCGGCATCCCAGTCGTAGTCGATACCGATCGCCCATTCTGTTTCCAGCGACATATTGCCATACTGAAGCCCGCGTCCACGACCACGACTGGATACCTCCGTCTGGTGATGCAGAGCCGTGACCTTTACCGGCAAGCATGGGAAGGAGTTACGGGGAGTGCCCAACCAACACTTCCTCTCGGTAACCTACGCCGTTTAGCAGTCCTAATTCCGCCCATCGAAGAACAAAACGAAATTGTCCGCCGGGTCGAGGCCCTCTTCAGGCTCGCTGACAAAATCGAAGAGCGAACGGAAGCAGCGACAAAACGAGCCGACAAACTGACCCAATCCATCCTCGCGAAAGCCTTCCGCGGCGAGCTCGTTCCCACCGAAGCGGAACTGGCCCGAAAAGAAGGCCGCGACTACGAACCCGCCTCCGCCCTCCTTGAGCGCATCAAATCCGAACGCGAAAAATCCGCCGCCTCCACCAACGACATCAAGCGTCGCAAAATCGTCGTGGGGAAGAAATAGCCATGCCCTCCATCCCCTCCAGATCCTTCTCCGACGAACGCTAAACCATGCGTCTACGGAAATCGAAAAATGCTGCTCAAGAAGAGCTGACATCCCTAGTAAATGAGGGCTATCTTTATTTGGCCTGGTTAAAAGCAGATTATGCTCAAAAGAAAGCCGATGGGACGTTCAACCCAGAACTGGATAACAAACTATACTCAGACGCCTTCGAAACATGGGCTAACACACATGTCATTCCTTCTCTCGGTGCGATTTTTCCAACCGAACTTGAAAGGAACTTTTTCATAACACCACAGGGGTCACGTCCCGACATGTCGTTTCCAGGAGTGGACCAGCGTTGGGCCGAGCTGAGAGAAATTGCGGTCATGCACATCCACGCTTTGCAGAAACTTCTTGAAAACAATTTGGACCGGTACACCGATCTTCCCGCACAGACCCGTTTGTATGTGGAAGACATAGACAGCTTTCAGAAAGTTCGCGGTGTAAATCCGTCGATGGTAGCGGGTCTCTTGAAAGAGAGTTACCTGGATCTGCCGGAAGACACGATCCAAATGGCTCTTGAACAAATTCTGAATGTGTCGTTCCATAAAAAAGACTGGGGCGGCGAGATCAATGATCTGTATACGGCAAACCTGACGGTGAACAGTGGGAGAGTCGCGACAGCATTTCTGCTCAAGGGCAACGGGCTAAGAAAGAGGGTAATGGAGATCAGTGATTGCGGTAAGAACGGAGATCAACTGGTTCGTTTGGTTGACTCCCCGGCGAGTCTCTTTGTTGTCCAGTTCGTGGGCGAGATTTCACAAAACGTCATCAAGGATATGCAAGGAAAGATCGAGACGCTTAAAACCCGTGGGAGACCGGCGTACTATTGCATAATGAACGGCCAGGATAGTGCTCGTGTCCTCTACGCCTATGGCAAACTACCGAAGTTCGAGACATGATGTCCTCCATCCCCCAAAGCCATTTTCTGACGAGTGTACCGCCTGCAAGAGCGCAATGGTGAGGTGCGCCGTACAGAATCGAAAAGCCGCTACAATCTTCTCCGCCATGAAAACACACTTCACCGAGAAGCAAGGCCAATACCTAGCATTCATTCACCACTACACGAAGCTGAACGGAAAGCCGCCGGCGGAGGCTGATATGCAACGTTTATTTTCGGGTCACACCGCCGACAGTGCACCAGATGGTTGTTACGCTGGAGGCCAACGGCTTCATTGATCGCGTCCCCGGCCAAGGGCGGGTCAATCCGTCTGCTGATCCCACGGGGGGAGTTGCCGGAACTGGAGTGAGGTCACCACAGGTACAGCAGGTTGCGCAGGGTTTTCCGCTGCTTGGGCTTCAGGCTCGCAACGTAGCCCGCAATTTTGTGAATTCGTTGAAGATCCGCCACACTTCCGCGAGGAAACGTTGCAGTTCCTTTGCGAATTCCGGTCGCAGCTCGGCGTCCTCGGCGAAGTTCAACAGCTTCTCGCGAATCAGGTAGTCCAGCGTGCTCTTAGCCCCGAAGCGCCGCTTGATGCCCGTCGTCGCCCTGCACTGTTGGACCCAGATCTTCTCGAATCGAATGGCCATGCGATGCCAATATAACGCGGTCCAAGGGAGACCTGCAATCCCGAGGGCCGAGGCGAGAAGGGAATTCTCAGATGGGATGGCCGCATTCCGTCAAGTACCCCACCGCCGCTCGCAGGCGGTCTACGTCACCCTGAAACGTGCTCACCCCGACCTTGCACCGCGGACACAGCAGCCCGCGGACCCGGCCATCGCCGCCGCGGTCGATGCGGGCCGGGTGCTGCTCGTCGAACTCGGCATGGCAGATCCCGCAGCTCCCGTCCTGCTCGGCAATGAGCCGGTCGAATTCAGCCTGGCTGATCCCGGTCCGTCGCTCCCGCGCCGCCGCCCGCAGGCACGGTTTGCACCAGGGTGTCCGAAAGTCCTTCCTGTGCCAGTCGCGCGAGAACCAGGAGCGGTCTCGGTCGGTGCCGCATTTCGAGCATCGTTTGGTTGGCGTCGTCGTCGACGGAGCGGAGGTTAATTGGTTCATGAAGTTTTCCTTTTCTGTGTGAATTGATCTTGATCGTACATGTAGTGTTTGCAGCGGCAGGATTTTTCCTACCGCGTGTTTTGAATGGGTTCTGCAGCGCAGCGGGCCGCGTGCCGGTGTGCTCGTAGTAAGTGTGGGTGTGAGGCTGTGGGACTGCGCCCGCGGCCATAGTTGTTATCCGTGCTTTCAAACACGGGGTTTCCCTCGGATACCCCTGAAGCCCACGCCAATTGAAGGTTTCGAGTCTAAGTTGCCTGCTCCGCCTGGCCCTGGGGTTTCCACCCAATCTGTCCCCCCCTAGGTATACGTAGTTCAAAAAATCAAAAATTACTCAGTATGTACGTATAGAATTACTACCCATAGGGTATGGGGGGACACATTGGGGGAGATGCGCCTACCGGCGCTACGGCATGGGCATCACCTCCCGTAGCCGGGATTCTTCGACCAACTCGACCGCAAGCGGGGAGAGGGCGGCAGCGCCGCGGGTGAGCAGGCCAAGCTCCTGCAGGTCTTCCGCTGCGCGAGCGAAGGTGGTACCGGGGGGAATCGGGCGCGCGCCCAGCACGGCGAGGAGTACTTCCCGCCGCACGGGCGGAATACAATCCAACGCCACCCGGTACACGTCCTGAAGTACGTCGTCGTCCACCTCGCCCTTGCGCTGTAGCGCAGCATCACCCCGCGCTATCGCTGCGAGTCCCTTCGATACGCGGGTGTTCGCCTCCGGCTCGGGAACATCCTCGATCTCCCGCCCTCCGAAACTCGTCCGATACACGTGGGTTCGGCCGATCGCAACGAGATCCGCGACAGCGGCGAGATTGTCCCGCGCCGCGCTGGAGATTTCCGGCACGGCGGATGCCGCGTCATCGAACACCGCCCGAACCGCGTCGGTTAGGTCCTGGGAGATTTGTTTCTCCGCGGTTTGCTGATCGATCGCGCGTGCGCCCGCGACACGGGCCGGACGGTGCCAGCGGACCTGGAGGAACCGCTCCCCGAGCGTGGACGCCGTGGAATACGCGCGATCCAGCGCTGGGGTAACCGCCGCGATGATTGTGATCCTCCCGCACCAGATTTTGGTCACGCCGGTTCCGAAGTCTTTCCGGTATTGCCCGTCGTGGATTTCGCGGAGCTGGGAGAGGATTTCCGCGCGTCGATCCCGCTGCATGGCGAGGACCGTAGTGAAGTCTTTCGAGATCAGGATGCCGTCTCCCTTTGTGACGAAGCATTTGTTGTTTTCGACCGTTGGGCCGAGTTTCTCCAGGAGCCCAGGTTGCACTGCTCCGTGCATGCCGGACAGGAAAGTACTCGCCGACCAAGCCCCGAGAATCTGCACCTGTGGAAGTCCGGCCGCACCCATGATGGTGGTTGTGGTTTTGCCCGACCCCGGCGGCGCAACCACGAAGATCCACGCCGGATCGCCGAGGTTCAGGTAGTGTGATTTGATGGTCGACATCACGACCCGGATGGCCTGGGTATCCGGCGCGTGGAAGTGCTGCCGGAGCACCGAATCCAGCCGATCCAGCGCGGATGCCGGGACCGGCTGTACGATCTGCAACCGACGCTCGGGCGCTGAGCGGTGGACCGTCGCCGGAATGCGAAACGGGTTAAGCTTTCGAATTGTCATACGCGTTCCGAATGGTTCGGTTGGGTAGTTTATCCGCAGGGATCGAGGTTTCCTGGGTGATGTGAATCACCGACCCGCCCTGCATTTTGAGGATGAGATTTCCCCAAAAATGTGCTTTGGCGAGATCTCGGAGAAAGGTGATAGTTGCTTCGGTGGTATCGGAAGGGGAAGGGGTGGCTGGGTTAGGCATTTGGTTCCTCCGGAGGGATAAAGGGATTGTTGTTGGACATGAGGTCTTCTTTCCGGTCAATCTATGTTGACCTGGGTTGGATTGTGGATACGCCGAACGGTGGCCCGGATGGGGCTGCCGAACGGAAGGATACTGTGCGATGTGGTTGGGGGACTAGCCCAGCGAGACCGCTAGGCGAGGATGGGATCTGCGGGCGTCTGCGCGCCCTCCTGTATTTTTGGGTTCATAGTGCTAAGACTGTTCCTGGTAGTGCCGACGCTGTGAGTGGTACTCGACGTCAGCTACCACCGCCGCCTAGCACGCACGGCTCAGGCGACTCATCACCTGGGTACGCTTCGTCCGGAATGAGGTAATCCTCGGTTTCGCTCGGATCATCCCCGAGACCATCCGCGAAATAATCCCCAGAATCTTCCGTTCCGCTGTCGTCGAAATCCGCCGCATAGTCCGGGTACGGGCACATCGTGGCCATCATGCCCGCCCTCGGCCCTTCGGCGCGTCGCCCTTCGGCGCGTCGCCCTTGGGTATCCACTCCACCTTTGAACGTTTCCTCTGCCAGGCCACGAGATCCTCGCGCCGATACGCGATACGCTTTGCTCCGGTGCCCGAAGTTCCTTCAAAGAATAACGGCCCGTGTTCGCCCGGATGCTCGTGGTTCCAACGGTATCGGTAGTTCCGGAGCTGTGCTGGGGTGACTCCCAGGAACTTCGCCGCATCCAGCTCGTTCAGGAATCCTGCCGGCATCAGGTCCACGCTGGGCGGTGCCGGTGCTGCTACGCTCGTTGCGGATCGTTTCGTCCGCTTGGTTGATTTTTGGGTCATGTGTGTTTTTGGTGGTCGGGGAGGTCGTCCCCAACCATAATCTAATTATACCACGATTGTGACATTCTTGCAGCAACGTTATTCACTATTGTTCACGTGTCACAGAAAGTTTCTACCGGCGTGGTGGTGGACGCGCGCCCGGCGGGACCGGCGCCGGGCCGGTTAGCCACGCACGATTCGATGGTGGCGTAGTCGAAGACCGCGGCATGGGCCTGGGAAGGCCGGGAATCGGGTATCTGGGAGGGTGAGCGAAACCCCCGCCGGGACACAACACGGGCGCCTACTCAAGCCCTGCGGAGGCTCAGCCGATAGAATATACAGTTGTGCGGGTCACGCGATCCTTCTGCTGATTCTGACCGCGTGGCACCTGCAGCGCTACTTCTGAGTCTATGTTGTACAACGTTTTCCTGAACCAGAAAGGCGTTGTAGGACGCATGAAAAGTAATTCCACAACCTGGAAACTCTTCGCCGATGCCTGTTGCGCCGCACTGGGAGCGTTTGTGGTTGGTCTGTGCCTCGTACGCACGATCAAGCACTTCGATAGTCTGTACATCACAGGCCTCGTCTTGTCCGGCGCTTTTCTCATGTTCGTTCTGTACTTGACGCGCCGGGCAGCTCGGAGATTAGCGGCGAGTGAGACTGCAAGGAAGAGTGCAGCTACGTTCCTGTGGTCTTGCATTTTCTTCAGCATGATTGCCTTAAGTTTGGGTATGCAGGTGTCGGGCTACGTTTGGTATGGCTCCGATTTCATTCGGAGATTTGGCGTGGTCTTCTGGTGCGGAATTACGGGTATTGCGATTTACCCGGTTCTCCGTGATGCGAAACGCCTTGCCAATGCAGCAGGGCTGAGCCAGAGTACGTCTCGGTAGGGGATCATCACGGTAACAAATAAA
>Ga0210401_10003250_pt1 | contig 17444 bp, 20 predicted proteins | sample IncBWH32MmetaG_FD_150866 | JGI IMG/M metagenome (GOLD analysis project Ga0210401, IMG submission 150866) | Forest soil microbial communities from Barre Woods Harvard Forest LTER site, Petersham, Massachusetts, United States - Inc-BW-H-32-M | ecosystem: Environmental > Terrestrial > Soil >... | reverse complement strand
CTGTGTGTCAAACACAAAGAGCGGGCCGGAGGGAATAGGCGGTTTCCCCAAAAAGCCCTGCACCAGAAGTTTGGCTTGGTTCGACTTACAGCGCGGACCCGCAGTTTTCCGTGGGCGAAAGCGTGAAACTTTCTCCGAGAGCCGGATGCGTTAACTGCGCCTGTCCGGTTCGATAAGCGGGGGTGTGGAAACGTGGCATGGTGAGGCTAATGAGGCACCGGCAGACGAAAGGGCCGGACTCGGCTAGGCCGCACCTAAACCGTCGCGCCACCCCTCGACTTCACCTCAAAACCCCCGGTTGACCCTTGGGACCGGCACAAATCGCTCTCCGCACACGGGACACTCGATACTCTCAAAGTCAATGAGCCGCACGTCGGCCCGGCACGGGTGCGCGACTGCAATTACAAACTTGCTTTTGCGGAAAAATATGATCCCGGCTCCGGTGCTTTCCTGACCAGTCCCATTCCCGACACTCCGCACCCCGCATCGCTCGGCATGCTTGCCCTCGGTGCACAAGGAGTCCCGCTGTGGCGGCGGAAGGAGTCAGCACTCCAAGGCAACAAAGTTCCTCGTCGAAAGAGTTGAACAGCAAGATTCGAGGTGGTGCGCTCAAGTGCTGCCCCCCACGACTACAAAAAATCCCTTTTTGAAGTTTTGAGTTGGTCGTGGGGTCACGCGCCGCGCTAGCGGGGTGGGCGGGGTGAGGGCCGAGGGGGCATAGCTTGGGACTCAAAGAGTGCCTCATTTTTGGCCGCAATCACGCGCCCGCTGGGGATGGCAGCGCGGATCGTGCGGGCTATGATCTTGCTGTGCTTGGGGTGGGGGTGGGTAGGTTGGTACCTGGGTACGGTTATACCGTGGTGCGCATGTACCTTTTAACCGCTATCCACGATGACCAGCAATGGGGTTGTAGGCGGGCTACAGCGCGCGAACGTCTAGCCGGACGTGTACCACATCCCCCAAACTGTCCTAGTGCCTCTCAGCATATATAACCCCTCGCGAGTTGTGATGGGTTGGTGAGGATCAGGCAGCGGGCGGTTTCTCTCCCAGGGGTGGCCGTGCCGCGCGCTTCGTCCTCGCGCAGCCACAGTGCCTAGCCCGCCCGCCGGATATTAAGATGCGACTGCTAGCCACTGGTTGTGAGAACGGTCTCGCAGCGCTTATGGTGAGTAACCAGAAGGTCTCGCGAACAAGCTATTTGTTTTCATTATCTTACAATGGTTAGCGATTATTTGTGTCTAAAATGCCGACGAATAGAGTGCGTCAACGCGGGGGCGGGTCTTGCTCTCTGGGAGTGCAGAGAAGGAAGGGATGGACACTCCGCTATCTCACAATGGCCCGCCCCCATCCACATTCAAGGGACACACTACTGCGGGAACTGACGAAAAGTAAACTGGGTCTTTTGCGAGTAATCGGCTTTATTTTTCGAGCCTCAGCGACGTGCCGAGGCTTCGCCGGTCGACGAAACAAAGCAACCACAAGATAGCCCTGCAGCTCGAAGCAGAACACCGGTCCAAACTTGCCAAGGGCGAAGCGGGAATCTACGAAAAGGATCCTGCCCCGACATTGACGGCGTTTGCTCGCGATTTTCTAGACTGGGCAAAAACAAACTTCCGCGAGAAACCAAAGACGCTCAGCTTCTATGACAATGGAATACGTCGTCTGCTGGAGTACCAGCCTCTCGCGTCTTTGCCGCTGGATGACAAGAGACTACCGGAGCGACTGACGGGCTACATCGCTAAGCGCCAGGGCCAAGGACTTCAAGTCAGCAGCGTTAACCGTGAATTGCAAGTGCTTCGCAGACTCCTGCACCTTGCAGTCGAGTGGGGAAGGATTGATTCATCCGCCACGATCAAGATGCTATCCGGCGAGCACCACCGCGAACTTGTCGTATCCCCGGCAGAAGAATCCCGCTATTTGGCCGCGGCTCCGGCATTGTTGAATTCGATCGCAATTGTGCTGATTGATACTGGAATGCGCCCGGAAGAATGCTATCGCCTCGAATGGGATTATGTGACGTGGATCAATGGCCGCTACGGAAGCATGCTCGTGACGCATGGGAAGACCAAGACTGCGCGGCGGATGCTTCCCATGACTCAGAAGTGCGGAAAATTCTCGAGGCTCGTTGGGAGGCTGCTGGGCGTCCAGCAGAGGGCTGGGTATGGGATGCTCCCACAAAGAGCGGACACTTTGAACCTTCGACTCTCAAGAAACAGCACGCGAGAACGTTGAAGGTCTCAGCAGTGCGGCCCTTTGTGCTATACGCACTGCGTCACACTTTCTTAACTCGGCTCGGAGAGAGGGGCTGCGACGTATGGACGCTTGCTAGGATCGCTGGCCATAATTCGATAGCCATCTCCTCTCGATATGTCCACCCATCGGGAGACGCGGTGCTCGCTGTTATGGAGCGTCCAGGTAGGCAGGAATTTGGTCATGGTGCAGAAATCGCAGATCCGGAGTCAGTTGTCGAAAAGCTGTTAATTTCCTGAAAGGAGAGAAGATAAATGGTGCGCCCGGAGAGATTCGAACTCCCGACCCTCTGGTTCGTAGCCAGATGCTCTATCCAGCTGAGCTACGGGCGCGCCCAATTTACAGCTTACCTGCATGCTGTAGCTCAACGCAAGTTCGTACGGCAGACGTGCAAAATCGCGTCATTCGGTTCACTTTGCGCTCCCGCCCGAATGCCAACGAGCTGTGTCAGAACACGACCGAGGATGGGTGCGGTGTTGGTCCACTCCGACAGTCGGCGCCACAGGGCTTCGAGACTTCTAGCGTCGGGCGATAGGATCGTCATCATGATCCTGCACCATGGAGAATCTTTTTTGTTAAGCAACCTCCCAGGAGTTATTTCTTCCAACTGATCTCGTGGTTTTCAAAGTCGAAGCTGATTTCTTCCAGGTATAGACGCCGCACGCTCAACGCGCCATCAAAGTCCCGTCCGTCATCCTTTGGTCTACCACCATGAAGACTGTCTGTGGGCCAAGATTCTCTTTACCCAGGTGCACGTTTGGGATCAGTATCGCTTGACGTTGAAAATCTCCCCCGACATTTGTTGCTTTGGCGAGTCGTCCTGCCGGCAGAGAGACCGGGTTCTCAAGGCGACTGTGGAATAGCCTCAAGGCTGAGGCTCCCGTGTCGACCGCCAACCGTGCTGGAAGCGAAGAGAGCAGAACTGGCGGCGAGGAGGTCACAATGACCTCAACAGCGACATCAAGAACCAGAAAGTGGATTGGCAGGAAATTCGGTGACTGGAGTTACCTGCATCGGTACGTGACGTCGGTCATTGTCAACCAAGGAGAGCGGAGAGGAGAACAACCAAATGTCTAACCACAATCGGTGAAGTTCTCAGGTCGCTCGCGTACGAGGTTGACGGCGACAAGCATCCGGTCACTCCATTACCTCCGTAACTTGTACCGTGGCCACCAGGGTAGTAACTAACTTAATGATGGAGGCGTGCAAGTCATGAAGAAACTCGGACTACTGCTGGTGATCTTCACCGCGTCACTCTCATTCGCTCAACTGTCCCGTCCCGCAGTTTACATCGAGCCGCAGCAGGGCTTTGAAACTTATCTCGCGGCAGCGATGTCTAAGAAAAACGTTCCGGCTGATGTAGTCACCGATCAATCGAAGGCGACCTATGTTCTGAGGTCGGCCCCCGTGGAAGTCAAAACGGAGTCAACTGGTGGCAAGATCGCGCGCTGCTTATTCGCTTCCTGTGCCGGGATCGAGGACAAAGGGAATGTCTCAGTCCAACTGATCGAAACCAGCTCGACCAAGATGCTTTGGGCCTACTCTGTGAACAAACAGCGAGGTGGAAGCAAGAACGAACAGTCGATGGCCGAAGCTGTTGCGAAACACTTCAAGGAATTCCTCGAAAAGAAGCAGTGATCCTTCGGACGAAAAACACACTGAAACTCAGGTTGCTCGCGATGTAGCGAAACTGGTGCTAAAGAGTCTCGCGTAACCAAGTGCCACCCACGTCGCCGCTGCAAATATCGTCGACGCGGTACTTATCACCGAAGGCGAGCCGCCGTTTTGGATGGCTCATCGGTGGCGTTGTTAGCGTCTCGCATTCTGGCTACGATTGAACCATGTCGACGCTCGCGAGTCTAGAACGCCTCGCCCACTGCCCAGAATGGACGCTTCCCCTGTCTGGGCTCCGACACGACGCACGGGCAAGCGTGCATCTTGAAGTTTGCTGAGCGCGGCTGCTTCTTCGCACCCGCCATTGCTGCCCCTGTTGCGCCTGTGTCGTCATGTGCCTCCCCGACCATCTGGTTAGTTCCAAGTTTGCATTAGGTGCATTTAAGCCCGTCTGGACACCGTCTGGCTAATTACGAACGTCCGCCGTTCTCCGCACGAATAATCACGCAACATACTTAGATGGAACGAGAAGAGGACGACCGAGCAACCGTCGGAAGGGATATATTCGTAGCCAGATGCTCTATCCAACTGAGTTACGGGCGCATGACGGAAACGATCAGCGGAGATTTCGTTTATAGCGGAAACTCTCGCATTCATGAAGATGAAGGCTGGTGGCGGCGAGACGATTCGACTACAGTAAACACCTTATACCCAGCCCTACATATTTTCTTTCTCACACTTTCCATGAACTTTTGGCACCACCCGTGCCTGCACCAGCGCCAGCGTAAATCTTTCTCACCGCTGGCAATTCCTACTCGGATTACCGACGCACGCTCGTTGTATTTTCAGGTAGTTGAGATTGGCAAATCGGGTGCTACAATCATCGGCAGACGAAGTGGCGCGCAACGGGGCGCCCTTGAAGATAAACTTCGGCCAGAGGTTTTCTTGGACGCCCCTTGCATTTTCCCTTTAGCTCCGGTTTAAACTGGCCGACAAAAGCCTTCCCCCAGATTTCCGCCGCAAAGCTGAGTCAGGCCAGCACAAGTCTCTCTTGCACGTCCAGTCCCGCCTGCCGTAGCAAACCCGCAATCACCGGTTCTTTGAAACGTGAAGCGTCGAACTCCACGCGCACAATGTGTTCTTTCGGACTAAACGTCATTCGCCGGACGCCGTAAACCTCGCGCACCCCATCCAGCGCACGCATTTCGGCTTCGCTTGGCGGGCTCCCGTAACGGTACGCGACTTCCAGTTGTGTCATGCTATTGCTTTGCTCCTTTGCCTCGTCGTGCTTACTCGTCTTTAAAGATACAACAATCGCGCGCCTCGCGATTCGGGCAGGCAGAATCGAAGCACGAGGGACCATAATCTAAGATGCTATCTTGCTAGGGAACCGGCGCAAACCACGTAGCCCCGGACGCCTCTTCCGGGCGGTTCTTCGCCAGAATCCCGCGGCCAGAATCCCGCGAGCGCATGCAGGATGACATTTCCAATTCGGCGACCGCTGTGAAAGATCCGGTTTGCGGCATGACCGTGAACCCGGCGACCGCAAAGCACCACCTCGATCACGCCGGAAAATCTGTCTATTTTTGTTGCGCCCCCTGCGCCGAGAAATTCAAAGCGAATCCAGAGAAATATTTGACCGAGGCTACGCGTCCTCCTTCCTCCAGCCTGGTTGCGCTGCACATGCCGGCCGCCCGTCCTGCTCCAACGGCTCCCATTGGGTACCCCGGATCCGGAAATCAAGCGACCTACGTTTGCCCGATGTGTCCTGAGGTCCGTGCCAGCAAACCCGGACCCTGTCCGAGTTGTGGCATGGCGCTCGAGTCCACGATTCCACTAGCCGCTACACGCAGGGAATATACGTGCCCCATGCATCCGGAAATGATCCGACCTGGCCCCGGATTTTGCCCGATCTGTGGCATGGCGCTCGAACCCCGCACCGTTACAACCGAAGAAGAGAATCCTGAGTTGCGTGACATGACACGCCGGTTCTGGATCAGCCTGGTTCTCACCGTACCGCTGCTGGCGATCGCGATGGTTGACATGTTACCCGGCATGCCGCTCGAACACGCGCTGCCCGGCGGTTGGCTTCCTTGGATCGAACTGCTCCTTGCCACGCCTGTTGTCCTCTGGGGCGGATGGCCTTTCTTTCAGCGCGGCTGGGCGTCTATTGTCCATCGCTCAACCAACATGTTCACGTTGATCGCCATGGGCACGGGGGTGGCCTACCTTTTTAGTCTGACTGCCACCGTATCCCCCGGAGTGTTTCCAGCATCGTTCCGTGATATGAGTGGCGCGCCTCCTGTTTACTTCGAAGCCGCCGCCGCCATCGTGACCCTCGTCCTCCTGGGACAGGTGCTCGAACTCCGGGCTCGTAGCCGTACCGGAGCTGCGATTCGTGCACTGCTCGACCTCAGCCCCAAGACCGCACGCATTCTCCGCGATGGCACGGAACAGGACGTTCCACTCGATCAAGTAAAACCCGGCGATCGCCTGCGGGTACGTCCAGGCGAAAAGGTTCCGGTCGACGGCGTAGTTCTCGAAGGCACCGGCACAGTCGACGAATCGATGATCACTGGCGAGTCGATGCCGGTTGCGAAGGAGCCAGGCAGCCGTGTGATTGGCGCGACTGTGAACACCACAGGATCGTTCGTAATGCGCGCCGAGCGCGTGGGTAGCGAAACCCTACTGGCGCGCATTGTCCAAATGGTCAGTCAGGCACAGCGGAGCCGGGCCCCCATCCAGCGCTTGGCCGACCGCGTGGCCGGGTGGTTTGTCCCGGCGGTAATTGCTATCGCCGCGCTGACCTTCATCGTATGGGCTCTCTTCGGCCCCGAGCCACGCCTAGCCCACGCTTTGGTGAATGCCGTGGCCGTGCTCATCATCGCGTGTCCGTGTGCGCTGGGACTAGCTACGCCCATGGCTATCATGGTCGGCACCGGACGCGGCGCCCGAGCCGGCGTCCTGATCAAGAACGCCGAAGCCTTGGAGGTCCTTGAGAAAGTAGATACTTTGGTCTTCGACAAGACGGGCACCCTAACGCAGGGCAAGCCTACCGTCGAATCCGTGGTCGCGGCTTCAGGAGGCAACGAAACCGAACTGGTTCGCCTGGGCGCAAGCCTGGAGCAGGGAAGCGAGCATCCTCTTGGTTCCGCAATCGTCGCCGCTGCCCGAGGGAACAACATCCCCTTGGCTGGCGTCTCAGACTTTCAATCGCACCCCGGACTTGGGATCAGCGGCAAGGTGGACGGAAGAACGGTGGCGGCCGGAAACGAAAAATTCTTTCAGCAGAAGTCGATATCGTTTGACGCGTTCGCACAACCTGCCGGAAACCTGCGTCACAACGGCCAAACGGTCGTCTTCGTCGCACTAGACGGCCGTCCAGCAGGGTTGATCGGCATCGCCGACCCCATCAAGCCATCAACTGCGCAAGCGCTTCGCGATCTCAAAGGTGCCGGATTGCGGATCGTCATGCTCACGGGCGATAGCCGAGGTACGGCCGAAGCCGTCGCCGGCAAGCTTGGCATCGACGACTTCGAAGCGGAAATCTTGCCCGAGAAGAAGTCCGAAGTAGTGCGCCGCTTGCAACGAGAGGGGCGCACCGTTGCCATGGCGGGCGATGGCATCAACGATGCGCCGGCGCTGGCGCAAGCCGACGTGGGAATCGCCATGGGCACAGGAACCGATGTTGCGATGGAAAGCGCAGGCGTAACCCTGGTGAAAGGTGATCTGGCTGGCATTGCCCGCGCCCGCAAGCTCAGCCAGGCCACCATGCGCAACATTCGCCAGAACCTGTTCTTCGCTTTCGTCTACAATCTGCTTGGCGTGCCGATCGCGGCGGGCGTGCTCTATCCGTTCTTCGGCTTGTTGCTAAGTCCAATTCTCGCCGCCGCGGCCATGAGCTTCAGTTCGGTATCCGTGATCACCAATTCGTTGCGCCTGAGGAAAACGGAACTTTAGGGATGCCTCGAATCCAAAGACCTCACCACGCCGCAGTCCACTGATTGGACTTATAATCACGCGGATGGCCAGCTTTCCCTCACGTCTTGACGCAGACCAGCGTGCTCTCCCCGTGGACCCGCGACAGCTCCACCTTCGCATCCACGCAATCAACATCTACGTCCGTGACCAGGATCAAAGCTTGCGATTCTACCTGGACCAGCTTGGGTTCAGTCTGGTCGGTGACGTTCGCTTCGGATCCGGTCAGCGCTGGGTAGCGGTTGCCCCTCCGGACGGCAGTGCAGTGCTTTCGCTGGTTGCACCCAAGCCCGACTCCAAGGAATGCATGCTCATTGGCCGGCACACCCAGGTCGTCTTTGTCACTGAGGACGTTACGGCCAAGTTTCACGAATGGCGCGGGCGCGGAGTTCGGTTTCAATATACGCCACGCCTAAAACGTATCAAATACGAGCGGCAGACAGCGGGTCCGACTGACCACGCGCTAGCGCCCGACGAGCAGCCACTTTGGGGCGGGGTGTTCACACACTTCAAAGATCTCGACGGAAACTTATTCGCACTGGTCAGCCTCGACGAGGAGAGCCGAGCCGTCGAAGCGCAGCGCCGCGCGGCTGCGGCGAAGATTGAATCCGAACGTCGCGCTGTCCACGAACTGGAAATCGCCAAGCAGGTGCAGACCAGGCTCTTCCCGCAGACGCTCCCGTCCCTCGCTACGCTTGACTACTCGGGGATTTGCGTCCAGGCTCGCCAGGTCGGCGGCGATTACTTTGATTTTCTTGACCTGGGCCGGCAGCGGGTTGGGTTCGTGGTAGGTGACATTTCAGGGAAGGGAATCGCCGCTGCGCTTTTGATGGCCAATCTGCAAGCCAACCTGCGTAGCCAGTGCGCCATCGCCTTGGATCAACCGCAACGCTTCCTGCAATCGGTAAATCGATTGTTCTACGAGAACTCAGCCGACAGTTCCTACGCCACTCTCTTCTTTGCCGAGTACGACGACGGTGCCCGGCGCTTGCGCTACGTAAATTGCGGGCACCTCTCCGCGCTTCTGTTCCGCCACGATGGCACCCTGGAACGGCTCGACTCCACCTCCACCGTGCTGGGGCTTTTCAGGGAATGGGATTGCTCAACCGCAGAACGCCCACTCTGCCCGGGAGACACATTCGCGCTCTACACCGACGGCATCACCGAATCGTTCAACGATGCTGGAGAGGAATTTGGAGAGCACCGCCTGATCGAGTCGCTGCGACGACGTTGTGGGCAACCTTCGCCTGCCCTGGTTGCTTCGATTGTGGATGATGTCAGAAAGTTCAGTCCTCAGGAGCAGTCCGACGACATGACCCTGATCGTTGGCAGGTGCAGGTAAGAGTGCTGGCGGCAGGGCGCCTCGCCCAAAAAGTGACGAATTTCCCTACGGCGTTCGTATCCGCTTCGCCACTTCGGGCCCGGCTCGTCGGAAGTGTTCAACGTTCCAGGTAAAGATGGTCTCCGCCCGCGCTTTGAGAGCGCAGTGGGCCAGCAGCGCATCGTAGATCATTCCGCCCACGATTGCTGATTCAGCCGAGTGCATGACGGCCCTCCAATATTCTTCGGCGTCGAGTGAGATCAAAACCAGTCGTTCTTCCATGTTTTCCAAGAACAGCATCGCCTCGGATGCGCTCGCGCGATGCTTGCCCGGAAGACGCGTGAGTGTGGCATAAACCTCCGCGAGGCTGTGCGCAGCGCAACTGCCGCGCTTCTTATCTGATCGTAAGAACACGGCGAGGCTGGCCTCATGATGAGGGTGCTCCTCAACGAAGACAGGAACCAAAACCGAGGTGTCAAAGAAGAACTTCACTTCCGCTTGCCGAGAAAACTCTGCTCCCGCTCACGCCGAACCTGTTCCATGGTTTTCTCAACTACATCCTCGGAGAGCGGAGCGCCCGCGTGCATGACCCAAACCCCCTGCTTCTTGTAAATACGCGAATTTCCTCGCACCGGGCGCAGGATAACTCGTTCCTCGGAACTGTCCACCTCCAGGGAATCCCCCGGACTCAACTGGAGCTCGTCCCGTACGGGTTTGGGCAGCACGATCCGTCCCGTTTTGTCGATTGTCACTGCGGTAACCATAATGGCATTTTACCATAGCAAATGGCATTTACGGGAACATTTGAGCTGCATTTGGTGGCGCAGCGGAGCCCAGATTACGTTGGGATGTGGGGAGAATCTGCTGCTAAGCTGCAATGTCGTGCATGTTCTGATCTACCGGTAGTTTAGCCGTCATCCGTGAAACATCAGAAAATAAGCCACTTAACCTGGGTCCCTTTAGGGCGCAAGCCTGGCACCGAACTTGCTAATGTCCCTGATGCCAATAAACTCTATAACAACCATAGAGTTTATGGCATACTTTCGAACATTATGAAGATCTCCCAAAAAGGTTTGTACGCATTGCAGGCCATGATGATGCTGTCGCGGCACTACAACCAGGGCGCGATCCGCATTCGCGATATTGCTTATGAAGAGGCGCTGCCGGAAAAGTTCCTCGAACTGATCCTGTTGGAGCTTAAGAACGCGCGCATGGTGGAAAGCGTCCGCGGAGCCAAGGGCGGATACCAGTTGCGGCGGGCGCCCTCCGACATTCATCTGAGCGAGATCATCCGGCTGATTGATGGTCCGCTGGCCCCCTTTGGAGATGCCGACCAATTGCGCACGCTGATTAGTCGCGATGACGAACATCGCGCGCTCTATCAGGTCTTCCTCGCGGTGCGTGATGCCGCAGCCAAGATCCTCGAACACACAACCTTGGCCGACATCGTGAATGGCAAGGGCGCGGAGGGATCGAGATCAGGCAAGTCGCGCAAGAAAAAAAGCGAGTCCTCGAGCGTGCTGCCCATGGTGGTTCACGGGAATCCGAGCCGGGGCAAAGATGAATAAGAAGTTCGTTATTGCTTTGGGGCTGATCCTCCTCGCTTTTTCGCTTTCAGGTTTCGGTCAGACCGCAGTCCGGGTGGGCGCGTTTCCCAATATCACACACGCGCAAGCCATGGTCGGCAAGGCCAACGGATGGTTCGACAAAGTTTTGGGACCCAGCGCGAAGATTCAATGGACAAGTTTCAACGCTGGCCCGTCCGCTATTGAAGCCCTGTTTTCCGGGGCCATCGATATGACCTACGTCGGACCGAATCCCGCCATCACCGGCTACGTGCGGTCGAACGGGGAAGCGCTTCGTGTTGTCGCCGGCGCCGCGAGCGGCGGTGTTGCTCTGGTGGTGCGAAACGATTCTGGAATTCAGAAGCCGGAAGACTTTCATGGCAAGCGCGTGGCCTCGCCGCAGCTGGGCAACACTCAGGACGTGGCGCTGCGCGCATGGTTGAGAGCTCACGGCATGAAGTCCAACGACAAAGGCGGCGACGTGCAGGTAATTCCGCTGGCCAATCCCGACCAGTTGACTTTGTTTCTGCAGAAGCAACTCGATGCATCGTGGGCTCCCGAGCCTTGGGCCACGCGCCTGATTCACGAAGGCAACGCTCACCTTTTCCTGGATGAGCGCGATTTGTGGCCGAACGGGCAGTTTGTCATCACCCATCTGATCGTCAGAACGAAATTCTTACGGGAGCATCCGGACGTCGTGAAAAAGTGGATTGCTGCCAACGTGGAATTGACCGACTGGATTAATGGCCATTTGCCAGAAGCTAAAAAGATTCTGAACGCGCAACTGCAGAAAGAAACCGGAAAGGCGCTACCCCCAATCGTTATGGACGAGGCCTTTGGAAGATTGCAGATCACATACGATCCCATTCGCAACTCACTTTTGGCTTCGGCACGTTCCGCCTACGAGGCCGGTTTCCTGGGAAGACAGATGCCGGACTTGTCCGGGCTGTACGACTTAACCCTCTTGAACCAGGTCTTGACAGAAAAGGGAAAGAAGGTAATTCAGTGACCCCGAATCCAGCTGTGCAATCTTCTTTGGCGAGGGATGATAGAAGGCCAGTTCATAGCGGCAGCAGCAGGTGGAAGGCCGACGCCGGTCTTGCCATCCTGCCGCTCCGCCATGGCGGTGCCCACGGAGTTCCCAAAGTTTCTCTCAAAGGGATTTCCCTTAGCTACAAAACCAACCACGGATCGCGGTTGCTCGCACTCGATAACATCAATCTGAAAGTGAAAGCTGGCGAATTCCTCTGCATTGTCGGGCCTTCGGGCTGCGGGAAATCGACGCTGTTGCACTTGATCGCAGGACTTCAACAGGCATCGTTGGGAAACGTTCTGATCGACGACAAGATTGTGCAAGGCACGGGCACGGACCGGATTCTCATCTTCCAGGAACTCGGCCTTTTTCCCTGGCTCACGGTGGGACAGAACGTCGAGTTTGGCATGAAGATGAAAGGCCTCTCCAAGACAGAACGAGATGAAAGAACCCAGCACTATTTGCGCCTGGTGCACCTCTCCCAGTTCAAGGGCAGCTACACCCACCAACTCTCGGGAGGTATGCGGCAGCGCGTGGCCCTGGCGCGGGCGCTGGCGACCGAACCGGACGTTCTGCTCATGGACGAACCCTTCGCCGCGCTGGACGCCCAAACCCGCGACCTGCTGCACGACGAACTGGAACGCATCTGGGCAGAAACTGGCCGCACCATCATCTTCGTAACCCACAACGTGCGCGAGGCCGTGCGCCTCGGAGATCGCGTGGCTTTGATGACCTTCCGCCCCGGACGCGTGAAGCGGGAATATCTGATTGACCTGCCACGTCCGCGAGTTCTCGAGGATATAACCGTAGCGAAAAGTGCTCGCGAGATCCTCGATGATTTGCGCGAAGAGATCAACAAGTCGCTGGAAGAGGAGTACGGCCCGAAAGAGGTTTCGGCATGAAACGTTTCGCCAGGCATGCCATCTTCTACGGCGTGCTCATCGCGATCTGGATGGTGCTGGCCAAATTGAAAATCTGGCCGCCCTACGTATTCCCAACCCCGAAGGGTGTGGCGGAGTCTTTGTGGGCAGGGTTCGCCGATCACAGCTTCTGGATCGCCATCGCCGTGAGCATGAAGCGCATGTTGCTCGGCTACAGTTTGTCAGTCGCGCTGGGGATGGTGCTTGGTCTGGCTGTTGCCAGCAACAAATTTCTCGAAGAAACCATGGGCGGCCTGTTAGTCAGCCTGCAGAGTCTGCCCAGTATCTGCTGGCTTCCGTTGGCAGTCTTGTGGTTCGGCCTAAGCGAGAAGGCGATTCTCTTCGTCGTGGTGATGGGGTCGCTACTTTCCGTGACTATCGCCATGGAGACGGGCCGGCAGCAGATGCCCAAGATCTACGGCATGGCGGGACGCAATCTTGGCGCCTGCGGATTCAAGCTGTTTTGGTACGTATTGCTTCCTGCAAGCTTGCCCTTCATTCTTTCCGGTCTCAAACAGGGCTGGGCCTTCGCGTGGCGCTCGCTGATCTCGGGCGAGATGATCTTTGTGAGCTTGGGTCTCGGGCAGTTGCTGATGATGGGACGCGATCTGAACGACATGAGTCAGGTGATTGCGGTCATGATGCTGATTATCGCGATTGGTTACATCGTGGATGGTTTGGTCTTTAAGACCATTGAACGCCGGCTGCAGCACAAGTGGGGGTTGGCGCCGGCTTAGCTGGCCCCCGGTCTGTCTGTTGTGAACTCTGTGATGTAAAGTCCCCGACTCCCAGTGAGTCGAAAACAATAGGAGCGTCTACCAATGAAAGCAGGGAAGAACTGGCAACGTATCTCTACTATATCCATCATGCTTATCGTGATGGTCCCATTCACTCGGTTTGCGGCAGCCCAAAGCGATGCGCCCGTGCCGCAAAAACGCACCGCATCCGCCAAACAAACCGTTACCGCCAAGGAAGTCCAGGATCTGAAAGAGGCAGTGACGGCGCAGCAACAGCAGATCAGACAACAAAACCAGTTGGTCGAGCAATTACGGTCTCAGCTCCAGCAACTCGTGGATGCGACTCAACAGGCTAACGCCTCGGCCCAAAAAGCTGCCAGCAGCGTCGATCAGGCACAGACTACCGCTGCGCAAGCCCAGCAATCTGCGACCCAGGCGAAAAGCGTGGCGGATCAGGCTGCGTCCAACGCCGCGGACGTCAAGAGCGCCCTTGCGGTCGTGAATACAACGACCCAGGATGAACGAAGACAATTGAGCGCGCTGGAAGCTTTGGTCGGCCGTTTCCGCTTCAGCGGTGACGTCCGAATCCGCGGCGAATCTTACTTCCAGAGCGGGGTTCCCGACGACAACCTCGCGCGCATTCGTGTGCGGTTTGGAATGGATGGCCAGCTCAACCAAGACTTCATAGCCGGTTTTGCCTTGGCTACCGGCAGTCTAGGGAACCCAACCTCGACCAACGAAACCCTTACCAACGTCTTCGATCGGAAAACGATCGCCTTGGACCGCGGATTCATCACCTACAATCCCGTCGCGCATAGCTGGCTCACACTTACCGGTGGAAAATTCCCCTTTCCGTGGCAGCGCACCTCTGTCACATTTGATCCCGACCTGAACCCGGAAGGCTTCGACGAAAAAGCTTCCTTCGATTTTTCCGGGCCGTTGCAGAATGTCAACATCCAGGGCATCGAACTGCTTTACAACCAGGCCAATGGAAAGCCGGGAATTCCTTCCCAGGATTCCTACGCTCTAGGTATGCAGATAGCCGGCCGGTTTGTATTCGGACCCTGGACGGTCACACCCTCGTTCCTGTCCCTGAAGTGGAACCGTCCGGATGCGATTCTGCAGGAAAGCGCATTCGCAACCGCAGCCACCACCACTGGCTACCAGCCGCCCACGCCGACCGGCGGCCCGACCCCATCGCCCATTACCGGTATCCCAATACCCGGCGAAGGACAAGGCTGCGCCAAGGGTACGAGCTTCCCCAGCTTCCCGCCCTGCGTCTTCGCACCCAACGGCATGACCAACGCCACCTATGTGGATTCCAAAGGGGTGCCCCACTTTTACTCTGGTTACAACTACGCGGATTTCATCCTCCCGAACCAGATCCAGACCGGCTTCACGCGTTTACCGGTCAACATCTTGTTGGAGTTCCTGGACAACCTCGATGCCGAAAGTCATCCTTTGAATACCAAGGGTGCAGTCATCAGCACCCTGGGCAGTCAGAACAAGGAATACGGGTTTGATATCAGCGTAGGCCAGGTAAAGAACAAGAACGACATTCAGGTGGGCTACGCCTGGTACCGCGAAGAACAGGACGCCGCGATCGCATCGTTCGTCGAAAGCGATCAGAGAGCTCCTACCAACATTTTGCAGAACCGCATCTATGCTCTTTGGAAATTGCGGGCCAATACGCTGGCCAGCTTTACCTGGTGGCATGGACGCGCTCTGAACACCAATCTGGAAAACAACGTTGCCCTCTTCAACAACTACAGCAGCGTTGCGACCATCACCAAGCCCGGACAGCAGGAGCCGTACCTGAACCGCCTGCAATTCGACTTGATTTACACCTTCTAGGCGCCACGTCGCCCGGACGGGATAGAACTTGGGGTCGGACGCTCCGCCCTGGGACCATCGGTCAGCCAAGGCTTTCGGGCCTTGGCTGGCTGATTGGTTTCTGCGGAAAGCCGACGGCCTTGTCCCGAGTTTCTAAAAATCGAACGGAGGAAGCCACATGAGCAGCGGCAAACTTAACGTCTCACTCGACGGATGGGCGGTGGCCCTTGCGCTTCTACTGGCGCTGTTGGTCCGTTTGAACATCTTTCCCAAGATTCCTTGGTAGTTCGACTTCATCCGCAAGGAGAACCGTATGACTACTTCAGTCGCTATCGAGCAGCCGAAATCAAACAGTCTCTCATCGCGTGTCTTCAGCTTTATTCCAGGTGTGATCCTGCTGGCCGCCATTGGATATGCCGGCAAGTTCATCGAGCAATCGGTTTCTCGCTACGGCAAGAGCCATCATCTCAGCCTTCCGAATATCGAGTACGTGCTGTGGGCCATCCTTATTGGTCTTGCCATATCGAATACGGTTCGCATCCCCGCGCTGTTCAAAGCGGGCATCGCCACCTACGAGTTCTGGCTGAAGGTCGGCATCGTGCTGCTCGGCGCCCGTTTTCTCCTCGGCGACGTCATCAAGCTAGGGGGCCTGAGTCTTGCGCTGGTGGTGATTGAACTCGCACTTGCCATTGCGCTGATGACGGCCTTGGGGCGTGTATTCAAGCTCAGTCCGAAACTGACTACGCTCCTGGCCGTCGGTTCCTCGATCTGCGGCGTCTCGGCCATCATCGCAGCCAAAGGTGCCATCGATGCCGACGATGAAGATTCATCCCTGGCCATCGCCGCCATTCTGGCTCTGGGAGCGATCGCGCTCTTCACTTTTCCTTTCATCGGGCATCTCCTGGGTATGAGCAATCACGCCTACGGCCTATGGAGTGGATTGGCGGTCGATAACACGGCCGAAGCCGTAGCCGCCGGCGCTCTCTACTCCGATGCAGCCGGCAAAATTGCAGTCTTGGCCAAGACTGCCAGGAACGCGATGATCGGGTTTGTTGTTCTCGGCTATGCGATCTATTGGGCGAGCAAAGGACAGGCTCAAACCGTCCACAACAAGGCTCTGTTCCTGTGGCAGAAGTTTCCCAAGTTCGTTCTTGGATTCCTGCTGATATCGATTCTGGCTACGGCAGGCGCTTTCAACAGGGATCAGATCGCGAGTCTGGGGAATTTGTCCCGCTGGGCTTTCTTGCTCACATTTGCCGGTGTAGGACTCCGAACCAATCTGCGCGAAATGCAGAAGCAGGGGTTGAGTCCCTTCATCGTGGGAGCGGTGGGAGAAATAGTGATCGCGGCGGTGACTCTCGGCCTTGTCCTGGGCGCCGATAGAGTCTTTCATCTTTCCTGACGGCCCAGAAAAAGCGCAGCGAACTCTTACTGTTGATCCGCCGCTTTGCACTTCTTCGAAATGGTACGAATGTCCGTCTCCGGGTTTGCTACCTGCAAAGGGACGCCATCAACGCCGCGCGCCGTATCGCTCGGATTACTGCCCGCCTTCGCCGGATTTATGCCCGTCTTGATTGTCCCGGGAAGTATTTTGCCCTTCACTTCCACTTGACGGTGCAGTTGACCGTTGAGTGTGTTGCCGACGCCTTTTAGCACATACATCAGGCCGGTCTTGTCCTCGACCACGACGTAGTTTCCACGTTGGCCATTGAGGCAGCCACGAACTGTGCTAACGTGGTCCGCTGGCGCGCCACTCCCGCTCGTCGCAGGCGGCGCAGACGATTGTTGCGCAACCGCCCCCAGCCCAATCAGCAAAAATGCAGCAAGGGCAATCAGACTCTTCGCGCGGTCCACAGTGCGATCCGTAGTTCGATTAATCGTTCGATCCATGCACGTCCTCCTCGAAAATTGTTTGCTGATGGCGTAGGGCAGTTTAGCCGGGAGCCTTTATACTCTACTAATAAAATCGACTTACATACATTACAAACGGCCTTTACAATAGCGATTCCCCGCCAATCCTGTCAAGCAAAAACTGGGCTTCGACGCCCGGCCAATGAGCTATCGCGAGGTTACGCCAGGAGCGTCTGGTTGCTTTCTTTGCCCACCGCAGCACATGGAGAATGGGAGCATTTCATGGACGTGACGCCCCCGTTTGGTACATGCTCCCCCGGGGGGGCTCTGACAGGAGACAAT
>Ga0210401_10003248_pt1 | contig 17445 bp, 14 predicted proteins | sample IncBWH32MmetaG_FD_150866 | JGI IMG/M metagenome (GOLD analysis project Ga0210401, IMG submission 150866) | Forest soil microbial communities from Barre Woods Harvard Forest LTER site, Petersham, Massachusetts, United States - Inc-BW-H-32-M | ecosystem: Environmental > Terrestrial > Soil >... | reverse complement strand
CTCTCGCACTTCGCCGGCGCCGGCCGCGACACCTTGAGGAGCATCATCCCGATTGAAGTTTGGCTCGTCCGATTCCTCTGCGAAGTCGCCTCCGCCTTCGATGGTCATGGAAGCAACTGGCGCTGCCTCGGGCGGAAGCTCGCCACCGCCCATTTTCGCGCGCTGCTCTTTCAGGATGGCTTTGCGCGATAGCCGGATGCGGTTGCCTTCCACCGCAAGCACTTTGACGAGAACCTGATCGCCTTCCTTCAGTTCGTCCCGAATGTCTTTAATCCGGTGCTCTGCGACCTCGCTGATGTGGAGCAAACCGTCGGTTCCGGGAATGATCTCGACGAACGCTCCGAAATCGGCTAGACGCGAAACCGTCCCGAGATAGGTCTTGCCGACTTCGGCGGTGGCGGTCAAGTCTCCGATGATTTGCAGAGCCTTGGCAGCCGAAGCCTCGTCGTTAGAAGCTACGTTGACCTTTCCGGAATCCTCGACATCGATCTTGACGCCGGTCTGATCGATGATGCTGCGGATCATCTTGCCGCCCGGGCCGATCAGGTCGCGAATCTTGTCGACCGGGATCTGCAACGTGTAGATGCGCGGAGCAAATGGGGAGACCTTCTCGCGATGCGATCCGAGAATCTCCTCCATCTTGCCAAGGATGTGCATCCTGCCAGCCTTTGCTTGCGCAAGAGCCTCACGCATGATCGCGGGAGTGATGCCGGCGACCTTGATGTCCATCTGCAGAGCTGTGATTCCGTCCTTGGTGCCGGCGACTTTGAAGTCCATGTCACCGTAGTGATCCTCGGCGCCGGCAATGTCGGTCAGGATGGCGTATTTCTCGCCCTCCTTCACCAAGCCCATGGCAACGCCGGCCACGGGAGCCTTCAGCGGAACGCCAGCGTCCATCAACGAGAGCGCGGCGCCACAAACAGTGGCCATCGAGGACGAGCCGTTCGACTCAAGAATGTCGGAGACGACGCGCATGGCATAGGGCCACGCTTCTTCGGTTGGAAGAACGGCGGAGAGAGCGCGCTCGGCAAGAGCGCCGTGGCCCACTTCTCTACGGCCTGCGCCTCGCAAAAACTGCACTTCGCCGACCGAGAATGGCGGGAAGTTGTAATGCAGCATGAAGCGCTTCTTGGCTTCGCCTTCGAAGGCTTCCAGGCGCTGCATGTCATCGCTGGTGCCCAGCGTGGTTGTGACTAAGGCCTGGGTTTCTCCGCGCGTAAAGATCGCGGAGCCGTGAGTCCTGGGCAGAACGCCAACTTCAATCCAGATATCACGAACCTCGTCAAAGGAGCGGGCATCCGGACGACGCTTGTCTTCGATGACCTGCTCGCGGAAGATCCTCTCACGCAGGACTTCGTAATAGCTCTTAAGCTTCTTGACGGCTTCTTCCTGGTTGTCGTCCTCAGGAATTTCGGCTTCGAGCCCCTTGCGGATGTCTTTTACGAGCGCGTAGCTCTCGGACTTCGGATGCTTCTTCGTATCCAGAGCATCGGTGAGTTTCGGGCCAACTTTCGCCTGGAGATCATCGAAGTACTTCTGATCGAAGGCTGGAGGAACGACTTCGCGCTTGGGCTTGCCGACTTTGCTGCGAAGGTCGTTGATGGCGGCGCAGATCTTTTTGATCTCGCCGTGCGCATATTCGATGGCATCGACCACCGTCTCTTCTGGCACTTCCTTGGCGCCTGACTCGATCATTACGATCGCTTCGGCACTGCCGACGACCATGATGTTGAGTTGGCTGTCGCGCATCTCGGAGTAGGTCGGGTTGGTGATGAACTTTCCGTCCACATGACCCACCCGTACCGCACCTATAGGACCGAGGAACGGTATATCGGAGAGTGTGAGAGCGGCGCTGGCAGCGTTGATGGCGGCAACGTCAGGATCGTTTTCGGTGTCTGCGGACAGAACGAAGGCGATGACCTGGGTCTCGCACTTGAATCCTTCGGCGAACAGTGGCCGGATCGGCCGATCGATCATGCGACTGGTCAGGATTTCGCGCTCGCTGGGACGGCCCTCGCGCTTGATGAAGCCGCCGGGGATGCGTCCGCCGGCATACGTGTATTCACGATAGTCGACCGTAAGCGGGAAGAAGTCGATGCCTTCCCGGGGATCAGGATTTGCGACGGCGGTAGCCAGCACGACGTTGTCGCCGATTCGTACGACGCTGGATCCATGGGCTTGTTTGGCGATCTTGCCGGTTTCAAATTTGAGGTTTTTACCACCGGAGAGTTCTACGCTAATTTCTGTCGGTTCTGGTTTCATGATTCATCCTTCTTTGTGCGCAGGAGGGCACTGCGTGCGATGGGAGATCGCACGTCGGGGCAGTGAATGCCGATTGAATTGCCGCAATGGCCGGGAATCGCAAGTTCCAAAGATTCCTTGAGATCGTCCAGCGGCACGCGCCGCAGGGACGAAGGCGAGGGGACCTCGGATACACTACGGCACCGAGGTCTTCAGCATGCAAAATTACTTGCGGATGCCGAGTTTCTGGATGACGCCCTTGTAACGCTCGGAATCGTACTGCTTTAGATAGTCCAGCAGGCGTCGCCGCTTGCTGACCAGCATGAGCAGGCCGCGCCGCGACCCGTGGTCTTTCTTGTGCGTCTTGAAGTGCTCCGTCAGTTGACCAATGCGCTCGCTTAACAGCGCGATCTGGACCTCTGGGCTACCTGTGTCGGTAGCATGCGTCGCATAGGTGTCAATGAGGGACTTTTTTTGCTCTCTGGCTAGCACTAACCTGATGCACTCCTGTCTCTGAGTTTCTTTTTTCCCTTGTAACGTTCTCAAGAGTAACACGTTAGCGAAATACGTGTAAAGAACAGAAGGCATGTTCGCGCGGCGTCAGCACTTCCAACCAAACTCATTCAGTGAGAGTTGTGCACACACCAAAGAACGTGCGGTCAGGTGCGTTGGTAATTTGAGGCCTCCTCAAGAACTCTTTAGCCTCAAAGAATCTTGAAGAGGGGGCGTGATCTCAATGAATTTGCAAACAATACGTCGAAGCGGCGGGTTGATTCTTGCGCTGGCGATTTCTTTGTCGGGGGTCGCACGAGCCGATGGGCATGGAAGGCACGACCGGGACGACGACGACGATCATGGACGGCACTACTATAGCGATCATGACCGGGACTATATGCGCGGTTGGTACCACGACCACGATCGCGAGGGTCTGCCACCCGGGTTGGCCAAGCGCGACCAGCTTCCGCCCGGACTTGAACGCCAACTACGCGTGCGCGGAACACTTCCGCCCGGACTGCGCAAACGGATGATGCCATGTCCGGAAGAGATGGAACGCCAGTTGCCACCTCCACCGGTCGGTTGCGCTCACGTCGTGATCGGCGGCCACGTGGTTCTGGTCAACCGCAGCTCGTATGTGGTGCTGGACATCTTTCACTTCGAGCGGTAGACCGAAAAGCTGATGGGAGTGCGCGGCGCCAGGTTGGTTGAAACCCATTACGGCGCCGCGAAGAACTTGTGGATTCGGGGCCAGTAGTGCTGCACCACGTACTCGGTCTTCAGATGTCCCCCGCGTGCCAGAAGTTTGAGGGGCGCGCCGGTCAGCCTCGCAAATCGAGCAACCGTTCGCCAAGGTACGTGCGGATCATCTCTAGCATGGAACATCATGACTTTGTCGGGATTCACTTCACCGACATGTTGAATCGGGTTGTAAAACTTACCCGTATAGAGTTTGTTCCAGTTCTTCGCGGAAAGCCGGTAGCCGTGCCCGAAAGCTTCGCGGATGTAGGCGGCATAGCTGGGATTCGAGGTTTCGGTTTTCTCGCTTGCTCGCAAAATTGACCAATCCACCACCGGACAGTTTGCGACCACTCGCTTTACGCGGGGATCGAGCGAGCAGAGAATGGCCGCGGGTCCGCCAAAGCTGCCGCCGATCACGAACACCTCGTCCGGGGAGAGCGCAAACGTCTTGCCGAAAGCGGCGTCGCGGAATCCTCTCGGCAATGAATCGATAATCTCGAGAATGTCGAGATGCGGAGATTTTTGAAGAAACTCCCCGTCGCTTTCCCATGCTCCGCGGTACCGTGGGTAGAAAACCCAGTAACCTTGATGGGCGATAAAATCAGCAAGAGGCTGCTTGCGAGGCATCGAAGGCATGCCATCGCAGAGAACGATCACCCGTTTCCTGGAGGAACGTCGCGCGGGGGGAAGAAACTCGGCAACGATTTCTCGCTTGAATCGTGTACGGAACATGCGCGGCATGGTAGCAAAAGTGGCGCGAACCATCACGTTCGATCCTAGTCCACTCAGGCCTTGCAGGCTGGGATTTGGGAAACCACTGGCCGGAGCGGGGAATGCAGCGGTATGGTTATAAGAGGGGGAGAACCGAGTGCTTTGCCCATATTGCGGTACCGACAATCCCGGCATACATCGATTTTGCGGGATGTGCGGAAAACCGTTAGACGAAGAACCAGCCGCAGAGTATGGCGGCCCCACGAAGGACTTGAATCCAAGTAGCGTTGGAGCCACGGAAGCGGTTCAACCGCCGGTTGAACGTCCTGTCCCAGCGCCTGCATATACCGGGGGCATCTTCAACCTTGGCGCCCCCAGCGATACCTCTTCGCGGAACGTCGACTATCTGCTCGAAGACGACGAGCCCAAGTCCCATGGAGGGTTACTCCTTTTCGGCGTTCTGGCGCTGGTCCTCGTGGTGGGTCTGGGGTGGATGCGGTTTCGCCAAACTGGCATCCCTGGATTAAAGAGCTTGATTGGTTCGTCAGCGCCTGCTCCGTCAAACAATCCGACCCCCGCCCAGAGCCCGGCTGCAGGAGATGGTTCGTCGGGACAGCCTGCAACGGCTCCCGCTGGATCAGAGCAGCCGCAAAGCTCAGGTGCGCCCCAAGCGTCGCCTGACCCTCAACCGTCATCTCCAGCTGCAAGCAGTGCGCCTCGGGCGGAGCCGCCCGCTGGCAGTTCTTCGCAGGAGAAGCCAACGTCGACTACTCCGCCGGCAGCGTCGACATCGCAGTCGTCAAATCCTGCGACTCCGAGTGGGAGTGAGAGTCCAGCAGGTGGGGGTGCATCGCAGGCAGCTACTCCGAATCCAAATCCGGACGCGCCGAAGTCCAGCCAAGCGCCTGCCGACTCCACGCCCCCGGCGGCAGCGACAACTGCAGCTACGACAACGCCTCCAGCCGCCGAGGCACCGGATGTTCCGGCTGCGCCCAAGCCGAAAAAGCCGAAGCCGGCTCCCGCGAGAACCGACGATACCGTGGCGTTGGGAGAGAAATATCTTTATGGTCGTGGCATGCCACAGAGTTGCGAGAAAGGCTTGCGCTACGTGAAGCCGGCGGCGGAACAGTCGAATCCGAAAGCCATGATCACCATGGGAGCTCTCTATGCCACCGGGCACTGCCTGTCCCGGGACTTGCCCACGGCATACCGATACTTCGCATTGGCACTTCGTCAGGATCCGAGTAACAGCGCCTTGAAGCAAAATACCGAGATGGTTTGGGGACAAATGACGCCCTCCGAGCGTCAGCTGGCGATTCGACTCACCCAGTAGTCGTCAAAGCGGCTTCGCGGGCAGGTTCCAAAGGAAAAAGGGCCGCGCCTTGAGGTGCGGCCCGCACGTTTGTCAGGCAAATACCGGGCATCGTCAAGCGCCGGGTAGATTTAAAGTATCACTTGAACATCTACTTTATCCGTTCCGCCACGGTCACAATCCACCCCTGAGGGTCCTGGAATGCGAACTCCCGCATTCCATAGAACTGTGTCTTCAGAGGCATGATGATTTTCGCCCCGGCTTTCTCAACCGCGGAGAGAACCTGCTCGACGCCTTCACATTCGAGGAAAAGGGTCAGCGTGCCGCCCAAGGGGTCTTTGGCAAGAGGCGGATAGTCTTCGCCAACCATTTTCTGGTCATTGAAGAAAATCTCCACGCCAGCGCCGTTCGTGACCGACGCAAAAACGAAGGGTGGGCTATCAGGCACCGACATGCCCCGCTCAAAGCCGAGCACCGACTCATAAAAGTTGACGGCAGCCTGTACGTCGCGCACGACGAGGTTGGGAGTGAGCTTCGTATATTTCATTTGTGATCTCCTTAGGAATCGAGGCGTGCACGGAGTGGAGTTGGCACACCTCAAGTGTGCTCGCAACTCCTCCATCCACGCTCCTTGCGAGGAGGAACGCAGGTAGGGTCCCTGGTCAAACAGCATAGAAGCGGGCGGGACCCGCGAGGTACGGGGCAGAGTGTACCACGAGATGTGAGCGGCGGGAGACAACCGGCTGCGGAACAGCAGCAAAAGGATTCGCCGGCAGAATCTCAAGTTGCCGGTCGAGCCTGCTCCACACACCTACGGAGATAGCCCTAGCTAGCCTTCTTCAACTGGATTGCCATCGGTCCAACACAGGCGGGACAAGCGCCTGCGCCGACAAAGACAATTGCAGCGTCATACTCTGTATTGTAAGTTGCCGGATTTTCCTCGTCCCATCGCCAATCGCAAAAAACGCATTGGTAAACGAGGGGGAGGGCCTGCGTTTCGTTTGCCATATTTGAATTTGATGCCAAATCGGGCGAAACGCTTACATTACGGAAGTACAGTGACCGTTCCCCGCGGGACGGTTCCCACGCGGACGTGTCTGCCCCGGCCTAGCCATTGGCGCCGCGGCGCTTGGGGAAGATCTCTCCGATGCGGCGAATTTCAGCCCCCACGGCCTTCAATTTTTCCTCGATGTGCTCATAGCCCCGATCGATGTGATAGACGCGATCAATGATGGTCTCACCATCCGCAATCAGAGCGGCTAGTACAAGAGAGGCTGAGGCTCGCAGGTCAGACGCAAGCACGGCAGCGGCGCTCAGGGGCGTTTTTCCGCGGACCACGGCACGACGACCTTCAATCTTGATGTTTGCGCCCATGCGAACTAATTCCTGCGCGTGCATGAAGCGGTTTTCGAAGATGTTCTCGCTGATGATGGATGTGCCCTCGGCTTGTGTTGCCAGAGCCATATATTGCGCCTGCATGTCGGTGGGGAACCCGGGATACTCCTCGGTGTTGACGTCAGCGGCTTTGTGGGGTGTATCGCCCATGACGCGGATTGATTCCGGGGTATGCCTCGTCTTCACACCGACTTCTTCCAATTTCTGGAGCAGGGACGTCAGGTGCGCGGGATCACATCCGGAGACGTTTATATCGCCGCCAGTGAGTGCGCCGGCGATAATGAACGTCGCTGCTTCGATTCGATCCGGAATGATCCGGTGCCGGGCACCATGAAGCCGGGGAACGCCCTGCACACGAATGGTCGAGGTCCCGGCTCCTTCAATCCTGGCTCCCATCTTGTTGAGGAGATCGGCTAGATCGGCCACCTCGGGCTCGCAGGCGCAGTTCTGCATGACGGTTTCGCCGTCGGCCAGCGTAGCCGCCATCAGCACATCTTCGGTGCCGGTGACGGTGATCTTGTCGAAGACAATTTCGGCGCCTTTGAGGCGATCGGCGGCTGCTTCGACGTATCCGTGCTCGGTGGTGATCTTTGCGCCGAGTCGCTCCAACCCTTTGATATGCAGATCGATGGGACGGGCGCCGATGGCGCAACCCCCGGGGAGGGAAACGTGAGCCCGGCCACAGCGGGCTACCAGCGGTCCCAACACCAGAGTGGAGGCGCGCATGGTTTTAACGAGTTCGTACGACGCCTCTGGCGCCGTTAGATTGCGCGCCTGGATGGTCGTACGATGATGCGCGCGACCGTATCCCAGTTCGACCTCCGCTCCCATTGCGGCAAGCAAACGGCGGGTGGTTTCGATGTCACGAACCTGGGGAATGTTTTCGAGGGTGACCTCTTCCTCGGTGAGCAGCGCCGCTGCCATACAGGGTAGAGCCGCGTTTTTGGCTCCGCTGATGCGAACTGTACCGAGCAGCGGGTTGCCACCGCGGATTACAAGCTTGTCCATATCACTTTAATGTTTCGAAAATCCTTGAGCGGTTTCTACCTCAACCGGACTCGCGTGGAGTGCCGGCGCCACTATCAATTTACAGGAGGAGGAACTATATTCGCCGATTCCTTTGGGCCAGGGCGATCGCCTTCCGTACATGTCCTGCCGTCGTCTTCAATGCCTTCGCGGCCGCGGCGCGAGTGACGCCCGACTTCTGCATTACCAGGGCAACCGGCACATCGTTGCCTGCAACCTGCAAAGCGTGACGAGCCGCTTCGCGGTCAAGATCGGCTGCCCATTGCAGGATGGTTACCCCGCGCTCGGAAAGTTTCTTGTTCTTGAGGCGCAGATTCACCATGAGATTCCCGTAGACGTATCCCAAACGGGTCATGGCGCCGGTGGTGATCGTGTTCAGCACCATCTTCTGCGCAGTTCCCGCTTTCATGCGGCTAGAACCGGTGAGGACCTCTGGTCCGACGTCGGTCATAATGGCAAAGTGGGCCGCGCGCTCCAGCGGGGAGTCACGGTTGCACGTAACGGCGATGGTCTGGGCACCGTGTCTGCGTGCGTATTCGACGGCGGCGATCGTAAAGGGCGTGCGTCCGCTGGCGGCGATTCCGATCACTACGTCGTTCTTGGTCGGCTTGCGCTTAGCCATCTCGGTGCGGCCAAGCTCGCCGGAATCCTCGCTCGCTTCCGCTTCGCCGCCGAGTGCCTTGGGGCCGCCGGCGATGATGTACTGCACGAGGGTTGGGCTCGCGGCGAAGGTTGGGGGGATCTCGGCCGCGTCGAGCGCGCCGATACGGCCGCTGGTGCCGGTGCCGACGTAGAGTAGGCGGCCGCCTTTTCGGAAATGAGCGGCAACCAGGTCGATCGCCCGGCCGATTTCCGGGATCGCGCGGCGTACGGCAAGAGCGACTTTAGAGTCTTCGGAGTTGATGATGCGGGCAATCTCGACGCCAGACTTGAGATCAAGATCGGCAGAAGCCGCATTTGGGCGCTCCGTGGTCAGATCGTACAGAGGTCGTGATTTCATGCTGAGTGGCCGGAATTGGGGAGGGACAGGGCTTCCGCGATTGCGTCGTGAAAGCGCGGCCGAATTTGCTGAATTTCCTTGTTTTGGCAGTCAGGCCAGGTGCGGTTCGTCAGCAACGTGATCGACAAACGGCGTTCGGGGTCGATCCATAGGGAAGTGCCTGTGTACCCGAGATGTCCGTACGAAGTCGCGGAGAGATACTCTCCCGATTGCGAAGGGGACGAAGGCGTGTCCCAGCCAAGCGCACGGGAACTCCCTTCCGGCGATGACACGCGCTGCGCAAACAGTGAGATCGTTTCGGGCCGGAGGATGGAACCGCCGCCCTGGACCATGGCATGGGCGAAGATCGCGACGTCTTGTGCCGAAGCAAAGAGGCCAGCGTGGCCAGCCACACCTCCGAGAACACTGGCGTTCTCGTCCTGTACTTCGCCTTGAATGATGCGATGACGAAACGTTTGATCCTCCGCTGTGGGCGGTATTGCAGGGCGTAACTCCGGCGCAGGATTGAAGGTCGTCCGCTGCATCCCGAGGGGTCCAAAAATCTCGCGCTGGCAAAACCGATCCAGGGTTTCATCCGCAAGGCGTTCCAAGGCGACGCCGAGAAGGATGAAGCCAATGTCACTGTACTCAGGGTGAGAGCCGGGTTCGTTGGCGAGCGGGACGGCAAACGCCGATTCGAGCAGTTGCTCTCGTGTGCGAGCGCGCAGGAAAAGCTTTTCGTAGGTGGGCAATCCGGAGGAATGAGTGAGCAACATGCGAAATGTGACTTCATCGCGGCGGGGATCTTCGCCCGAGAACTCTCCAACGACGGACGTTACGGGTAGGTCAAGGTCAAGCAGGCCCCGCTGATACAAAATCATCGCCATGCTCGTCGTCGCGATGACCTTGGTGACAGAAGCCAAGTCGAATAGCGTTTCCGAGATGGGCTCAAGTGAGTCGGGAGCATAGGTAAAACGACCGAACGCACGAAGGGCAACCAGATCTCCAAGATGAGTGACCGCGATCGAGGCGGCAGGAAAAGATCGGGCCGCAATGGCGTCTTCCAGAATTCGGAATGCAGTCGCAAAACGATCCTGTTGATCGTCGTACTTAGCCGATAGTCCCGCTACCGAATGAGGAAATGCGCGCGTCAGGATAGTCCCTTCAAAACAAGAACAAAATCGCGAGGACCTAGTGCGTTATAGCAAATCGGATTACCAGGGGTAAAGAAACGGGACAGTGGCAGAGATGGCACCTCCGATAGCGAGCCTGATTGAGGAACCGACGCGGCCTTGTGTAAAGTCGAAATAGCCCGAATTGAGCATACCCATCAAGATATTACGAATGACTCGGCCCAACTGTCTGAAGATTGCGTCGGTGCGCGCCGCTGTGGCCGCGGCGCTTCTGAGCGTCTTTTGCTTGGGTAAATCTTTATGGGGCGTGGAATCTGGGGTGAATTCGCTGGCTCGCCTCGCGGTGGTGGATCCGATCATCCAGCAGGCGATTCACGATGGCCAGATACCGGGCGCCGTGGTGCTGATCGGGCATAACGGGCGGGTTGTTTATCGCAAAGCCTATGGAAATCGCGCCATCGAGCCACGTCGCGAGGCGATGACGGTCGATACGATCTTTGACCTGGCATCTCTGACCAAAGTGATCGCCACGACCACGTCGGTGATGCAGTTGGTGGAGCGCGGAAAAATTCGCGTAGCGGACCCAGTTTCGAAATATCTTCCGGAATTCGGACAAAACGGGAAAGAAGACATTACAGTGCGGCAACTGCTTACGCACTATTCGGGATTGGCGCCCGATCTCGATCTGAAGACGCGGTGGTCCGGAAAAGATACCGCTTACAACCTGGCGTTTGCGGAGAAGCCGGAAACACCGGTTGGGGGACAGTTCGTTTACAGCGACATCGGCTTCATTGTGCTCGGAGCCTTGGTGGAGCATGTTTCCGGGCAGAGCCTGGACGCCTACACGGTTGCGCATGTGTTTGCTCCGTTGAAGATGGCGCACACTCGCTACCTGCCGCCCAAAGCGTGGCGCGCCAAAATTGCTCCCACGCAGTACGACGATCACAATCACATGCTGCGAGGCGAGGTTCACGACCCGACCGCATTCAGGATGGGTGGTGTTGCGGGACATGCGGGCCTTTTTTCGACGGCCGACGATCTGTCCAAATTCGCGCAGGCTCTCTTGAATGGTGGCTCTGGAATTCTATCGTCCACAATGGTGGAGAAGATGACGACTCCCGAGCAGCCGCCGAACGCGACCTCGGTGCGTGGTTTCGGCTGGGACATAGACTCCCCTTTCTCCACGAACCGTGGAGATTTGCTACCCGTCGGATCGTACGGGCACACGGGGTTTACGGGAACCTCTCTTTGGATTGATCCGACGACGCGGACTTACATCATTCTCCTGACAAACGCCGTTCACCCACGCGGCCAGGGAAATGCCATCGCCTTACGATCAAAAGTAGCAACGGCGGTAGCTGCTGCGCTTCCTTTGAATCTCGAGGAGAAGGACAAGCTGCGATGGGAAAGCCTCACCGGGTACAACGAAGCACAAAGCGCGGCGCGCAAGGTGGCAACGCGCAACGGGAGTGTGAAGACCGGAATCGACGTACTCGAAGAGCACAACTTCGAGGTTTTGAAGGGCGCGAACGGTTCGAAACGAAAGATCGGGGTAGTTACGAATCAAACGGGAATCGATGCGGAGGGGCGTCGCACCATCGATGTGTTGGCATCGGCCCCGGGTTTATCGCTCGAAGCAATCTTCAGTCCCGAACATGGGGTGACGGGAACAGTCGACACCATCCATGTTGCGAACTCCAAAGATGAAGCTACTGGTGTCCCGATCTACAGCGTCTATGGCGGAACGGATGCCGCCCGTCGACCCTCGGTGGATGTGCTCAAGACCTTGGATGCAGTGGTTTTCGACATCCAAGACGCGGGTGCCCGCTTTTACACGTATGAAACGACGTTGGGATATTTCCTCGAAGGGGCCGCGAAGTCGGGTACTGAGATCGTCGTTCTGGATCGGCCGAATCCAATCAACGGATCGTTTGTGCAGGGCCCGGTTTCCGACGCCGGCCACGAGAGCTTCACGGATTATTTCCAGGTTCCTGTGCGGCACGGAATGACGATGGGCGAACTGGCCCAGATGTTCAATACCGAGCGCGGTATCAACGCGAAGCTGAAGGTTGTTCCCATGGAAAACTGGCTGCGCGGCGACTGGTTCGACTCTACTGGGCTGGCTTGGATCGATCCTTCGCCAAATTTGCGCAGCTTCCGCGCCGCGATGCTTTATCCGGGCGTAGCCATGATCGAAGGCACAAATGTTTCGGTGGGGCGCGGTACGGATACGCCTTTTGAGTGGATCGGGGCGCCCTGGATAAAAAGCAAAGAACTCGCGGATTACTTGAATACGCGAGCGATTTCAGGAGTACGTTTCGTGCCCGTCAGTTTTACACCGTCGTCGAGCAACTACGCGGGGCAGTTTTGTCGCGGCGTAAGCGTCGTGCTGGTGGATCGCAATGCGCTGGACGCTCCGGAGATGGGAATTGAGTTGGCGTCCGCGCTACACAAGCTCTATCCGAACGACTTCAAGCTGGAGAAGATTGCCGATCTGCTGGTGAATCGAACGGTTTTTGAGGCGTTGCAGCAGGGGACCGATCCCAGGCGCATCGCCGAGAGTTGGCGCGAGAAGAGCCAGGAATTCGATCAGATGCGGCAGAAGTATTTGCTTTATAAGTGACGACCTTTTGAACCTTTGTATGTCGGAGACGTTTCGCTAGAATTATCCGTCCGGCGAGCAGGCCAAATCGGGAGAAAGTGCATTGATGTCCTCGGGTCCGAAAGAACCACCGCCAAATCCCTATTACCGATGTGCTGGTCCGAACTGCGGAACGTTGAAGCGGTCGAGCGACCGGTGGTGGCTGATGTGGACCTCATTCGCGGACCTGAGTATCCCGGTGCTTTATCTGTGCCCCTGGGACGAAGAGATCGCCCAGAAAGAAGGGACTTTGCACGTGTGCGGTGAGCTGTGCGCTCAGAAGCTGCAGTCGCAGTTCATGGGCAATGTGCGTGAAAATCTCGTCCGCCGGGCAGAACGATAGGATTTCCCCGTCTTAGGGGCGCGCCTTTCCTATAGGCCCGAGTCAACTCGGTTGGAAAAGCTTGCATCCTACGCCTTCAGTATCGGCGTCTTGTTGGGCGAGAGCGCGCCTATACTTGGGGCGGGAATATCGTGATAGTTTCGCTCGGGAGATGACTTATGCGTTGGATTCTAGCCGTGCTGGCGACGTCGGCATTGAGTCTGGGACAAGCGGCTGACACGAACAAATCATCGACCGTCATTCCGGCTGGAACAAAAGTCGCGCTGGCGCTTAAGCAGGCAATTTCCACGAAGACCGCCAAAGAAGGCGATGCCGTCTATGCCCAGTCAACCTTTCCTGTGGTCATCGATGACCGCATTGTGATTCCGGCAGGAACGTACGTTCAGGGGAAAATCAGCCACATCCAAAGGGGCGGCCACATTAAAGGGCGCGCCGAGTTGCTCATTCACTTCACCTCGCTCATCTACCCCAGCGGCTACACCGTGATGCTCCCGGGAGCACTGGAGAATGTTCCGGGCGCCGAGCATGCTACGACGAAAGGCAGCGAGGGGAAGGTCCAAGAAGATAGCGACAGCGGCAAGAAACTGGAAACGGTCGCCAAGACGGCGGGCACCGGTGCCGCGATCGGAGGTCTGGGCACCGGCAGTTGGAAGGGCGCAGGCATCGGCGGCGGTATTGGCGCGGGCGTAGGTGCAGCGATTGGGATGCTCTCGCGTGGGGCCGATGTACGGCTCGAGCCCGGGACATCAGTGGAGATGGTGATTCAGCGCGACGTGCCGGTGGACGCGGCCCGGCTGCCCAGGTCGGGACAATAGCTGCAAGATCGGCTGACATTTTCGTTCTCAGGGAGCAGCGTAGTTCCGTTAGTTCCAACGAAGAGCCCATATCCCTCCGGTTAAGGAGACGGCCCCAGCGAAGCCAGGGGAGCGAACCCATGAAGCCCTCGCGCTCAGTTCTCGCCAGCATGTTCGTCAGTGTGTTGCTTGTTGGCCCGGTGACCATCTCTCAAGCTCAGGAATCGTCCGCGCGGCCGGTACCTAGGGAAGGCCTTGCCGGGATTGGCTTCGGAGAAACGCCTCTACTGGGGCTAGAGTTGCTCCAACCGATTGAAGGAGTACCGTACTCGGCGGATCAGGAATCCGAGCAGACCCAAACGCTGGCAGATGGCACGAACATTCATCGGAAACTCAGAGCGACGCGGATATACCGTGATTCGCTGGGCCGCACACGGACCGAAAGGTTCTTGTTCGGGCCGCTTCAAGCTGCCAACAACGCGCAGCGGAAAGAGCCGACGCTGATCCAGATTTACGATCCGGTCGCCGGTTATATGTACATGTTGCAGGTGCAGAAGCATAATGCACGTCGAGTGCCGGTGAAGTCATCCCGGGCCACTGTGGCGGACACCACACAGCTTTCGACAGGGGGAACGGACGGAATAGTCCCGGCAGTGCAACCGGCGGCACAGGCACCCAAGCGCCGCCTGCATGCGAGGCGGGGACCGGAGGCTACGGAAGAGTCGCTGGGTAGCGAATTGATCGACGGTATCCAGGCAGAGGGTACGCGTAGGACAGTAACCTTCCCCGAAGGCCTCGTCGGCAACGATCGGCCGCTGGTGCGCGTCTGCGAGAAATGGTACTCCCGCGAGTTGAAGATCGTCGTCCTGAACAAGTGTGCAGATCCCCGTTTGGGTGAGACGACCTTGCGCATTCGGAACATCGAACGCTCGGAGCCGGATGCGACCCTGTTCCAGGTCCCAGAGGACTACACCATCGAAGACGCCAAAGATCGGTTCGCGATGGGTTACGTTGGAAGTTTTCCCTAGGACCTGAGGCATCGCGACGATTCCGAAGCCAGGTTCCCCAAGCCCGGCTGGAATCTTTCACAAACTATCCTCGTCCGCGGGCTCCGTTTTATTTCAAAGTAAAAAGCGCGTTCACATGCGCCGTGACGTTCACGCTTTGCGGTGTGAATTCCTCGGTGGGAGCCGACGCTGCCTCGGCCTTCATCGCCATCGCCCGAGCCATGACGGGCATGGGGCGGACGTTTTCAAACGTATCTACAGAGGCGTAGGAAAGCTCACCGACACTTCGTCCAGCAGCATGCGCAACCGAGTCGGCTCCGGCACGCGCTCTGTGATAGGCATCTTCAACAGCCTTGGCTTTGGCCTCTTCCATGTTGTCCAGAGTGTAGCTGATCGACTGGCTCTCGCTCACCGCCGAGTCCGCTAGTTGCTGCGTAATCGGGCCGATCTTGACGAACTCTTTCAGCTTTAGAGTTACATTCGTCGTGACCTGGTATCCGACGAGTTTTCGCTTTGCGGTTTTCCAGTCGTACATCGGCTGAATGGAATAGAAACCAATCGTCGCTGTCTTGGGATCAATGCCGTTGTTTCTCATGATCTGGCGGACCTGTTCCACCTGTTTGGAGGCAGCGTCATAGGCAGCTTTGGCGGTGTCGGCTTGGGCAGAGATGTTGAATTGGACGAGCGCTGTATCCGGGGCGGCCTCGAATTTGCCGTCAGCCCCCGCGAATACGGTGTTTGGGGAAGCGGCGACGGTAGGGGCTTGGGCGAACATCACGGATGCGGTGAGTAGAAAGCAGGCAACCGCCAGGAAGAGAGCTCTCATTGCAATTTACCTCCGTTGCTATTTCGGAGAGAGTGTATACGGTTTTGTGTTCTCTCTGGGAAGAACGAAGGAATGAGAAGGAGTTGCTTTCAAGGCTGGTAGAGGGACTTGGGGGCGAAGCTAGCGAAAGGAGTAGCGCCGGCATCTTGCCGGCGACAGTTGGCTTCTCCTCACGCAGCGCGCGCTCGATGGCGAGCAGGATGCCAGTCGGACAGCCGGGGGACACCAGCGCCACAACGTAGAATGCTGCGTGTGACGTTATCGAAAGGGTGCAGCGAAGGTTCGTTCGGCGGATTTAAGTACTTCCTTTGGCACCATCGGCGCGTGTTGGGTAGCGCGAGGATTGAGCGTCGATTTGCTTGCGCAGGTCATCCCAGATGGTGTCGGGCATCGAGAGGAAAACTTTGACAATCTCGGGATCGAACTGCCGGCCAGACCAGACTTTAATTTCCTCTTTGGCTGCGGCTAGCGGCTTGGCAGCGCGATATGGGCGGTCCGAGGTGATCGCGTCGAGCGTGTCTCCGATGGAGAATATCCGCGCGCCGAGCGGGATCTGATCGCCCTTAAGCTGGCGTGGATAGCCTGTTCCATCGTAGCGCTCCTGGTGCGCGTAAACGATCTCGGCTGCCTCCTGCAAGAACGGAATCTTCTTGAGCATCTTGTAGCCCAGATAGCAATGCTCCCGCATGATGGTCACCTGGTCAGGGGTGAGCGGACCTTTTTTCAGCAGAATGTCGTCAGGAATCGCCATCTTCCCAATGTCGTGAAGAAATGCGCCCCGCGCAATGATGTCCATGTGTTCTTTGGGGACATCCATGGCCCGCGCAATAGCGATGGTGTAGGCAGTCACCCGCTTGGAGTGACCTTCAGTCTCAGAATCCTTGAGGTCTAAAGCGTCGCCCAAGGCTTCCAGGGTGATGTCATAGGACCTCTCGAGATCACCGAAGGCACTGCGAAGCTGCTGCGTGCGCTGCGCCACCAAGGCCTCGAGATTCGTCTGATACGCACGATTTTCCATCTTCAGGCGACGGTTTTCCAGGGCACGGCGAACGGTAGCCAACAATTGCTCGCGCTCGAACGGCTTCAACAGGTAGTCGTAAGCACCGTTGCGGATGGCCGCCAGGGCAACGGAGATATCGTGCACAGCCGTAACCATCACAACCGGCATGTCCGGATACTTTTCTTTGGTCCGTTCGAGGAGGCCGATGCCATCGAGATCGGCCATCATGAGGTCGGAGAGCATGAGTTCAAACTGCTCGCCCGAGTCGAGAAGCGCCAGCGCTTCCAGGCCGGAAGCCGCCTGAAGAGTCTGGTAGTTAGCGAAAGAGAGCATGGAAGAAACAATCTCGCGGATTGGTTCTTCATCATCTACTACAAGAATCCGGTCTGACGCCATAAGTGCGTGAAAAGTCTAAAGCATAATACCTCGAAAGGTAGGTTCCGAAAGTAACCAAAAACAATCGGAAAACCCATTGGTAACTGGTTTCGGCATGATATTTAGAAAACGAGCGCTCACGCAGCGAAACTGTAATGAACCTTCCTCTTTGGTGCGCCTTGTATCTGGTCGGCGACCTCGCCGTGTCGAAGCTGACTGCCTCACAGTCGGCGGCATTGATTATGCTCGCCGCCAGTCTTCTGGTATTTCGGACTTTTCGGGAACGTTTCCTGTTCGTTTGGTCATTGGGATGGCTGGCATACAGTGCATCGCAGTGGTTTGCTGGCGCTGCTTTAAGTTCCACTCCCTCCCCAGAGCTTCAGGCAATGTCGCAGGCGGCATTCGTGCTGGCGATCTGCCTCTTTG
>Ga0210401_10003247_pt1 | contig 17451 bp, 18 predicted proteins | sample IncBWH32MmetaG_FD_150866 | JGI IMG/M metagenome (GOLD analysis project Ga0210401, IMG submission 150866) | Forest soil microbial communities from Barre Woods Harvard Forest LTER site, Petersham, Massachusetts, United States - Inc-BW-H-32-M | ecosystem: Environmental > Terrestrial > Soil >... | reverse complement strand
CCGTTTACGGTGGTCGATTCGATGTGTTCTATGTTGTCGACGGTGGTGGTCAAGATTCGTTCAAACGGGCTCGTGAGGCGGCCTTCCAGTTCTTCGGGATTCATGCCCGTGAACTGCCACGCAACCGCGATCACCGGGATATCGATGTTCGGGAAAATATCGGTCGGCGTGCGCAAGATCATGATCGGGCTCAGAACCAAGATCAGTACCGCCAGCACGATGAAGGTATAGGGTCGGTCTAAAGCGACTCGCACAATCCACATAACTAGACTTCCTCTCGGTGAAGCTTGGCTTGCTTTTCCTCAGTGACGATGCCTTAGGCCGATAACGCCGTCGTGACCGGTGAAACAAAGAAACCCCAAGATTGCCAATACTGCGACAAACAGAAACGCGATCATGAGGCCTCCCATATGTCACCGATCGTTCGCTAAACGCCCCTTGCGGAGGCCCATGCTGACCCGGCAAAGTGATTCAATGTGTCGCGCAATTTTTTCCGACCGTGGAACACTCTAGCCTTTACCGCGCTAACGGAAATTCCCATGATTTGAGCGGTCTCTTCTGTGGATCGCTCGTCAAGCTCACGCAGTTCGATTGCTTTTCGCATTCCTGGCGTCAACGCATTCAGAGCTTCAGAGAGGATTCGTTGCTGTTCCTCTTGGGCACAGAGTTGCTCAGGATTCAGGCCAAGGTTTACGACATCGATCCGGTAGGACGGCTCTTCGGTTTCGGCCGATTCATCGAGCGACACATCTCGCAAGGGATTCTTCTTGCGCAATTTCATCAGCGCAGTATTGATGGCAATGCGAGTCAGCCACGTGGAAAACCGGGAATCGCCATTGAAGCTCTTGAGATGAACAAAGGCCTGTTGAAACGATTCCTGCAGTACGTCTTCGGCATCCTCGTTGTTCCGCATCATGCGCCGTGCCACGTGAAAGACCCTGCTTGCGGCCTGCTTGCAAAGGCTCTCGAACGCGGCCGAATCTCCACTCTTTGCAGCGGCCAGAAACTCGTATTCCTCTCTCGCAAACGTGCGCCGTCTGACCGGCTCACCCGTTCCTCTCCTGTTGTAATTCTGCAAACTTTGCGTGGGCATGTCGCTGCTCCTTTCAGGCAATCGCAACTGGTAATTCCGTCTTCATGGTTGAGTGACGCGCCGCCGCGGCGAAGAATTGATTCGTGGCGCGGTTGATCCAACCGCGTTGCCGGGCCACACGGGCCGCGACCCGCGGGGGAATTCTCCCGTGCTCGTATTGAGCAAACACGAAACGCTCTGCCGCCTCGGCGTCCCTAATCGTTTGCAATAACCAGTTCAGTTCTCCTCTACTCACGACGAGCTCCTTTCCTCGCAGCTGACCAACCGATTTTGTTGCTCTCGATGTTGTGCACGACGTGCCCGGTGTAGCAGCCGGTCGCGACGAGTTCCGCGCCCTCTTTGTGCAATTTGGTGAGCGCCTTCTCCCCGCTCTTGTCGATGAACGTCACGCCCGTGAGGTCCACTACGCACTTGCGCTTGCGGCGAACGGCTTTTGTTCGCGCCCAGGTGGACTTCAGTTCCGAAATCCACGGATGAACTAGTTGACCTTCCACCGTCCACTTTTGTTCGGTCGGCGTGTCGGCGATCGTGATTCGTAGCATTCCCATGACTCTCGCTTCGTCCACTGGTGGCGTTCTGTCGGTCAACCACCGCGCTTAACGGCCTCAATTTCGAACGCTTTGCCAGTTCCGGCCCTCACGAATGGGAAGTTGGTTCGCGAACCCTTGCGCATGTGGACTTCCGAACCGCCTCGTTCAAAGTGCACATCGTCCATAAACGCTTTCATCAGCGGGATACCACGACCGTGTTCGGAATCGGGATCCGTTGCGATGCCGTTACCAACCGTCTTTTCGAAATCGAATCCTTTTCCCTGATCCGTCACGACGATGGATAGCTCGTTGCCAGGCTGGCAGCGGCAGCGGATGTGCACTTTTGTTTCTGGATCTTCCCGGTTGCCGTGCACGACTGCATTGTTAAGCGCTTCCCGGAGCGCCAACTCGACGTCGAATTCTTCTCCCGGAACACACAGAGATCCTTCAATGAGTCTCATCAGGCGATCCACGAGCGGCGAGATCGCCCGAACTTCGCCTGCGCATCCAGGAATCACTTTCCAGGATGGAAGAGCGAGAGCGTTCTCTTGAGAAATGGATTGAGAATCTGTCGCTCGGTTCACGCTTCGTATTCCACTCATGGCCAACGCCTCGCTCAGAGGAATGCATCCCAGGGACCAAAGCGCGGAGGGTCTCCAAGTTTGCGGAACATATTGATTTGTAGTGGGATGGCGAACCGGAAGAGAAGTCTTCAGATTAAGGTGCCACTGTGGCACTGCCACCAACGTAGCAGGCTGCCCGTTTCGGAGCACCGACAAAAAGAAAGGTGAAGGCAGGAACACTTCGGCCCGAGAATATTTCGGCCAAGGTTTGATTGAAAGAGCGGCGAGAGATTACGCTGAGCTACGCGCAATTCCGAGCTTATGCACTCGCTTTTGGAGCGTGGATCGTTTCATTCCGAGGCGTGCCGCCGCGCCATGAGGGCCTGCCACAACCCAATTGCACTCGTTAAGAGCTTCGAGAATTTGTTGACGCTCCGTTTCCTGCAAAACGTCATGAAGTGCTCCGCTTGTAGCGGATTTCGGAGTCGCGGGTCTTTCTTCCGGGCGAGCGGCCTTGGGAAATTGCAGATCGGCAATATCGAGGTCCAGAACCGGCCCTGTCGAAAGTATTACGGCGCGTTCGATTACGTTCTGGAGCTCCCGAACGTTTCCAGGCCAATGATATCGGCACAGGGCATCCATCGTCGGTGATGGAATCGTTTCTATGAACTTGTTCATACGTCTGGAGAACTGCTGCGCGAAGTGCCGCACCAAGTATGGAATATCCCCTTCACGCTGTCGCAAGGGTGGAACCTGGACAGGGAAGACATTGAGGCGAAAAAATAGATCCGATCGAAACTTCCGCTCTCCCACCATCGCTTCCAGATCGCGGTTCGTTGCGGCAATCAGACGTGCATCGGTGCGAAGTGTGTGCGAGCTTCCCAGCCGCTCGAACTCCCTCTCTTGCAGCACGCGGAGCAGCTTCGACTGCAATTCGAGAGGAATCTCACCGATTTCATCCAGAAAAATCGTGCCGCCATTGGCCACTTCGAATCGGCCAATGCGTTGCGCGATTGCTCCTGTGAATGCGCCCTTTTCATGTCCGAACAGCTCGCTTTCCAGTAAGCCGGTCGGGATTGCCGCACAGTTCAACTTGACGAATGCCTTCGAGCGCCGCGGGCTCAGATCATGAATGGCTCGCGCAACCAGCTCTTTTCCTGTCCCGGTCTCACCGTAAATCAGCACCGTCGAATCAGTCGGTGCGACGGTTTCCGCGCGCTTCAGGACTCTGCGCAGAGAAGCGCTACCCCCGACGATCTGAGCGAAATTCATCTCCGAGCGGAGTTCATCTTCCAAATAGAGTTTTTCCTTCGAGAGCTGCTCTTTCAGTTCTCGAATCTCGCGGTAGGCAACCGCATTCTCGACAGCGAGAGCAATCTGGTTTGCGACCTGGGCAAGAAAATCGACGTCGGCCTGACCGAACGCATCGTCTCGGAGCCGGCCGAGAACCAAGACGCCTATCGCGCGATTTCGGCTGATCAAAGGCAAAAAGCAGAAGGACCGCAAACCTTCACGAACGGCGATCTGAACAATCGGGTAATTGAGCCAACCGGTGAAAGGGCTCTGGAGTGTCAGAGCCTTCGTGGTTCGAAATGCCGCGCCGGAGGGCGACCCTTCGATCGAATAGAGCAAGTCTTCTCGCAGGAAGCCTTTTCCGTCTGGAAAGTCAACGGCATAGAGTCGCAGTTGCTTGTTTTCCGCATCCGGGAGCGACAAACCGGCGTAGTCGCACTGCATCACGCGCCGGACGTCTTGCGAAATGGCGCGCAGCAGATCGCGGAGCTCCAAATTTGAGACAACCTGATTGGTGACGTCAAGGAGGAGCTGCAGCCTTTCGTTCTTACTCTGAAGTTCCTCAGTCGCGCGCCGCAACGCCGCTAAATTCAAAGCGTCGTCGAACGCCAGCGCAATATAACCCGCCACTTCGGACACGAATCGGACTTCTTCTGGCGAATACGTATCGACCTGCTTACTGCCGAAAGTGATGGCACCCAGTTTGCGGTGCGCCGTCGTCAAGGGCAGAGCACAGATGGAGCGAATATAGAGCCTTTTAAGGATCGCTTGTAGCCGTGCACAACACGGCTCCATATCGCCCGTTGATCTCAGGACAGGTTCTTGTCGTTCGTAAACCCGCAAGGTGAGCGTCTCCTCGGGTGTTAGCGCCTCCTTGGGAATCAGCTCCGCCCGACTTGTCATGTCGATGAAATAATTCTGGAACGTATCGGAGTCTTTGTCGCGAAATGACACTCCGACGAAGTCAAATTGCACGACTCGGTGCAGTTCGTCGACCAGTACGCCGAAAAGCTCTTTCGGGTCGCGGTGCGCTGCGATCGCCTGGGACACACGGACGAGAGTCTCGAATCGAGTCTCCAGCGCTGGGGCGGCAAGAATTTCCGAATCGTTGCCCACGACTTCGCACCACCGTAGCAAGTTTTAGAATCTATTCCATCGGATGCCCGACCCGGGACAAAAGATACGCGGTTTGTACGGTACGGAAAGAGTTGTGGCCTCGGGCAGCCTTCCGCATGGTCGTCAAGATCTATGCGCAGCAGGCGTCTACTCTCAGTGCGCGCGACCCAGGAGGCATCACCTCAAGCGGAGCACCAGGACGAGGTTTGCCGGAACGACGGTGTCGGGATAGCGGTCAAACCTTTGCTCCTCGCGAAGATCGGGGCTCTCCGGGTTGACCGAGGTTAGCGTGTACTCGCAGCCGGGGACAGTTTTGAACTCGTAGGCCGGCAACGGTTCGTCGCTTTGAAGGACAGCTTTCCTGTTTACATTTGACATCAACATACGGCGGTAAGTGCTCCGCTTCTCGCTACGCTTCGATAATTCTTTTTTTAGACGCTCGTCCATTCATGGCCCTTCTCCTTTTCACGTCAATGTCGTCGTTCGCCTCTCGAACGATCCCACCAAGAAACTCTGCCGCACTTCGGCTAGATCTGGGCTCTGCCGCCGTCAACGAACAGTTCGATACCGGTGACGAAACTGGAGTCATCCGAAGCCAGGAACAACGCCACCTTAGCAACTTCCTCGGGTTCCCCCATGCGTCCCATTGGGATGGTGGACGCAATCTGCGCAATCACATCTGCAGATTGCCGACTCACCAGCGGCGTATTGATCGGACCCGGACTAACGACGTTTGAGCGGATGTGACGGTCCTTCAGATCTGTAGTCCAGGTTCGCACGAAGGAGCGAATGGCGGCCTTACTCGCCGCGTAGACGCCGAAGGCGGCAGTACCTTTAACACTCGCGACGGAGCCGTTGAGAATGATCGATCCACCGTCATTCAGTAGCGGTAAGGCCTTTTGCACTGTGAACAACGCTCCCCTCACATTGATGTTGAATAGCTTGTCGAAATGCTCTTCGGTGACCGCCCCAAAGGGAACAAATTCAGCAACGCCGGCGTTGGCGAAAACGATGTCGATTCGCCCCTTCACTTTGGAGACGGCCTCGTAAAGACGATCAAGGTGAGCGAGTTTGGCAACATCGCCTTGAACACCAAAAACATTGCTCCCGATCGCCTTCACGGCCTCGTCGAGCTCTTTCTGCCGGCGGCCCGTGATGAAGACATAGGCACCCTCTTTGACAAAAAGCCTTGCCGCAGCCAACCCAATTCCTTCTGTGCCGCCGGTGATAACGGCGGTTTTGCCTTCGAGCCTTTTAGGCATTGTCTTTCTCCTTTGTTGCCGAGCTGGAAACTCCCCAGCTCCGAGGGCCTAAGCGGCGGAAGCCTTCGTGCGATACGCAGCCAAAAAGACATCCTGCACGAATTTCTCAAACGAAGTCGGTGTGCTGTTCTCCATTGAACGCTGCTCCCGGGCAGAGAGGAGCCCTGCATTGATGGCCTCGAACATCTCGATGTACACCGCGGCTTTCTTCGACGAAAAACCCATTTGCGTCAATGCCAGTCGCACCTGGTCATACGGAAACTGCTCGTAACGCAGATCCGGCTTGCCAATGCCGCGCGCAATTATCGCGGTGGCTTCCGCCATTGACAGGTCGCGCTCGCCAAGCAGTTCGCGCGTTTGCTTGCCGGAAAAATCCAGGTCCAGGAGGCGCTGCGCGGCGTAGTCGCCCACGTCGGGCGTCGCGATCATGGGCAGCTTCAGGTCGGGTAGCAGCGCATGCCCGAACAGTCCCATCCCATGAATCATGTCGATCGCCGCCAGATTGTTTTCCATGAAATACGCAGCTCGCAGGTGCAGAACGTTCAAATCCCCGATCGCGTTCAGTTTTTGCTCCGAAGAATGCAGCCCGGCGACTGGTCCGGTCCCTTCCGGGACATGGGCGCCGTAGCTGCTCAAGTGCACCGCGTAGCGCAGACCAGAATCCTTCACGGCTTTCGCGATTGCATCGCTCTCTCGCTCTTGGTCTTCCCGGGAAGTAATCGGCGGTATCATCAGGTATGCCGCGCGAGCACCGCTGAAGGCTTTAGTGAGCGCAGCCGCATCGCTCATGTCGGCCATGAAAGCCTCCGCGCCTTTGCGCACAAAGTGCTGTAGCCGCCCCACGTCGCGCCCCACGACGCGCACCTTCTCGCCTTTCAATAGCAGGGAGTCGGCGATGATCGAGCCGGTGTTTCCGCTCGCCCCCAAAATCAAATACATGCCGTCCCTTTCGACAGCCACCTTGTCTTTCGAGCTATCCATGTTCCGTCCTCCCTTTTCTGCATATGTGCTACTGATATGCACATATAAACACAAAAAATTTACCGGCTCGCCCCCCGAATTTCCCCAACTACATCGGCAAGCGTTATTCCATCAAGAGTATTCTCGAAGCTCTTCTGAGCTTTTTTCAGGACCGACGACATGCATCCTTTAATGTTGATGCTGATAGGACATCTCTTCTCAACTGGATAGCCATGAATAGCGAATGTCGCTGGTGCCCCGCTGGCGCGATAAATGTCCAAAAGGGTTATTTGCTCAGGGGAACGCGTTAGCCCGCTGGCGCCGTTCTTACCCCGCCTTGTGACGATCAGGCCAGCCTTTGAGAGTTTCGAGAGAGATTTCCTCACAAAGGTGGGGTCGGCATTCACGCTTTCAGCGAGAGTTGCCGATGGGATTTCCTTTCCGCGAAAAAAACCGAGAGCCGCCATGATGTGGGCTGCAACCGTGAACTGAACGCTCGTCGCGGACATCGGATTTCTCCCAAGCACGATATGTGATGCTTAACAGCACAATGAGGATACAAGCTTTTTTAAAAACGAACGGCAGTGGCCGCGGGGTTTGAGACGTCATTCACGACATGAGCCCTTGCCGACAGCACGGGACTGGATTGAGTCCCTCATTCGTACTTCGGGAAAGTCTTTCCGAACATCGGAGCGCCACTTTTCGATTGCTCTTTTGTAGCTTCGTCCTGAATTACATCCCAATGCTCGACCAGAATGCCATCCTTGATCCGAACGATGTCCACCACAATCCAGTTCACCGGCAGGCCGATGCCCGAATAGCGCCCATGGACGATCACAGAGTCTCCCTCAGCCATGATCGTTCCGGGTTCGTACTTCAACGTCGGTGGGGTACTCTGGATGAGATTGAACAGACCCTCGCGGCCAGGCTCGATGTGCGCGCTGTGTTGAATGTAGTGAGGGGACCAGTAGCGCTCGGCCGCTGCGTAGTCCCGTTTGTTGAAGAGAGTTTCAAAAGCCTCGAGAACGAGTGCCTTGTTCTTTTCTTGTTTAGTCCGGCTCATTGAATTTTCCCTCGCAGGTTAGGCATTCATTCCGCCGTCCACGGTAAGATTCGCGCCGGTTATGTACGAGGACTCCGGTCCGGCAACAAACGCCACCATCGCGGCGATCTCATCTACACGCCCGTAGCGGTCAAGCGCTGTGGCTGCCTTCTGCGGCACCGCCCAATCACCCGAGGCGGGATTCAATTCCGTGTCGATCGGACCGGGTTGCACGTTGTTGACTGTGATGCCCCGGCTCCCGATCTCTCTGGCCAGCGCCTGAGTGAACATCTTAACGGCTCCCTTCGTGCCCGCGTATGGCACAAGCCCGGGTGCTGCGACACGTTCACCCACGGCCGAACCGATCATGATGACGCGACCGCCGCTCTTCATGTGCTTCAGCGCTGCCTGCGTCGCGACGAATACCCCACGGACGTTGATATCGAGCACGCGATCCATCTCTTCCAGCGTCGCCTCCTCGAACGGTTTCGGAATGGCTGTGCCAGCGTTGTTCACCAGCACGTCGAGTCGGCCGAAGGTCGCAAACGTCTTTTCGACTGCGGCTTTAACCGCGTCGGCATCGGCGGCATCCGCCTGAATCGCGATCGCTTTTCCGCCATCGCGTTCAATCTCCTTGACGACGGACGCGGCTGCGTCCGCACCTTTCGTGAAAGTGATGGCCACTTTCGCGCCATCCGCCGCCAAACGCTTGGCGATTGCGGCGCCAATGCCGCGCGACCCGCCGGTAACCAGTGCAATCTTGCCTTCCAGTTTCTTAGTCATTGATTTTCTCCTGTTCCCTGAATCTCGCTCTTTCCCGTGCTGCTGAGATTGACCGCCTCGTTGGATGTTGCCGTGCTGCGTTTGCACCATACTTTGTTAAGCTGGCATCGATGCCTGACGAGCATGGGAGTTAAATTGGAATTGCGACATCTTCGTTATTTCGTCGCGGTCGCGGAGGCAGGAAGTCTGACGGTGGCAGCAGCCCGAAAGCTGCACACGTCACAGCCTTCGTTGAGCCGGCAGATTCGAGATCTTGAGAGCGAGCTGGGTTCCCAACTCCTAACGCGCCGCGCTCGCGGCATTGAGCTGACGCCCGCGGGTCGGACCTTTCTCGATCACGCGCGTTTGGTGCTATCGCAGGTTGAAGCGGCAACGGAAGCTGCACGCCGGGTCGCTCATCCTAGCAAGCCATGCTTCACCATGGGCTTTTTGACCGGACACGAACTCAGGTGGATGCCGGAAGCGATGCGGATCCTGCGCGACGAACTGCCCAATATCGACGTGATGATATCGAGCCAATACTCGCCTCTGCTCGCGGATGGCCTATCGAAAGGAAAAATCGATGCGGCCTTTCTTCGGCGGGAGACGGGGCAGCCTGACCTGGCATTCCGTCTTCTCGTTAAGGAGCCCCTGATGGTGGTATTGCCGAGTGACCACCGTCTCGCGGCTCTGAAGGCCATCAGTCCGAGGGACCTAGTGGGTGAGACATTCGTGGCGGTGTCGAGCACGGCTCCTGTGCTTCGAACAATTATTGACAAGTACCTGAAGCGCTCCGGAGTGGATATCAAGCCAGAGCACGAAGCGGACCACCTCTCGATGGGGATGTCTTTAATAGCCTCAACAGGTGGCGTTGGGCTATTGCCGGCTTACGCACAAAACTTTTTGCCTTCGTCTGTGACGAGCCGCCCTGTCAAAGGCGACGCCCCCACTGTCGATCTGGTACTCGGCTACAGAAAGTCGAACCAGTCTCCAATCCTAAAGCTCTTGCTTTCGAGATTGGACGAGTTGGTCGCTCGTGCGTCAAATCAGGCCCGATAAAAAGCCAAGAGGGTAGGAGGTATTCCGGTGGATTATCTGGAGCCTTCAGCTCCAGACGCCGATTTCTCGGGTGGTCGTGCCCAAAATCACCATACAAATCAACGATCGAGCATTATCCAAGCGGGAGCGTGGTCGCTCACGTTCTCTTCACCGCGAGCCCATCGGTCTACCCCTCCGTGCACGAGTCGATCGCACACGGTGGGAGAGAGAAGGAAATGATCCAGCCGCATCCCTTTGTCTAAAGGCCACCGATTGCGCTTGTAGTCCCAGAACGTCCAGAGCGGCCCCTCGGGTTGCAGTCTGCGCAGAGCATCCATCCAGCCCTGAGCTAGCAGCCCAGCGTACGCGTGGCGACTCTGCGGTTGAATCAATGCGTTGTCGTCGAGGGATCGCGTTGGATAGATGTCCGGCACAGTGGGTACGACGTTGTAATCGCCGGCCAAGACGACAGGCACGCCGGCCTTCATGAGTTCCGCGGCGTGCTCGATTAAACGTTCGAACCACGCCAATTTGTAATCGAACTTCGGACCGGGTTGAGGATTTCCGTTCGGCAGGTAGATGGAAGAAACCAGCACGCCATTTACAGCCGCTTCGATATAGCGTGCCTGGCGATCCTGAGGATTCCCAGGCAAGCTGGCTCGCGTTAGCACCGGATCGCACTCCCGCGCCAGGATCGCTACGCCGTTCCAGGAACGTTCGCCTAGCCAAACTCCGCGATAGCCGAGGTCTCGAAGAGCACTTGCCGGAAATGCCCGCTGCTCTGCCTTGAGTTCCTGGAGGCAAACGACGTCGGGTTGCGCCTTGGCGAGCCACGCCGTGAGATTATCCAGACGCGTGTTGATGTTGTTGATGTTGAAAGTGGCGATCTTCAAGGGTCCGGCCTCACGCGACAAAACTATTCTGCCCTGACCCGAGTCTCACACCACAAGGACTTCGGCAGCCCATCTGAGTGCCCGCGGTCGTCAAGTTAAAGATGGGAACTTAAATCCATCCGTATGGAAGTTCCCGATCCGAGTCTCGGAACACTCAAACAGGTCGTCGAGGATCGTGGAGCTGACGGCGATACCTGTTGGGCGTGGTTCCCACGGATCGCAGAAATGCGCGCCGCATCGAATCCGTACTGCCAAATCCGCAGGTGGCAGCGATTTGTTTGAGGCCTTGGTCCGTTCTCTCCAGCTGCCGCCGCACAGCTTCGGCTCGCATTTGCAAAACATAGTGGGAAGGCGTTTTTCCGAACTCGCGGGTGAACACGCGCTCGAAATTTCGAACGCTCATTGCGGTTCGGTCTGCCAGCTTCTGTACGGACAGATCGTTATCAAGGTTTTCCGCAATCCAAACCTGAAGCTCATGAATCGCCTTCATTTCCGATGCCTGTGCCGATAAGGAAGCGCTTAGCTGAGCTTGTCCGCCTGGGCGGCGTAAGAACAAGACAAGCTCGCGTGCTATTTCGTGCGAAATTCTACCTCCGCAATCCTCCTCCACCCACGCAAGCGCCAGGTCGATTCCCGCGGAGATTCCGGCCGAGGTATAGACGTTTCCATCTTTCACCCAGATCGGATTGAATTCCACCTTGACCTGAGGATAGCGGAGTGCCAATTCGCGTCCGAATTTCCAGTGCGTGGTCGCCCTCTTTCCATTCAGCAGACCCGCTTCGGCCAATAGAAATGACCCAACGCACACCGATCCCAATCGGCGAACCACCGGCACAATCTTTCTCAGCCATGCGAAAAGAGTCTGGTCGCGTGCCGAACGTGTTCCCAGTCCGCAGACGAGAAGAACCGAGTCAAATTTCCCTTTGACATCCTGGAAGCGCCCTTGCGCGGCGAAAGAAAGTAGTCCTCCTTCGCCCTTCACTCTCAGCTCCTTTGCATTCGTCACAATCTCGACTTCGTAGACGGTCTTGCGAACCAGTCGATTCGCGGCGCTAAAGACTTGGATTGGGCCAACGAGATCAAGTTCATCGATAGGAGGCACTACAACGACGACGATTCGCTTTCGCGTCAGGCGCGCACCTCTACGCTGGCCCGTGGTTGAGATGGTATTCGACATCTGCTCGTCAAATATGCAATGGGAAACATTCCCCAGCAAGTAGAGGACGCTCTTTTGGCGGAAAACGTCTGCCTTCTGTCGATAAACGGCGGTTGATGGTCATTAGAATCCAGGCTTTGAGACGAGCATTCCGATCGCGGATGCCGCGGCGGTTTCGTACGCTGCCAAAAAAGTGCCGGATACATGAGATCTATATTGCATCGTTCTTTCAGGGCAAGCTCTGCGGCCAAACGACCCGCGATTTTGGCCGCCGCAGCATGCGTCAACGGTGTGTGCTGCCTACGGCCAGTCCTTGCTTCTGCGCGTGTCTTACGCGCGCTGCTGTGCTTCCTGCTTCTCCTCGTCCCCATGCCCAATCGCGCGAACCCTCGTAGGGTACGCGTGCCCTTCCGTACCGTGGAATCCATGATTCTCATCGAAGGCAAAATTGACGAAAAGCGCATCACCTTCCTGCTCGACACGGGCTCCAACCACACCATCGTCAGCGTGAGATTCTACGGCAACGTGTTGTTGGCCCTGCGCCCCGCCCAGCACGACCACGGTGCTGCCGGCTGGATGGGCGAGTCCGTCCGCCTGCCGGTGGAGCTCTCCCTCGCCGGCCACATCTGGGCTGGCCAGTGGGTCACCATGATGAATATGGATGAACTTCAGAAAGTTCTGGGGATACATTTCGACGGTCTGCTCGGCCAAGACATTCTCCGCGAATTTCGCTCCGTCCGCATCGACTATAGCGCCCACGTCATCGAGCTTGAGCCATAGTAGAGCGCCTCATCATGCGAACGGAAAGTCTCCTCCCCGCTGACACGAATTCCAAAGCAATCGAGGTCCTCGACACGACCTTCGAACGATGCGAAAGCCGCCCGTCACACCGATAGAGGGGAAGACCAAGTGCAAACATTCTTTAAAGATATCCATCGCAGCCTGCGAACGCTGGTGAAACGGCCCGCTTTTTTCGCCGTGGCCGTGCTCACGCTGGCGTTGGGAATTGGTGTGAACACGGCGCTATTTAGTGTGGTCAATGCTGTCCTCTTGCGGCAACTTCCGTTCAGGAACGCTGACCGCACTTTTTGGATTACTGAGGTTCGACCGGAACGCAGTGACGCTCCATTCTCACTTCCAGACTTCCTGGACTATCGCGACCACACGGACTCCCTGGACTCAATCTCTGCTGTAGGATCGTGGAGCGCCAACCTCACTGGGCGAGGAGATGCCGAGCAGTTGGTTGGTACACGTGTTTCCGCAAATCTTTTTGAGACCCTGGGGGTCGACGCCGCTTTCGGCCGGACGCTAGAACCGGAGGACGACCGGCCGGGGAGTCCGAACGTGGTTGTAATGGCCTATGCACTATGGCAGAGGCGATTTGGCGGGGATGCCGGCCTCATCGGCAAGTCCCTCGATCTGAACGGTGCGAGTTACACGCTAGTCGGCATTCTGCCGCAGAATTTTATCTTTCCCATTGCTGACGCAGAGCTTGCAGTGCCTCTTGTTCCGGATGCTGACCCCTGGCGTCTCAATCGAGACAGCGTGAACTTTCTCAGGCTCGTGGGGCGGACTCGGCCAGGCACGAAATCCGAGCACGCTCAAGCGGAGATGAATGCGCTGGCCCGCAAACTCCGCGAACAGTTTCCCGCGTCGAACGCGCGGAAATTGGGTGTGAAATTGACGCCGATACGCGATCAAATTACCGGTGGTTACCGCCGCGCGCTTTGGGTGCTTCTGGGAGCGGTGGCGTTTGTCCTCCTGATCGCATGCGCCAATCTGGCGAACTTGAACTTGGTGCGCGCGTCTGCGCGTCAAAGGGAAATGTCGATTCGCTCCGCGCTCGGCGCAACGCGGCCGCAAGTCGTCAAACAGCTTCTGTTGGAAAGCACCTTGCTGGCGGCCGCCGGAGGCATCGTGGGCGCATTCCTGGCGCGCTTTGGTGTACGAGCGCTAGTTGCGCTAAGTCCTTCGAGCATCCCGCGAGCGGGAGAAATCAGGCTGGACGGCTCGGTACTCGCCTTCACCGCTCTAATCTCGCTGGCGGCCGCGATAGGGACTGGGTTGGCACCTGCATTGTCGATCTCGCGAGGTGACTTGGCGCAGCAGTTGAACCAAGGATCGCGAGGGTCCACCGAAGGTGGCCGAGGCAAGGCACTACGGACCGGGCTGGTCGTCGTCGAGGTCGCGCTCTCACTCATTCTGTTGGCGGGCGCAGGTGTTCTGTTGAAGAGCTTCTCCAAGGTGCAGGCCGTTGAAACCGGTTTCGATCCACATGGAGTTCTAGCCGTCCGCCTGTCACTTCCGAAAGCTCGTTATCCCAATCTGGCAGGCCTAACCCGGTTCTATGATGCGCTGCTTCCGCGTGTTCAAACGCTTCCTGGCGTATCGGCCTCGGCCGTAATCAATGTGCTGCCATTGAGCGGTGTGGTCTCGTCGATCCCCTTTACGGTAGTAGGACGGGCGTTTTCGAAGGAGCAAATTCCCGACGCACAATACCGCAACGTGAGTCCGATGTACCTGGAGGCGATGCGAATTCCTCTCTTGGCAGGCCGCGAATTCAATGAGAGTGATACGGAACGCACACAGCTGGTCTGCCTTATCAACGAAACTTTAGCCAAGCGCTACTGGCCCGCAGGTGGCGCCGTGGGTGCTCACCTGATGCTCGATGACAACGACTCCAAACCGCGGGAGGCGGAAATAGTCGGGATAATTCACGATGTCAAGGACAGAGGACTCGAAGCCTCGCCGAGCTTCGACATTTACATACCTCTTCGCCAAACTCATGAAGATGAGGTCGTATGGCTTCGGGGAAGTCAGTATTGGGTACTGCGAACGGATGGTAACCCACTGGCTCTAGCCAACGCTTTTCGGGAGCAAGTCCGCAGCGTCGACAGCGATGTAGCGGCTTCGAATGTCCGCTCGCTGGATCAATATCTTTCACTCACGATCGCGCCCCGGCGTTTCAATCTGGAGTTGCTGTCCATCTTTGCGTTGGCAGCGCTCGCTCTGGCACTCGCAGGAATTTACGGCGTCATCTCCTTCTCCGTAAATCAGCGCGCGCTTGAGATAGGCGTCCGCATGGCGATGGGAGCTCGGCACAGCCACGTGTTGAGGATGGTCATCGCTGATGGAATCAAACCGGTCCTCGCGGGCCTAGCGCTTGGTATCCTCTGTGTATACGGGCTAAGCCAGATGTTAGCGAGTTTGGTGTACGCAGTCAGCGCCTCGGACCCCGTCAACTTGGCAGCCGTTACGATAATGTTCGGCGGCGTCTCGCTCGCCGCGCTGTACCTTCCCGCTCGCCGAGCGACCAAGGTCGATCCGCTCGTTATCCTTCGGACAGACTAAATGGGTCGGCCGCTCGGAAGTTGGGCGGATTGGTACCGCTAAGTCGGCTTCCAGGAAGGCTCGGCGTATCCCATCAAAAATCTCGCTGTCACAGAACTGTAACAATAGGGGTTCGCGTCATTTGCAAGAGGTGGCCATGAGGTCCAGACTCACTGGCGCCCCCGAGCCTTTCCGGCATGGCATCCATTTTCCCCAACGAGGAATCCTTTCTTTTGACCCGATTTCTACCTAAACTACAGATAGCATGGGCGGGACCAATGTCCACCCCAGATACCCAACAGTTCGGCTAGAACGGCAACCCGAACAGTCTGAAGATAGCGCCTGACGCTAGATCTCGCAGACTCAACACCCTACGGCCGAAACATTTACGCCCCTCGGACCGTATGTAAGGTATCGGACGACGGGCACGTTTGAAGTCCCGCGCGGGTGGTTTCGCCGCGGCAAACCAAGAGGAAACACCATGAAGACGTGGCAGAAAGTAGGTATCGGCGTCGGCGCCGTGGCGGTTCTCGGCGGAATTGTGCTTTTTAGCGTAAACCAGGCCAATAAGGGCGTGGTCACCGTGCAAACCGCGAAGGTCGCTCCGCAAGAGAGCTTGATCTCCCAGGTCACCGCCTCGGGAGAGATCAAGCCCACAACCTATACCAATGTGACCGCTCAGGGATTTGGCAGAATCACGGCAATCGTCGTCAAGGAAGGCGACCACATCAAGAAGGGTCAAGTCCTCTTGACCCAGGAGAACATCCAGGCCAACGCCGACGTCCAAGCTCAGGCGGCCTCTATCAACTCCGCTGAATCCGGAGTTCAGGCTGGCGAAGCAAGCTACAAATCCGCGCAGTCCGACCTGCTGCAGGCACAGGCCAACCTGGAAAAAGCAAGACTCGATTGGGAACGAGGTCAGGGTCTGTTTAAGGACGGCTTGATCCCCAAACAGGATTACGATCAGCGCAAAACCACCTACGACGCCCAGTTCGCTGCCGTCGATTCGGCCAGGTCGCACGTGCTCTCGTCGAAGGCAAGTCTCGACCAGATGCGTTCGCAGGTAAGCCAGGGCCGCGCCGTCCTCGTGCATACGCAAGACATTCTGCACAAGACCACGTACACCTCGCCGATCGATGGCATCGTCAGCTATTTACCGGAACGCGTCGGCGATTATGTGGTCCCCGGCATTCAGAATTCAAACGGCAGCTTCCTGATGACTCTTTCGGACATGTCCATTGTCACCTCCGAAGTGAAAGTCGATGAGACCGACATCGTCAACGTGAAGATTGGGCAGGACGCCGACGTCACCATCGACGCCATCCCCGGAAAGATCTTTAAAGGCAGAGTCACGGAGATTGGCTCCCAGGCCGTCTTGCGCACCTCGGGACTCGCGACCACACAATCCACCACCAGCAATCAGGAAGCGAAGGATTTCAAGGTGGTCGTGACGCTTGCAAGCCCGCCGGAAAATCTGCGCCCCGGACTTTCGACCACAGCCAAAATCAAGACCGCGGAGAAGAAAAATGTCCTGGCCATCCCCATCCAGGCGCTGGCCGTACGCACCCGCAAAGATCTCGCAGAAGCGGCAAAGAATTCCAAGCCAAAGTCCGGTGTGACGCTCGCCGCGCCTCCTCCCGCCGCTCCGGGTGATCCGAAGAAAGATGAAATTCAGGGCGTCTTCGTCGTCAATGGAAAAAAGGCGATCTTCCGCCCCGTCGACACCGGCATCTCCGGTGTCACCGACATCGAAATCACCAAGGGCCTCCAGCAGGGCGACGAGATCGTCGTGGGTAGCTACAAGGCGCTACGTACGCTCAAACCCGAAGCGAGCGTCAAGGTCGACAACACCGCCCCGAAAAAGACCGAAGATCAGCAGAACTGACGCGGGAGTCGTTAATAGCGATGGAGAGCGCGCATGCCCTTGGAAACTACGTCTGCCGAATCGTACCGCGAAGATCTGGTCGCAACCGGCATTGTAATCAAGACCGAAGATCTCGCCAAAGTGTACGAAATGGGAGCGGAGCAGGTGCGTGCTCTGAACGGCGTCGACCTCGAGATTCGCAAAGGCGAGTACGTCGCGATCATGGGTCCGTCGGGTTCCGGCAAGTCCACGCTGATGAATCTGATTGGCTGTCTCGATTCGCCCAGCTCCGGAAGATATTGGCTCGCCGGCCGGTTGGTCAGCGATCTCGATGATGACGAGCTCGCCTATATTCGCAACAAAGAGATCGGATTCGTCTTCCAAACATTCAACCTGCTTCCTCGTGCAACTGCCCTTCATAACGTCGAACTCCCGCTCATCTACAATGGAACTCCTTCCGAAGAGCGCCTGGAACGCGCCAAGAAAGCCCTGGAAAGAGTTGACCTGGGCGATCGCATGAATCACAAGCCGAATGAACTCTCTGGTGGA
>Ga0210401_10003246_pt1 | contig 17453 bp, 19 predicted proteins | sample IncBWH32MmetaG_FD_150866 | JGI IMG/M metagenome (GOLD analysis project Ga0210401, IMG submission 150866) | Forest soil microbial communities from Barre Woods Harvard Forest LTER site, Petersham, Massachusetts, United States - Inc-BW-H-32-M | ecosystem: Environmental > Terrestrial > Soil >... | reverse complement strand
ATGTCCGCTTCATCGCGCGGGCCGGTTTCCGGCGTATCAGGGACTTCTCGCGACCAAAATCGAAGAGAAGCCCATGCCTGTCAGGAGAACTGAATGCCGGATCAAGCGGGAGGGCCATCTGCCGGGCCCCGCGCAACAGCTCGACCTGTTCGGCGCCGATCGCCCCAGGACAATAGTGGATACGCCAGCATGGCCGGACCTGCCGGCGGAGACCCGCGCAACACTGAGCGGTCTGATGGTGCGGCTGATCCTGGAGCATGCCGGTGGGAGCCGGGCCGGAGCGCCGCGGGAGGCCGGTCATGATCTCGGACAAGGTTCGTCCCCACCATCTGGAACGCAAGGCATTGCTGTACGTCCGGCAATCGTCGGCCCATCAGGTTCTACACAATCGCGAGAGCAGCGCGTTGCAATACGCCATGCGGGATCGCCTGGCGGCACTCGGCTGGTCCGAGATCGAGGTGATCGACGACGATCTCGGCCGGTCGGCCGCCGGCAGCGTTCAACGCGCCGGCTTCGAGCGAATGCTCGCGGAAGTGTGTCTCGGCAAGGTTGGCGCCGTCTGTGCCCGCGAGGTCTCGCGCTTCGCCCGCAACAGCCGGGACTGGCAACAACTGATCGAGATGTGCCGCGTTGTCGATACCGTGCTGATCGATCAGGAGACGGTCTACGCGCCCCGAAACGGCAATGACCGGCTGCTGCTTGGGCTGAAGGGAAGCCTCAACGAATACGAACTTGATCTGCTGCGCCAGCGCTCGCTCTCGGCCCGCTACGAGAAGGCGCGTCGTGGCGAGCTCGTCGTCGGCGCGCCAGTGGGCTTTGTCAAGGCCGGTGACCACTACGAGAAGGATCCCGATCGCCGCGTGCAGGAGGCCATCACACTGGTCTTCGACAAGGTGCTGGAACTCGGCAGCGCACGCCAAGCTCTGCTCTGGTTCCACGAGCATGATCTGGACCTTCCGGTGAAGGTCAGGAACGGCACCACGGTTTGGCGGCGACCGAACTACGCCACCATCCACCGGATGATCGAGAACCCCGTCTACGGCGGCGCCTATGCTTATGGTAAGACGGCCGTGGCGACAGGCCACGGCGTCACCGGCGTGAAGGCGCGCCGAAAGGCACGTGCCGATTGGCTGGCGCTCGTGCCGAACGCCCATGAAGGCTATATCAGCTGGGAAAAGGCCGAGACGATTCGCAACATGGTCAGCAGCAACGTGCCAACCAGCCGCCATCATGGCGCGCCCAAGCATGGCGATGCCCTTTTATCGGGGCTCATCCGCTGCCACCGCTGCGGTCGCAAGCTGACGCTCCGCTACTCGGGTGCAAGGCACGATATTCCGCGCTACAGCTGCAGCCGCGGCTGGACGGACTATGGCGAGCCGCGCTGCATCGCCTTTGGCGGCCTGCGCGTCGACGACGCCATCGAGGATGCGCTTCTCACCGTCGTCGGCCCCGGCGCCATTGCGGCCGCCGTTTCGGCAGAGACGGAAGCCGCCCAGCGGCGGGACCAGGTACGCGACGCGCTCGAGCGCGATCTTGAAGCGGCGCGCTTTGCCGCCGATCGGGCCTTCCGTCAATACGACGCTGCCGATCCCGCCAACCGGCTTGTCGCCGGCGAACTGGAGGCGCGCTGGACAAGGCGCTGGCGCATGTCGCGGAAGTTGAGGGCAAAATTGCCGTTCACGACGCAACTACGCCGACATCCGCCGCCGATCCGGCATCGTTCGTCGCGCTCGCCGCCGACCTGAAGAGCGTGTGGACCGCGCCCGCAACGGATGCTCGGCTGAAGAAGCGCATCGTGCGCACCGTCATCCATGAGGTGATCGCCGATATCGACCAGGCGGCGGCGGAGATCGTGCTTGTTGTCCATTGGATCGGCGGTGCCCATAGCGAGATACGCCTGCCCAGACGCCGGCGCGGTCAGCGCAACCACACCTCGGCCGACGTGATCGCCGCGGTCCGCCAACTTGTGCTGATTGCCAATGACGACCTTATCGCCGGCATCCTGAACAGGAATGGCCTCGTCACGGGCAACGGCAATCGCTGGACCCGCGAACGGGTGACGTCAATGCGCTCGCATCATCGCATCCCCGTACATAAGCCGGCGGAAGACGGGGTCGAACCGTGGTTGCAGTTGAACAAAGCCGCACAGTTTCTCCACATCGCCGCCAAGACACTCCGGCGCGCGGCAGAAGCCGGCGAGATCCTTGCGATCCATCCCTTGCCGGATGGTCCGTGGATTTTCAGCCGCGCCGATCTCACCGCCCCGGCAGCCCGAACCATCACGGAACGCGCGCGGCGGAACCCGAAACGCCCCGCGGGACCGCATCCTGATCAACAAGGCCTGTTTTCTTCAATGACATAGACAGATGGGTGTTCCGATGCGCAGTTGTAGAAAGCCAGCCATTCGGCGATCCCGGCCTTGGCCTCGCGGCCGTCGGCGTAGCCTTTGAGGTAGATGTCCTCGTATTTCAGGCTGCGCCACAGCCGCTCGATGAACACGTTATCGATCCAGCGGCCCCGGCCGTCCATCGAGATGCGGATGCCGGCTGCCGCCAGCAGGCCGGTAAAATCCCCGCTGGTGAATTGGCTGCCTTGGTCCGTGTTGAAGATCTCCGGCCTGCCGAACCGAGCCAGCGCCTCTTCCAGCGCCGCGAGACAGACCGCGACATCCATCGTGTTTGACACCCGCCAGGCCAGGACCGCCCGGCTGGCCCAATCGATGATCGCCACCAGGTAGAGAAACCCGCGCCCGATCGGGATGTAGGTGATATCGGCCGCCCACACCTGGTTTGGCCGCTCGATCACCAGGTTGCGCAAGAGATACGGGAAGATCTTGTGACCTCGCGCGGGTTTTGTGGTGCGCGGTTTCGGTCCCACGGCGGCGATGCCCAGCCGCCGCATCAGCCGCTGCACCCGCTTGCGGTTGATCCTCTGCCCCTCGGCCCGTAGCAGCGCCGTTATCCGCCGCGAGCCGAGAAACGGCCAAGCCGTGTACAGCTCGTCGATCCGACGCATCAGCGCCATATCGTTGTCGTTGGCTGGACGCGGCACCCGATAAACGCCGGAGCGCGCCACCCCGAGCAGCACGCATTGCCGGCGGATCGAGAGCGACGGCTCACCGCGACCGATGAGCACCCGGCGGTCCGACGCGCTCATCTGCCGGACCTCTTGGCTAAAAAATCGCGCTCCACTGTCAGCTGCCCGATCTTGGCGTGCAGCTTCTCGATCTCGCGCTCCCGGTCGGCCTCGGCATCCCGGCCGACCCCGGGATCAAAGGCGCGGACTGCCTGCTCCTGCAGCTGCTTTTTCCACGCGTAAATCTGGTTCGGGTGAACCTCGTATCGCTGCGACAGGTCGGCGACCGTCGACTGCTCCCGCAGCGCTTCCAGTGCGATTTTCGCCTTCAGCGTCGCGTCGATCTTTCGTCTCGTCTTTTTCATCATCCGCTCCGTCTAACACGACGGAACGGCTCCCGCCCCAACTATGCCCCTGGTCCCAAATCCAGGGTCCACTTCAGACTATTACCGCGCCCGGCTCGCCCGTTTCAGGTCGCTGTCACATCTCACCGTCGAAGTTTTGCACAAATCCTGTTTCTGAACACAGAAAAATCCCCGCGTTCCTTGAATGAACGGCTTCTTTTCGAGGCGAAGAAACATCATTTCCGGCTGTGCGATGACCCAGAGGTCACCATGTCACCTCTTACCCGTTATTTGTCCCGCCTACTTGGTGTGTTTCTGCTAGTCACTGCGGTGTCAGAATGGACGCAACCCGGGCTGCTGACAGTTGTCGCTCCGGCGATGGTCGATCAGCCGGGGCTATTGTGGGTGTCCGGCATGCTTACGTTCGCGGCGGGGCTGGCGATCGTGCTGGGCCACAATGTCTGGGGTGATCCGTCGGCGGCGGTTGTGTCGCTCTTAGGGTGGATGATGACTATCAAGGGGGCCGGGTTGCTGCTGGTTCCGGCCGCTGGTTGGACGGCGATGCTCGCCGCCATACACTATCCGTCACATTCCAGCGTTTACACGATCATTCCGGCCTTGTCGGGAGCGTATCTCACATATGCCGGGTTTGTCCGACAGCGGCAACAGAGAGCTGGACGGGAGAGCGCAAAAAGGCCGTGACGATTGGGATTTGATCGCTAAACGCACTCCCCGGCGACGTTGCTCGGCAGCTACCGCAAAGCAGCGGAGCACGGCCACCTCAACAGCGGGCTGTGCGACACGCCGGAATACCCGCTGGAGCGCGTCTTCAGCCATCACCGCCGGCATTGTTATGTGTCGCGCAGCTCGCCAGCAGGCGAGAGAGAGGGGGCTATTGGGCCCCTTTCTTTTGCATAACACCCGTACTGCGCTTTGCCGTTGTAGGCCCAACGTGCAAATGTCAGTGCCGTCCAATTTAAAAATGTCAGTCTCTCCGGCTTTTTGGTGGGCTGTGGGGGGCGGCATCGATGACGGTGCTGAGCGTGAGCGATGGCGAGTTGCGGCGTCTCGAGGTGTTGCGGGACGTCGATCGTGGTGGGCTGCCGGTGAGTGCTGCGGCGCAGCTTTTGGGGCGCAGCGAGCGCCAGGTGTGGCGTCTGTTGAAGGCGTTTCGGAGGGACGGCGGCGCGGGGTTGATCTCGAAGAAGCGCGGTCGGCCGAGCAACCGCCGGACAGCCGCTTCGGTACGCGTCGCGGTGCTATGGGTCGTGTGCCAGAACTACGCTGATTTCGGGCCTACATTGGCCACCGAGAAGCTCGCCGCCGAGCACGGCTTTGCGTTCTCCGGCGAGACCTTGCGGAAGTGGATGATCGACAAACACCAACAGGGTGCACTGCGGCTCGCGGTCCTCGAACCGTGCATAGGCTTGCGGCGCCGGCGCCGCCCAAGTCGCCGCCCCCGCTAGATCACGACACACGCGGACCGGGCTGAACATCATGCACTTCGGCGCTGACGACCGCGCTCGCACCGGGCGCGAGGCGACGATTACGGCGGAGGCCAGAAGAGGCTGTCGCCCATTAGACAGCGAGCTGTGCCGGTCACGATCTCCGTCGGACTGAACCGGCGGTCATACCGCCATCGACGGCACCATGATGCCGATGTCGGCATTGACGACCAGAACGTCGTCGAGTCGCCCGTAGCAGTCTTCGATCTCGGCGACCACCTCGGGCCAGCGCGCCTCGTCGGTAACGTCCTGGGTGAGGTAGGCCGCTTGCCCGCCGGCAGCCGCGATTTTGGCCACCAGCTGCTGTCCCCGAATGCTGTCGATATCGGTAACTGCGACCTTGCCGCCTCCACGCAAGGCAGCATGCATTGGGTCTTGATGCGCCGCTTGAACTCCTCGTGCAGCCGCTCGATAGCGTTGGTAGTTCGGATGGATTTCCATTGGTCGCTCGGGAAGCGCAGGAAGGTGAAGAGTTTTTCGCCCGCTTCTTCCAGGCTGTCGGCGACCGGGCGGCAGCGCAGCCGCCATTTGCGCAGGAACGCCTTGCGCTTGGCCTCCACCTCCTTGGCGGTCGCGGCGCAGATCATGTCGGCGTAGTCGGCGCTGATCTCGTCGTAAAGCTTCTTCGGCGCGTGAGCCAGCAGGTTGCGATGCTTGTGCACGGTGCAGCGCTGAACCGGTACGTCGTTCCATCGCGCGGCGATGGCCTTCTCCAACCCCGCCGCGCCATCGATGATCACCAGCTCGGGCGCGGCCAAGCCACGGGCCAGCAGGGCGTCCAGGAGAGCCCGCCAAGCGGCCTCGCTTTCGCCGCCCATGTTGCGCAAGGCGATCAGTACTTTCTGGCCGTCATGACGAACACCCAACGCCACCAACACCGAAAGGCTGGTCGCCTTCCTGTCCAGACGAACCCGGACAACCGTGCCGTCGAGAATCAGGCGGGCGATGTCGTCCTCGGCAAGATCGCGCTTTTGCCAGGCCTCCCAGTCGGACTGCACCTTGCGCCAGGCCCTGCTCACGGTGTCCTTGCCAACCGCCCCGCCGAACAGCGCTGCCAAGGCGCGCCGGACCCCTCGCGTGTTGGTGCCTGCCAGATAGGCGCCGGCGATCAGCCGTTCGGCCTGCACCGTCAGGCGCTTGTAGGCCGGCAGCGCCTTGCTGCGCCACTCCGCCGGCTTGCCATCGCTGTCGGTCACCCGTGCTCGAGGAACCGACACCGTTAACGGCCCGAACGTGCCGAGCAACTGGCGCTTCCGGTGGCCATTGCGATGCCCGGCTGCCCTCGGCGCTGCGGTCATACCGGCCTCGCCCCAAAGTCGCGGCAAGCTCTTCTTCAAGCATGTTTTCAATGAAGCTCCGGATGCGCTGGCGAACCCCAGCCTCCAGCGGATCAAACCAATCCGCACCCAGCAATGGAACCTCGCCCTCGACAGCGATATCCTTGGTCATGGCGTGATCTCCTCCGGCGGCGCCAACCGCCGGGTTTTGTCACCACGCGACAAGCCTGCGGCCTCTTCGATCTTCCGGCCCGGCCCGGCGTCTCACCCCACCGTGTTTCGTGGAACATCCTTGAATGGCTTTTCCGTATCGCCGGTCCGCTCTCGCGGCATTTTCAGTACGCGTTCGCTGATGATGTTGCGCTGGATCTCGTCGGTGCCGCCAGCGATCGAGCTGGCCGGCACCGAGACCAGGATCTCCGCCAGTAATCCGTTCACCGGGCTGTCGTCGCCGGTCAGCAGCGCATCCGGCCCGAGCAGCGATGTATGTACGCGAGCCGCCGCCCGGGCGATGATGCTCGACGCCAATTTGCCGAGGGAGCCCTCGGGGCCCTGTGGGCGCTCCTGCGCCGTGCGAGCGCGGCGGGCGGTCCATTCCGCCGCCTTCGACATCGCCAGCACCTTGGCGATCTCCTGCCGCAGCACCGGATCGTTGATCTTCCCGCTCGCCCGCGCCCGTTCCAGGATCAGATCGACGCGGCCCGCACGCTGCGGATACCACTTGTAGGGCTCCATCGTTGTGCGGATTTCCTCCCGCTCCTCCTTGTAGATGCGGCCCGGCTTTTCGGAGAGGATCGCCCAGCTGCGCAGCGCGTCGGCACCGCGGCGCTCGTGCATCAAGGTCGTCGTCGTCACCGCCCAGCCGTTGCCGACATCGGAGACGAGCAATTCAGGCTCGACCTTCGCGTCGGTAAAGAACACCTGGTTGAACGAGGCATAGCCGTTCATCTGTCGCAATGGCTGCACCGTCACACACGGTTGCTTCATGTCGATAATGAAATACGACAGGCCCCGGTGCTTCGGCCGATCCCAGTCGGTACGCGCCAGCAACAGCCCCCAATGCGCCTTATGCGCGCTGGTGGTCCACACCTTCTGCCCGTTGACGACCCATTGATTGCCGCGGAAGTCGGCGCGCGTCACCGCGCCAGCAACGTCGGAACCGCTGCCCGGTTCGCTGAACAACTGGCACCAGATATCTTCGCCAGTCAGGATCCGCAGCAGGAACTTCTCCTTCTGCAAATCGGTCCCGTGCTCCAGAATTGTCGCGGCGGCAAGGGTGCGGATGCCGACCTTGGCGACGCCGATCGCACCGATGCGCTTGAACTCCTCCTGGACCACCGGCACCAGGCCGACGGGCAGATCGCGGCCGTACCAGCGCGACGGCCAATGCGGGACGCCCCACCCGGCCTCCGCCAGTTTGAGACGCCATTCCACCAGCCCGTAGTCCGGGTTCCAGTTTGCTTCCAGCCAGGCGCGGATTTCGTCACGGACGGTATCTTCGTTGGTCTCGGTCATATTGGTCGCCCTCAGGCCGTCCACTTCTGCAGCATCAGTTCGCGGTGATAGCCGGCATCGCCCAAAAACACCTCGGAGCTTTTTGCCCGCTTGAACCAGAGATGCGTGTCATTGTCCCAGGTGAAGCCGATGCCGCCATGGATCTGCACCGCGTTGACGGCGGTTTGCATATACGCATCGCTGGCGCAAGCCTTGGCGAGATGGGCGTTGGCGGCCGCGTCGCCATCCCCGTCGTCGAGCGAGGCCGCGGCATAATAGGCAGCCGACTTGGCCAGTTCCACCTCCAGCAGCATATCGGCCTGCTTGTGCTTCATCGACTGGAACGAAGCGATTGGCCTGCCGAACTGCATGCGCATCATCGCGTAGGCGAGCGCATCCTCCCGCAGCCTCTCCGCCCCGCCAACCATCTCATTGGCCAGACATACCGCAGCCTCGACCATCGTGCGGTCAAACGGTGCCGCCCCGCCGCCGGCCGTGCCGAGCGGACGGGCCGCCACGTGGTCAAACTCGAGCCGGGCGAATTTGCGCGTCGAGTCCATCGATTTGAGGACGCGGCGGGTGAGCCCGGCGGCGCTGCCATCGACGGTGAATAACGACAGGCCCTGCGGCGCGTGGGCAAGAACGACGATCAGATCGGCGGTGTGGCCGTCGACGACGTAGCTTTTATGCCCGTTCAGGACAATTTCACCGCGTTCGGCGGTCGCGGCTAACGCCGTACCCTCGGCGTCCCAGCGCCCGTTGTGCTCGACCCAGGCAAGGGTCGCGGTCGTGTCGCCGGCGGCGATGCCCGGCAGCAGCGCCTGCTTTTCCGCCTCGGAGCCCGCGTTCATGACGGCGCCGGCGGCCAGCACCGCAGTCGCGAAATACGGTGCGCAGAGCAGCGCGCGCCCCATTTCCTCCAGCACAATGCATTGGTCGCCAAAGCCAAGCCCGTAACCGCCATAGGCTTCGGGAATGCGAATCGCGGTCAGGCCGAGCGCGGAGTTCATCGCGCGCCACCCGTCGCGCTCGTAGCCATGTTCGGTCTCCATCAACCGCCGCACCTCCTTGGCCGGCGAACGGTCTCTCAGCAGGCGGCGCAGGTTTGAGCGGAACTCTTCCTGCTCGCTTGAAAAACTGAACTTCACGGCGATCTCCCGGCGTGTTCGATCTGATGACCGGCGGCGCTCACGGCCGGCTTTCCATCGAGGTGGCCCGATCGACCATAATTTTCCTGACGTGCTCCGTTGGAGGCGTCAACATGATAATACCAAAAGCCTGCCGATCGTCTGGGCTGCGAGCGGTTGCGGAAGGTACCGGAGGGCGTGGCGAATTGCGCTATCATTGGGCGATCAGCGGGACCCGGTCCCGGCCTCGGCACCAGTGCGCGTCGATGGTCGCGGCCAGCGCGTGGTTCTGAAACATCGTGCTGCACAGGCGGGGCCGAGGGTCGGAGTTCGACGCAGATATCGCAGGGGTGATCGCGGCATGGGCAAGCTTGAAGGGAAAGTCGCGCTGGTTACCGGATCGGGGCGCAATATCGGCCGTGCGACCGTGCTGAAGCTGGCCGGCGAAGGTGCGAATGTTGTGGTCAACGCGCGTTCCAATCAGCAGGAGGCGGAGACCGTCGCGCGTGAAGCCCGGGATCTCGGGGTCAAGGCGGTCGCCGTTCTCGCCGACTTGGGCAAAAAAGCAGAGGTCGAGGCCTTGGCCGGCAGGGCTCTGTCCGAGTTCGGCCGGGTCGACATCCTGATCAACAATGCCGCGATTCGGCCGCACAAGCCGTTCACGGAAACGACCGATGCAGACTGGGAATTGATCCGCAGTGTGGTTCTTGACGGGCCGCTCTACCTGACGCGCGCGCTGATCGAGCCAATGGTGAGGGATCGCTACGGGCGCATTCTGTTCTTCGTCGGCGATGGCGCGATTTCCGCTCGCGGTAGCGGCCGCACACATCTGTCTGCAGCGAAGATGGGCCTGATCGGCGTGGCGCGCGGGCTCGCCTCGGAATTCGCTCCTCATAACATCCGGGTAAACGTCGTTTCGCCGGGCAGCATCGATACGCGGCGCGACAATCCGGAGTGGTATCAGGGTCGCCTGCCGGACGCCGCTGGCATCCCGCTCGGGCGGCAAGGCAGCCCCGACGAGATTGCCGCGACCTGCCTGTTCCTGGTCGGTGAGGATGCCGGCTTCATTACCGGACAGACGATCCACGTCAATGGCGGGGCGCACTATTACTGAACGGCGGTGCACCCAGCAGCTGTAAGCGCTATCGCAGCTGCCGATGCGGCGGCGTGTTCCGCGGTGCGCAGGCCGAAGACGCAGCTCTTAATCAAGCCGCCGACATAGCCGAGGGCGCCGCCGCCTTCAAGGCCGCCGGTGGTGCCGTCGGCGGCATAGAGGCCGGCGATCGCCGAACTGTCCGGCCGCTTCACCCTGCCGTGCCCCGTCGATGGGGATACCGCCCATCGCGTTGGTGATGCCGGCGCAAATCGGGATCGCGAAAAACGGCGGCGTCTCGATCCGCCGCGGCCCGCCGCTGAGGATCGAGCGCTCGGGCGACAGCGTCGAGAGGCGGTTGAAACGAACCGCATCGTTGTACTCGGCGATGGTCGCGGCCAGGTTTCCCGACGGCAGCCCTGCCGTCGCGGCGAGGATCTCGATCGTCTCGGCGCGATAAAGCGTGCCGCCCCCCACCCGAGCAATTGCGGGTTCGGCGGGATCTGCGCCGCCTTGCCGGCGGTCTCCCAGATCGGCGCGTCACAGATCACCACCAGGGACTTTACGCGACCCTCCTGATGGGCAAGGCCGGGGCCGACGTGATCAGATCGATCGGCCGCAGGGCGAGTGGTTGCGCGGGCGCCGCCCGGCAAGAGCACGACATTTCCGATCGCCGGCGGGCGGAGGTCGTCGAGCCTCGGAGCTGGGAGCGGCGATAGGGTATCACGGAGAGACCGCGGATGCGGTGGACGGGGCAGGCTACTCCAGGATGCAGAAAAATTAAACTTTGCCAAGGGTGGGGCGGGAGTGCGAATCCCCTGTCCGCTGGGGATTTTTTAAGATCGCAGAGGGATACTAAGCGGCGTAGAGCCTGCGGAGTGCCTACATTCTAGAAGCCGGTAAGTAAAGTAAGCCCTATCTAAGAAGGGCTGCCCGGAATGCCGATTACATGTTCCAGCTCCTGGCCGGAATCTCGCGATCCTCCGCATAGCATCATGAATTTCATGCGTCGCCCCTGGGTAAGCCATGGCCTTGGGACCTGATTTCCTGTCCACAGAACATGTCCCAAAATAGGTGAGCATCTATAATTACCCGAGACGTTTTAGGGGCACTCATGAGCAGGGGCTGTTCCAAGCTCGTTCGCTCTTCCCGTTGTTTATCTGACACCCGACGCCATGCCCTCTGCCCGCTCGACTTCAACCGGCGAGCGTGTTGACGCCGCCGAACGCGTGTGCTGGCCTTGCGGCGTCATGGAACACGAACCGCAACGCAATGAGCGGGGCCAGCCGGTCGGTTGGCCGATCGAGGGCTGGTCGCCGCGGCCGCGCCCGCCGAGAACCGCGATGCCCGGCGCCTTCGCCACGGTCGCGCCGCTCGACCCAGACCGCCATGCCGCCGAACTGTTCGACGCCAATTCCGAGGACCGCGAGGGGGTGGCCTGGACCTATTACAATTTCGGTCCGTTCACGACGCTTCCAGAATACCGCGCCTGGCTCGACACCGCGTGCGGCAATCGCGACCGGTTCTATCACGCGATCCGCGACAATGCACAGGGCCAGGCGGTCGGCGTCGCGGTCTATCAGAACTGCGTGCCGGCGATGGGCACGATCGAGATCGGCGGCCTCGTGTTCAGCCCGCGGCTGCAGCGCCGGCCTGCGGCGACCGAGGCGATGTATCTCATGATGCGCCGGGTGTTCGACGAACTCGGCTACCGGCGCTACGAATGGAAATGCGATTCGTTGAACCTGCCGTCGCGCGCCGCCGCGGTCCGGCTCGGCTTTCGGTATGAGGGCCTGTTCCGCCAGGCGATGATCACCCGCGGGTACAACCGCGACACCGCCCGGTTCTCGGTCATCGACCGCGACTGGCCGGCGCTGCGCGCCGCCTTCGAGCGCTGGCTCGACCCGGGTAATTTCGCGGCCGACGGCAGCCAGCGCCGGCGGCTGGCGGATCTCCGATCCGGCGCCGGATGAGCGGCCGACCGGCACCGTCGCTGGCGCTGCTGTCGGCGATAACCGCGCTCGCGTTCTGCGGCTTGCATATGGTCGTGCCGGCCTTGCCGCTGCTGGTCGCGGTATTCACCGACACGCCGGCGCATGTGCAGCTCGTCGTGAGCCTCTATCTCGCCGGGATTGCCGCCGGGCAGCTTGTCTACGGCCCGGTTTCCGACCGCTTCGGGCGGCGTCCGGTTTTGCTCGCCGGTCTCGCGGCATTTCTTCTCGGCACGGCGCTGTGCGGCGCCGCATGGTCGTTGCCGGCGCTGATCGCGGGACGCGTCGTGCAGGCGCTCGGCGCCTGCGCCGGCATCGTGCTGAGCCGCGCGATGATCCGCGACGTCTATGAGCGCGAGGCGGCGGCGCGCGGATTGGCGCTCGTCATGATGGCGATGACGCTGGCCCCGGCGATCTCGCCGGCAATCGGCGCCTACCTCACCGAATGGTTTGGCTGGCGGGCGGTCTTTGCGGTGCTCGGCGGGCTGGGCGGCCTCGTTCTTGTCGCGACCATCATCCGGCTCGGCGAGACCAACCGGCAGCGGGCCCGGCTCGATGTCGCCGGCATGGCGGCGGCCAACCTGGCGCTGCTGCGCTCGCCCGCCTTTGTCGGCTTTGCGGTGTGCGGCGCCTGCACCAGCGCCTCGTGGTTTACGTTCATCGCCAGCGCGCCGCACATCCTGGCGGAAGCGCTGCGCCGGCCGCCGAGCACCTACGGGCTGATGATCCTACTGCCGATGGCGACCTACATGCTCGGCAATGCCGCGGCGGCACGGTTCGTGCCACGCTTCGGCAGCTTACAGCTGCTGCTCGCCGGCCGGGCACTCGCCTTTGCCGCCGCGCTCGCGATGGCGCTGTGGGCAGGCTCGGCCCCGCTCAGCGTCTGGCTCTTGTTCGTGCCGATCGCGCTGGCCGAAATCGGCGACGGCATGAGCGGGCCCGCGGTCATGGCGGCGGCGCTCAGCATCCAGCCGCGGCTCGCCGGCACCGCGGCGGGGCTGATGGGCTTTCTGCAGATGGCCGCCGCCGCTCTCGGCAGCTTCGTCGTCGCCTTGCTGCCGTACCGGAACGCGTTCGGCATGATCGCGCTGTACGGCGGCTTTGTCGCGCTCGGGCTGGCTGCTGCAGTTTTCGCCGTGCGGTGCGCGCAACCGCTGGCGGTGGCCGTTGCGGAGGAGTGGCCGGTCTTGCCGGGCGCGCCCGCGCCTGCGCCCGCCGCCGACCGAACTTGAAGGGACCCATGACTACGCCCGGAGGCCTTCTAGAAGCATGATCCTAAGAGCCTGAATCAAAAAGATATTCAGAGGCGCTGAATTTTGTGAACCAAGATGCTGGTTGGGCTGGGGGCCAGCATCGGATGGCAAGACCCTATTCGCAGGATTTGCGGGAACGTGTGGTTGGGTCGGTGGCGAGCGGCCGCACCTGCCGGGCGACGGCGGCGCTGTTCGGCGTGAGCGCGGCTAGTGTGGTGAAGTGGTCGCAGGGCTGGTGGGCGAGCGGCAGCGCGGCGGCCAAACCGATGGAGGGCTGGCGGCCGCTCCGGCTGACGGGCGAGCGCGCGTGGTTGTGGGCGCGGATCGCCGAGAAGCCGGACCTGACCCTGGCCTGCGCCGGGGTAGGCTTGTATGGGCGTTGGTTGTCAAGCCTGATGACGCGCACCCTGGGTTTTCTCCCGCTGTCGGGTCTCGGTGTTGGCCAAAGCTCAGTGCCGGACGATCCGAGGGGAGCTCGCCATCAGGCGCGAAAGATCGCGCTACACACTTGTATTCGGGAGGTCCGCGTGGACCTCGACCATGATGCAGTCATGCGCATCGGCGGCAAAGCTCCGAGACGGCAGGCCCATTCTCCAAACGACGCGCAAGCCATGCCTGCCTCGGGTCACCGATCAGAGCGATGATGCAAGTCTGCACCGTGGTCAGCAGGAAGACCGTGCCGATCGCCTCGGGAAATCCCTTCAGCCCGTCGACCACGGCGATCAGGACGTTGCCCACGCCGCGGGTCTTGAGTTCGTTCATCACCTTGAGCCAGAACTTGGCGCCTTCGGTTTGCTCGATCCACAGCCCCAGGACCTCCTTCTCGCCCTCACTTGTTGAGGGCGAGCGCGACGTAGACAGCCGTGTTGCGCACCAAGCGCTGGCCGCGAATCTTGACCCGCAGCGCGTCGAAGAAAATCACCGGATAGATCGGATCAAGCGGCCGGTTCTGCCATTCTCGAACCTCCCCGAGCACAGTGTCGGTGAACCGGCTGACCAGATCGGGGGAAACCTCAACGCCATAAAGCTCCAAGAGATGCCCCTGGATCTCACGAACCGACAGGCCGCGGGCATAGAGACTGATGATACGATCGTCGCAACCGTCCCGCCGGGTCTGTCCCTTGCCAACCAGCTGCGGCTCGAAGCTTCCCTGACGGTCGCGCGGCACCGCGATCTCGATCGCGCCGTCATCGCCGATCACGGTCTTGCTCGAATAGCCGTTGCGGCTGTTGCCGATGCCGCGCCCGGCCGGGTCACCTTTCTCGTAGCCCAGATGCTCCGTCAGTTCGACGCCCAGGGCGCGCTCCAGCAGGCGCTTCTTCAGCTCCTTGAACAGCCCTTCCTCGCCCAGCAAATCCTGCGGCGAACGGTAGCCTTGCAGCCGCTCCTCGATTAGCTCGTCCCTGATCGCTTGTGCCATTATCCGTGATCCCCTCTACTACATAGAGTGTCTCACAGCTCCAGCTTACACAAAATACCCGACACCCTCGCTTGATGTCGTTGGCCGCCCACAGCCGTTGCACGCTGGCCGCCGCACGGGCCATTGTGCGGCAACTCCACCGACCCAGATGAGACGGCGCGGTCACCGCTTGCTCCATCACTTGCTGCACCGCAGCCTCCGGCAGCCACGGTTTGCGCCCGCGGCCGGCACGATCGCCCAGCCCTGCCAACCGGGCCCCCGCAAAGCGCCCAACCCAGCGGTTCACCGCCAGCCGCGATATTCCCGATCTGCCCGGCGATGCACTGTTGCGTCAGACCCTGCGCGCCCAGCAGGATGATCTCGGCCCGTTGGCGGTCGCGCGCCGACGCCGTCGGCGCATGGGCCCGGCGGTTCAGCTCGGCGGCCTCCTCCGGCTGCAATGCGATCTTTTGACGAGCCGTGACTGTCCCCTATCCGGCCCGCCCATGATACTCAAATCGACCAATATTGTTAGCTTATTTTAGAGACACTACACCAGTTCGTCTTGCGCGGACTTGTTCCGCGCATCCACGTCTTGGTTCGGGCGCTCGAAGGCGTGGATGGCCGGGCCAAGCCCCGCCAAGGCGAAACGGGCGGCTTCATGATGCCATCATTCGTTGCGTTGCCAATCGTCGCGCCACAGAAAGTCGGGACCGAGCTCCCCGAGGCTCGGGCAGCCGATCTGGCCCATGACGAGGTCGATTTCCTCGCGCAGGATCGAGACTGCCCGGTTGACCCCCGGAATGCCGCCCGCGGCGGCGCCGTATAAGGTCGGCCGCCCCATAAAGCAGAAATCGGCGCCGAGGCAGAGCGCGATCAGAATGTCGGCGCCGCGCCGCACCCCGCTGTCGAGCATGACCGTCAGCCTGTCGCCGACCGCCTCCTTGATCGCCGGCAACACGTCGAGGGAGCCCGGGGCCTGGTCGAGCTGGCGGCCTCCATGGTTCGAGACGATGATGCCGTCGCACCCGATCTCGGCGGCGCGCAACGCGTCGGCGGGGCTCATGATCCCCTTGACGACGAGGTTGCGCGGAAACAGCTGGCGATAGCGCTCGAGGTCGCGCCAAGTCTGGGCGTTGTAGGGCTGCAATGAGCGCGCGAAATTGTAGACCTGTTCGGAGTCGGCGCCGCTTGGCGCGTAGGGCTGCCAGTTTTGCATCATCGGCGTGCCGCCGCCATGGCGGAAATATTCGACGATCCAAAGCGGATGGGTCAGCGCCTCGGCGAGGATCGACGGCCTGAGGCTCAGCGCCTGTAACAGCCCGCCGCGAATATTGGCGAAGCCGTTCCTGATGTTGCGCTCGCGCTTCGAGCCGACCGGCACGTCGACGGTCAGCACCAGCGCGGCCATCCCGGCATCGGCGGCCCGGCGGATCATGTCCTCGCGCACCCCGGCGTCGCGCGGCGCGTAAAGCTGATACCAGGCGTGGTCGGGCGCAACCTTGGCCGCCGCTTCGATCGAATCGTTGCTGGCGCCGGACATGATGTACGGGATGTTCGCCTTGGCCGCGGCCTCGGCCAACATCAGATCGGCGCCGCGGCGAAACAAACCGGCGCCGCCGGTCGGCGAGATGCCGAACGGGCTCGCATAGGTGTGACCGAACAGGGTCGCGGTCTGGTCGCGCTTCGACACGTCCACGAGATAGCGCGGCAACAGCTGGTGTTTGTGAAAGGCCGAGGTATTGCGTTCGAGCCCGCGCTCGTCTTCGAGGCCGCCCTCGATAAAATCGAAAGCGATCTTCGGCAGCCGCCGTTTCGCCATCCGGTGCAGGTCTTCGATGTTGACGGCTTGGTCGATCCTCATCGGCTCGGGTGCTCGCTGAACGGTGCATTTGTCAGGGCAACAATGCTGGTTTCGCGCCCAACCGACAACCCGTCAGGGCGTCGCTACCGCCATGCCGAGTGCGCGGGCGGCAGCCGCCATGCCTCGATCGAACGTGACGAGCGTTGCGTCGAGCCGCTGGGCGATGGCGATGTGCAGCGCGTCAGGCGTGCGAAGGTTGACATCCAGACGCCGCAAAGTTTGATCGGCCGCCCCGATATCGGCTGTCGTAATCTCCCGTCGGCCTGCGGCCCGGGTTGTCCAGGCGTCGAAATGCTCGAACGCGAGTAGCGCATCCTCGCGGGTGAGGTCGCGCATCCGCACCCGCCGGGCTACCGCCGACGAGAATTCCGCCGCGCCAAAATCGCTGACGAGAATAATTGCAGGGTGGGATGCCAGAAAGGCAGCGGCGCGCGCGCTTGCCGGGTCGATCACAAACAGGGCAACAAGGACACTCGCGTCGAGGTAAAGGCTCACTTTTCGCCTTCGTCCCGCATGTCGCTGACGAGCTGACCCGCATCAATCTCAGGCATCTTCCGCCCAACTAGGTTTGCCCGGAGCCATTCGATGTCGGCGGCGGTAATCGGGCGCGGCACCGGCCGCATCGGCTTCAACTCGACCACCGGCTCGCCACGGCGAGTGATGACGATGCCCTCGCCCTTGAGAGCGCGATCGATCAGCTTCGACAGCTGGTTCTTGGCTTCGGCAACACTGTGCGTGCTCATCAGCAGAAGATAGCTATCGGATGGCCATCAGTCGAGCGGCCCGACGATCCGCCACGGGGCAAGCGCTTCCTTGGCCTGCTCGTCCTGCGGCGTCGTTCGAGGATCACTTCCGGTGATACCTTTTGCAAACCCTAACCCGTTGAGACCCCAGGCTTGGGGCAACGTTGCATAATTCTTGCAGACTGTGTGGAAAGTGGGACTGAGCGGATTCCAGCGCGTCGACGGACGCGGTAGAATCCGGCATGACATACATCACGGGTCACGACCGCTCGCAGCTGCGGCTTTTGC
>Ga0210401_10003244_pt1 | contig 17466 bp, 15 predicted proteins | sample IncBWH32MmetaG_FD_150866 | JGI IMG/M metagenome (GOLD analysis project Ga0210401, IMG submission 150866) | Forest soil microbial communities from Barre Woods Harvard Forest LTER site, Petersham, Massachusetts, United States - Inc-BW-H-32-M | ecosystem: Environmental > Terrestrial > Soil >... | reverse complement strand
AATATGGGGCTTGGATTGTGGTGAAACAGCATTCCAGAATGGAAGAGACCCAGGAGAAGTTTCGCGCCACCTGCCCCGTGCCCGAGTGCGGGAAGGAATTTGCCTTCGAGTTGAGCGAGACTCGCGTGTTCGATTTGCCGTTGCTTCTTTTCGAGCGGCGGCACTTCTTCCGTTCTGAATTATCCTGATGGCTGACGATCGTTCTCTTCGGGACAGAGGGCGGTCGCAGACTTGGATCTGGTCCCAATGCGGCGTAGGTACCGCAGAACTTGATTGTGAATAGCAAGGCCTGAGATGTAAGACAGCGCCCGAATTGGCACTCAAAGGATTTCTATGGCAAAGAAGCGCGGCAATCCGAATTGGGGCAAACCGGACATCCAGGCCGTGCCGGTCGTTCCGACTTCATTCGAGGAGGTTGTCAGGAAACTGCGGTTGTCTCCGGCAGACTATGAAGGCTCCCTCCAGCTCAAGGAGTGGGTGCGACAGAATAAGGACCAGAAATACATTCCGGACGATCTCCTTAAGCTCTGGGGTTTCGAAGTGAAAGGGGACTTGTAAATCGCACCAGGTCTCCGCTCGGCAGCGTGAGTCTACCCGCCCCCCTTGGGAATCTGATACCAGAAGAGCGCAGGAGGAACAGGGGATGGTACTGACTGCTGTATGCTTTGCGGTTCCAGTGCTGTCCGTGTCGCTCGTCCTTCGGATGAAACGCATCAGGGACCAACGCGAGATGAAGCAGCACAGCATTACAGCGGAGGAACTCCACTCGTTGTTGACTTCGAACTAGGACGTACTTCTTCTTGACGTTCGCCAGCCGCTCGACTTGTTAGCCTATCCCGAGATCATCCCTGGGGCACATTGGATTCCGCCGAAAGAAGTACTGGAAAAACCGTCACTGATCCCGAAGGACAAAGAGGGAATCGTTTACTGCACCTGTGCTGGCGAGAAAACCAGCCGAGCAGTCTTGCATCGAGCTCTCGGCATGCATTTTCCCCGGATTAAGTTCCTCAAAGGCGGATTGGCGGCTTGGAAGGCGGAGGACTATCCAGTGGAGCCGTACCGAGAGGTCTTTCACCTCTACACTCCAAGCGTTGCTCCGAACCAAAAGTGAAACGTTCGACGCAACGTTCATCTGACCTCCCCAGATAATTCGGATGGCGAGTCTTCCATCGCCTAACCTATCTTTCGGCCAAGTCTAGTGTTCCGTATTGAATTCGGGCATCGTCCTCCCATGCCTTGATCCGCGATTAGTGAGTCGATTTTTCAGCACATTACAATCTGAGTCATAGCTTTCCGGCGAGTCGAACAAAGACGGGAGAAAAGAAACGACCAGCATCCGGCGCAGCAGTCTGGTCTTGACTTTTTGTTGAAGAATGGCAGAACCGGCACAAACGTGGGGCGTGGCACGCTCCAACCCTGTTCCCCAAGCAGCGTGCCCCAGCGTTCTCAGTCTTGATCGTTCGTAGGTCTTCTTCCCCCAGAAGGAGCACCGATGGGCCGCCCTCGGCATCAGGTGATCGGCCAAGCGTTTGTGTTCATAGCCGTCCTCAATCCAGCCTAAGGATCGAACGGCCGTTGGAAGGTCGGCGAATCCGCGTCCATGCTTGAGTGCATTCATGAGACGCTCAATCCGCCGCAGGCCTGATAGTAGTCGACGCACGTGTCGGCCTTTGGATCCAAGTTGTCGAAACTGGAGTGAGTCAATTGCAGATCCGGATTTATGTTCAAAGTTTTCTCCGCACTCCGCGATTTTTCCTTCCGTGTGGCGGATTCTGGCGGCGACTCTAGAAACCTGAGACATCTCTTCTCCTCTCCGGAAGCTTCTCCCCGAAAAATCAACTTCTAAATTCTGCTGGCCAGTAGTTTCGATAGCGCACGATTTCTCGAAACCCGAGTCGCAAGTAAACCGGCAGGCAGATGGCTGTGGGCTCCAATGAGGCCAACTTGGCTCCAAGCGTGAAGCCAGCACTGGTCGCTGCGGCCGTCGCCAGGCGGCCCAATCCCAGACCACGGAGGTGATGGCGCGTCGCGACCCAGTCGATCCACGCAACCTCCTCTCTCACCACCGTCAAAGCCGTCACGGATGGCTTGCCGCGATAGTGCACAACGAATGCAGCGGAGTCGGAAGCGATAAGTGAGCCTCGCTCCGAAAAGATGCGCGTATCAAGTCAGGAAGGCACCTCTGAGCATTACGACGGAAAGTGGAAGGGGCTTTGTCTAACTTACGAACCAAATTGGACGGCGTCATCTGAAGCTGCTCACAATTCCTACTTCTCAGCAACAGCATCTGCCTCGATCTCGACAAGCTAATCCGGATCGACAAAGGGCACGACCTGCATGAGGGCACCGGGTCACCGGGTGAGAACTCACATTTTAGATGATCCAGTTTTCGGGGGCTGGGCAAGAGAGAGACACCATCACTAAGCCTTCGGCTTAGGTCCGACGGCGACATCCGAGCTGATTCGGATGTTTTTCGAACTGAGTCGACCAGGGTTCGATCCCGTTCGGTCTTTGTCACGTTGCTGTTCGAATTTACAGGCTGACAAGGCTCGCTGCTACTGCTTAAGAGGTTCTGTTCCTTCGCTCAGAATCCTCAGATAAGGTGAGTATCCGAAGACACGGGCCCGGCGCTTTCCCGCGACCTCCTTGGCGATGCCGAGGCGAACCAAGTGATCCAGCGCAAGCGCCTACCGATGGTCCCAGCATTGGCCCGCTCGGTCTCTTTCCTCGCAGGGAACGGCCCAGGCCCGGCATTTTTAGCAACAAGATTACCGGAAATTGACAAATTAACGACAACCCGCCTGAGCATCGCGCCCTATAGTTGACGTCGTTACCCAGGACTCGAGCACGCTGTTGGGGCGTCGCTCGATGAGTAGTGGCTCCCAAAATATCCTTCGCCGACCCCAAGATCTCTGGCGATTTTCTGTAAGCAGGAGGAAGACATGTATCAAATGCCGCTTTCCAGATGGTGTGCGGTGTGCACTCTTACCATTGCGGTTGTGCTGTCTTGCAGCACGCTCGGAGTGGGGCAAGCCTATCAACAGACCAACTTTGTTTCGGATATCTCCGGACTCGCTCCTACTCCGGATGGGCATCTTCTAAATCCGTGGGGGCTCGTTGCCAGTTCCACAAGTCCATGGTGGGTCTCCGACAACAACGGCGGTGTATCGACTTTGTATAACGGCAACACGGGCGCGATTGTGCCACTGGTGGTGAACATTCCACCTCTCGATGCGAAGGGGAATGGCACAGGAACTCCCACCGGAATCGCCTTCACCGGAGCCGCAGGTTTTACGTTCAAGGCGAACGGCAAGATGGCGACGTCAGCGTTCACTTTCGTCACCGAAGACGGCACCATTGTGGCTTGGGGGCCGGCAATCAACCCCAATGACCTTCCTCATGACGCCTTCGTGGTTGTAGATAATTCCAAGAATCCTTCGGCAGCGGCGGGAGCCGTATACAAAGCTGCGACGATTGCGCAGATGACGACGGGTGGACCGTTTTTCCTCTACGTCACCAATATCCGCGCGGCGCGCGTCGAGGTTTACAACGCGAACTTCCAACCGGTGAATCTGGCTGGCGACGAGGAAGACCGACCCTTCCATGATGATGAGATTCCCCCGGGCTTTGCTCCATTCAATGTACAGGAGGTTAACGGGAACCTGTACGTGACCTATGCCAAGCAGAACGCCAGCAAGCACGATGACTTCGATTTTCCGGGCTTCGGATACGTGGACAAATTCTCTCCGAAGGGCAAGCTCCTGCAACGACTGAAGCACGGACCGTGGTTGAATGCGCCGTGGGGCGTGGCGCTGGCGCCCGCAAACTTCGGCTTCTTCAGCAATCACCTGCTGATCGGCAATGCAGGCAGCGGACAGATCGCGGTCTATGACCCCGACAGCGGCCGTTTCGATGGCCTACTGCGCGACGCCAACGGACATGCAATTCAGAACGATCGCTTATGGGCGTTGCGTTTCGGAAACGACCAGGGCGCGGGCCCGAGCAATTGGCTGTTCTTCACGGCGGGCATCAGCGACGAGGCGCATGGTCTTTTCGGCTTCTTTACGCCAGCAGACAACAGCGCCCCAGAGGCCAACGGCGACGATCAATAAACGCTCTGAGCCTGAGGAGTTCATTGGGGAAGGGGCTCCTCAGGCATTTTTGCGGTTGCACGCAAATTGACCGAATGATAGGGAACGCTGACGCGGTACAGTGTCTGCGCAAAGATTCATCAGCAACTCCGCAGAACGCAGAAAACGCACATTGCTGGCTCGCGGAGCGGGGGCGGCCCACAGCTAAAGACACCACGTGCGACACTCGTGGTCGACACTCGTGAGCAAAATCCCTTCGACTTTTCGCAGTTTGAGGACTGGTTTGCCGGCATCGAGAACAAAGCCCTGAGAGTCGGGGACTATTCGCTTTTCGGGCTAGAGGATCTCTGCGTCTATGGAACGGAAAGATCTGCCCGACCTCGTTCATTCATTCACGGTCGAACGGGCCAGTGTTTGTTGAGCGCCTAAGACTGATGGCAGTTACCCGCATCGGCTGCTCGTGATCACCACAGCGCTGGGCCAGATCAAATCCCCGTACCCTCACTCGGCGGCAAGACCCAACCGGATCTTTCAGTCGCTGATTGCCTTGCTGGCTGGAATAGAAGTGCCTTTCTTCTCTACGGACACTCACGAGTTGGGCGAAGAAGCCGTCGCCTCCTAACCTTTACCAGATTCACCTTTATCACTGGCTGGAAAAGAACGACCACGGCCGATATCTAGTCGACGGCGATCTCTAGCCATAGGGGACGCGGGTGTCAATCATTCATGCCCGTATTCGGCCCTCAACGCTAAATTGCGCAGCACAACTGTCATGTTGGGTCGCGGGCACTTCAGATGAGCGAGATGGGCGACCTGATCGGCCCCGAAGGAGCTGCCGCGGCCCGAGCCGGTTCGAGTACTCATCGCGGGTTGTGAATAGGGCACGCCTCTGAAGACCTGAACGCCATCTTCCCATGCTCCGAGAAGCACCCCGGATTTCGTAGTTACTTCTGTTTGGACGTTGCCGCCGCCGATGGCAGTCTCGCTTGCGGTAACGAGTCCATTGGCTTGTCCATATCGTGTTTTCTTTAAACTACAGGCCGAGGTCGCTTAACCCTGGGTGGTCATCGGGACGCCGCCAGCGCCCAGTGGTATTTGCGATCGGCCTCCAAAATGGGGACGTCGTTTATTGATGCATACCTTGACGCCATGAGCCCGTCGTCATCGAACTCCCAGTTCTCATTGCCATAGGAGCGATACCAGTGACCCGAGTCATCGTGCCACTCGTAAGCGAACCGTACCGCGATCCGGTTCCCGGTAAACGCCCACATTTCCTTGATAAGCCTGTAGTCGAGTTCCATGGCCCACTTACGAGAGAGGAAAGCGATAATTTCGTTTCGTCCGTTGATGAATTCCGATCGATTCCTCCATCGTGAATCGATCGCGTAGGCAAGAGCCACTTTCGCCGGATCGCGAGAATTCCAGCCATCTTCGGCGAGGCGCACTTTTTGGATCGCAGTCTCGCGTGTGAACGGAGGCAAGGGTGGGCGGGCTGTCGTTTGAGTTGCCATAATTTCTTTCCTTGCACTGCTCAAAACTGGATGTTCCAAATCATTTCTGCGCCTTCATGAACTGACTTACCAGAGCCGCAATTTCATGCCCTGCTGTATCCAGCGCGAAATGACCACCATCGACAATGTGGACTTCAGCATTGGGCACATCTCGCCGGTAGGATTCCGGCTCCGAGGAGTCAAGCGATGACTCATACTTGCCCCAAATCACCAGCTAGCGCGGCTGCTTCTCACGCATCCAAGCCTGCCACCTGGGATAGTTTTCGACGTTGGTGCGGTAGTCGTAGAAGAGGTCGGTTTGAATGTCCACTTGGCCGGGTTGACTGAGAAAGTAAAATTCGTCCGTCCAGAGATCAGGGTCGTGGCGTGCTACGTCTGGGTCGTTAGCAGCGTGGCGGCTTCGCGCCGTCTCAAGTGACAAGAGATTTACGCGCAGCGCGCTTTCGTTGGCGGCGCGATCGGCCCAGAAAGGGCGACTGTCCTTTAACTGTCCAATAACGGTTCCTTAGGGTCACTTACAAGGTTTTTCGAGGGCCACCCGCGTCTTGTAAGTTGTTGAAATTACTAATAGTGTTGAGCTCATAACCTAATGCTCCTAAGGATTCCCTGGAGTTTCCTGGGCATCCCTAATTAATGGAGCTTCTGCAATTGGGCACCCGGCGCAGCAATGCATCGGAAGATTACTCGTCAAAGTCGGTGGAACCTAAGTCGCCTGAGCGAGAAGGCAATACCGAACCAAGCCCCCGGAATGTTGGGGGTAGGCGTAGAGACTGGATGGCGAGCATCCACGTGGATGAAGGTACAGTCCGACTCTCATCGAAAGGTGAGTCAGATCATAACCCAAAGGTCGGCGCTTCAAATCCGCCCCCCGCAACCAATGAACGCCACTGCAGAAATGCAGTGACCTTCGCTTTTATACGTGGCGAACTTGGAAGTGCTGGGCCGTAGCGTGCGTTTATCCGCGCTTGGTTTGCGCCGTGATCCGCACGGATCTGTGAAGCAGATACAGCACGAAGAATTGGAGGACGGCGATCAAAAGCGGCCCAGCGCATTTCCCAAGATCATGCTCAAACAGACCGATTCCGGCATCCAGCAATTGCACGGCGCCGGCGAGCGCACCCAGGACCAGCAACGCGGGCGTCGCCTGCTTGTAGATCGCCCCCAAAGCGAACAAAGCCAGAGGAATTGTGCGCGCCGCCGCGTACATCGCCAGTGGCAACGACGCCTCCGTTGGAACGGATTCGGCAGGGACCAGGTATTGCGGACGGATGATCGCGGCGATGGAAAAGCCGCTCGCGACCATGACGTTGATTGCCGTGACCAGCGAAGTCAGCCGAATCGCCTTTATTGTTGTCATTGATTCCTCTCTCTGAGTGAGCTCGTCCGGGCGTAGTTGGGGATTTGACAACTTGTGTTCGCTAGTTACCGAGCGGGATACCTGATGTTTTCCCCTATCAATTCTCGTCAGACTGTGAGCACTACCCTCCCGAAGGGGCGGCCTTCAACGAGATAACGTAGAGCCTCAGCCGCTTCGGCCAGAGGGAACGTCTGCGCCACGATCGGTTTGATCGCACCGGATTGAAGGAGAGGGACAATTGCGTTCCAAGCATTCGTAACGGTCGCCTGCGGCTGACGGAACATATTGAGACCCCGCATGCTGGCTTGTGGCACGATGAGATCTGTCACTTCGATGGTTGTTTTACGGCTTGCGGAATACCCCAGTGTTACGAGGCTTCCCCCCAACGCGAACGCTTTGACCGCCTCGCTCAAGACCTCGCCACCGATGCCGTCAACGATGATATCTGCGCCGTAACCGTCGGTGATACGACGCACGCCGTCCCCTAACTTCTCCAGGGAAGTATCGATGACTTCATCGAATCCGAGCACCTTCGACCGCTCGGATTTCGCATGGTTGGTCGTGCTCGATATGGCGTGTTTTGCTCCCAGAGCGCGCGCCAATTGGGTGACCGCGTTGCCGATCGATCCGCCGATCGCTGGCGCCAGAACAGTTTTGCCTGGACGAAACCCAGCGAGCGTAAGAGCCACTTGCGCGGTGAGATACGCGACCGGAATGCCGGCGGCGCTTACATCATCGACATTGTCAGGGATCAGGCAGAGATCTTCTTTCTGCACGGCAATCCACTCGCTGTAGGTTCCGTCTTCAAAAGCGCCATAGGGGCCCCAGAACATCACACGCGAGCCGACGGGAAAATCCGATCCGCCTCCCTCCTCCACCACGCCCGCTCCCTCGTTGCCCAGGACTAGCGGCACCTCCGGGATGTGAAACTTTCCAAAGAGAATCGTATGGTCGAGCGGCGTGACGCCGGCTGCCGTGATTCGCACCAATACCTTCCCATCTGTGACCGTTGGTTTGGGAAGCTCTACGAGCTTCAACGCTTCATAACCGCTAAATCGCTCCGCTCTCATTGCACGCATATCGCTTCTCCCTTTCCATGTCACTCCTGACCTGCGCCGCTAGGCCGCAACCCCGGAGATTATTAATGTCGATCGAGACCACCAGCAGATCCCGAATTGGTTGAGCCGGGCCTTCGTTGAGCCCTGTGGATTATTGTTATAATCCTCATTACGGGATTAGATTCGTAATCCTGAATTGGTCGCAGATTATTTTGGAGAGGTTCATATGGGCCATTCCAAGGCCCAAAAGGAGAAAACTCATGGGCGCATCGTTGCCATTGCCTCAAAGAGATTTCGCGAACAGGGCCTCGCGGGATTCGGAATTGCGGAGTTGATGAAGGAAGCCGGCCTGACGGTCGGTGGCTTCTACAAGCACTTCGAATCTCGTGACGAACTCGTCGCGGAGGCACTCAGCGCCGCATTCGGCACCTGGCAGCGCCAAAAGGAAGCTGCTGCATCCAGCGGGCAGCCGCTATCCTTCGAGAAGCTTATCGACGATTATGTGAGCGATGCGCACCGCAAGAATCCAGGTGCGGGCTGTGCCTTCAGCGCATTGTCCTCGGAAATCGCTCGCAGCGATAAGCGGACTCGCGCGCTTACCTCTGAACAAGTCCAGAATGACCTTGAGTTGCTTGCCGGGTTGCTGCCAGGCAACGACAAGCGCGCGGTAAGGTCGAGAGCGATCTTGACTTTCAGCGCTCTCGTCGGAGCGATGTCGCTGGCCCGCGCCGTATCGGATGAGTCTCTATCGCGAGAAATACAGAACACTGTGGCCGAGCTTCTGAAAGAATTTGTCTCCGAGCATCATGAGAGCAAAACGGGAAGGCGGTAAGATTTCCCGCATCGCGTTGTTTCGGCTGTCACCTGGGGAATGTGTCGCCAAACATGGGAAGGCCGCTGACAGATTCGGCCTTGGTCGCCTCGTCCTGCAGAACGTCCCAATGCTCTTTAAAAACACCGTTTTCGAACCGGATAACGTCGACCGCGATCCAGGCGGCGGGCCTTCCAATTCCACTGAAGCGGCCATGCGCTATGACGTAATCGCCTTCTGCAACGATAAGCTGGTTCTCATACCGCATCGTTTCCGGCACTGAACGAACTAGGTTGAACAGCCCGTCGCGACCTGGTGGTATGTGTGCGCTATGCTGAATGTAGTTCGGTGACCAGAAGCGCTCTGCCGCCACGTAGTCGCGCTTGTTGAACAGTGTGTCGAAGGCTTCTAGAACGAACGCCTTATTCTTGGATTCGATCGTCTCACTGGCCATTTTTGTTTTTGCCATCTGCCGACCCTCCTCGTTCCGAACGATTGCAGCTGACGCCATCAAGGCGTCACGCCCTCAAAGCTTCGATCCGCCATCGACGGGGATGCTGGCTCCCGTGATCCAGCGGGCTGCGTCCGACGCTAGGAAAGCGACGACGTCCGCGACATCTTCCGGCTTGCCGATGCGTTTCAATGCCTGCATCCCGAGCGCTACGTCCCGGCCTGCATCAGTCTTTGTGAAGTTCGACATGTCAGTGTCGATCACACCTGGCGCGACTGCATTGACGCGAATACCTTGCGGCCCAAGAATGGCAGCCCAGTTCTTGACCAAAGTCTCTAATGCTCCTTTGGTCGAGGAGTAGGCAAGCAGCGAGGGGTTTTCCAGGCCGGGCTTGCCGACTACGGCGTGGGCCCCGAGCGAAGAGATCACGATGATGTTCGACCCGTCACCTAGAATGGGGAGCAGTTGCTGCATCAGGAAGAACGGACTTCGGACGTTTGTCGCAAAGAGGTTGTCAAAATCCTCTACCGTATAATCCCCGAGGCGTGCCGCCTTGCTGATTCCGGCGTTGAGCACGAGCACATCCAATCGCTCCCCAACGATTGCACGAACTTCCTTCGCTAGCAGCGTTGCCCCTTCCGGAGTTCCCAAGTCGGCCCTGATTGCGTTCGAGCGTCCGCCTTTTGAAAGGATGCCTGCCACGAGAGATTTCGCATCCTGCTCGGAACGGCTGTAGTGCACGAGGACGTGCGCGCCAGAATTAGCGAGCGCGGATGCTGTGGCCCGCCCAATTCCGCGTGATGCGCCTGTCACTAGGGCAGTTTTGCCTTGAAGTGTGGTCATTCCATATACCCCGAAAATCCAAAACCCAACACGATTGCTGGCGTCGTCCCCGCCTTTTACGACTCGCGATGCAGAAAACGACTGGTCTGAGCAACGAGCTGCGGTACTCAAGGAAGATTCAGTCCGCGATCATCCCTCCATCCACCGGGATGGAGGCACCAGTCATGTACGACGCATTTGCCGATGCGACAAAGGCGATCACATGAGCAATCTCCTCTGGTGCAGCGAGACGTTTGACTGGCACGGTTGAAACGAGGGCTGCTTTATTTTCATCTGTGCTGGTGAAGCGCGTGAGCATACCGGTGTCCGTAGTGCCCGGAGCGACTACGTTTACCCGAACTCCGGTCCCGGCCACTTCCAGTGCAGCGGATTTAGTCAGACCCTCTATCGCATGTTTGCTGGCCACATAAACGGACGCTCCGGCAGCCCCCACGCTTCCATAGGCCGACGAGACATTGACGATGCTCCCGCTCCCCTGTGCCAGCATCACCGTCAATTCGTGCTTCATGCTGAGCAGGGTACCGAGGACGTTTGTGTCGAAGGTCGCGGCGTAGGTTTCTGCAGTCTGCTCCGTCACCGGGCCGGGTGTGCCTTCGGTTCCAGCATTGTTGACCGCAACATCCAGACGTCCGAAACGCTTGACCGTTTGATCCACGAGGTTGCGCACGTCCTCATCCTTGCGGACGTCAGTACGGACAAAAATGGCCTCTGCTCCGAGTCCTTGTAGCTCGGCAACCAACGCTTGTCCTTCTTTGTCTCGACGGCCAGACACAACAATTCGTGCCCCTTCTTGCGCAAAGATGATTGCGGCGGCGCGACCGATCCCCGTTAGCGCTCCCGTAATCAAAACTACTTGGTCTGACATAAACGCTCCTTTTAGTTGAGGTGGCGGTCATCGACGCAGATCCTGACCTCTTGCTCTAATCGCGTTCTTTGCCGATCCACTCGCGTATATAGGGCGAGCAGTTTACAAGCGTGACACCCGCTACTTCACAGCTCCCGAGAAATCGAACCGCGTCAACATCGACCAGGTTCAATTCCTCCAAGTCCAGCACGATCTTCGATCCGCTCATCCGAATCTGCTTCTCCAACTCGGGCAAGTGCTCCGCGCGCATCCGACCTATCAGTCGAATCGTCGTGCTGTACCCGTCAGAGTACTTCTCAATTTTCAGCGTCATGCGCGACTGCCGAACGATTCACGCCTAAGAGATGGCAATCCCGGCGCCACTCGTAATTAACTGAGTCGTTGGTGTTTAGCGCTCGAACTCAGGCTGGAATTTCAGCTTTCGCCGAAAATTCAGCACGCAGCCATCCGGCTGAGCTTGGCTTTGGATCTTGATTTAGAATCGTTGATATTGTTCTGACACTCCGGCAGCCTGAGTGAACATGAGTGAGTTGGCCCAAGATTCGGAAAGCCACGAACTAAGCGATGCTCTCGGAAAGCTCGGCCAGGAGGCTGCCCGGCTCCAGACCCTTATCGATACGGTTCCATCTTTCTTGTGGACGAGCTTCCCTGATGGATCCAAGGAATTTCTGAACAAGCGCTGGTACGAGTACACCGGTCTGACCCAGGAGCAGGGGAAAGGTTGGGGTTGGAAGGTGGTCGTTCACCCCGATGACTTGGATCGACTCGTTCGTGAATGGCTTGCCTTACTGAATGACCCCAAACCGGGCGAACTGGAAACGCGCATCCGGCGATATGACGGAGAATACCGATGGTTTCTAATTCGTGTCCTTCCGGAATTCGACGCTGAAGGCAACGTCGTCAGGTGGTTAGGAAGCGATACCGATATCGAAGATCGAAAAAGAGCGGAGACGAAACTCCTTGAGGACGAGCGGGAGCTTCGCCGGATTACCGATGCTATACCCCACACGATTGTCGTCCTGGACCCGAAGGGCCACCCGCTCTACGCGAACCAGGAAATGCTCGACTATACCGGTCTCACCATGCAAGATGCACTCGCATCGGACTTTCGCGCCAGAACTTTCCATCCGGAAGATGTCGATAGGGTGAGCGAAGAGCGCGAAGGAGGCTTGGCTCGCGGCCTGCCGTTTGAAATCGAGCAACGAGCGCTCCGCAAGGATGGTCAGTATCGCTGGCTCCTCCTCCGTTACAACCCGTTCCGCGACGAACACGGACGTCTGGTGCGCTGGTATGTGACGGGAACCGACATAGACGAGCGCAAGCGTGCCGAAGACAGGACACGCAACGAAAACGTTGCGTTGCGCGAAGACATCGTTCGCTCATCCATGTTCGAAGAAATCGTCGGTTCCTCCGAGCCATTACGTCGTGTCCTGGTTCAAGTTTCCAAGGTAGCTCCGACGGATTCCACAGTCTTGGTCTTAGGGGAGACAGGAACAGGAAAGGAATTGATTGCTCGCGCAATTCATGACCAGTCCAAGCGTTCAAACCGAGCCTTCATTCGAGTGAATTGCGCGGCGATTCCCCAATCGCTGATTGCTTCCGAACTGTTCGGCCACGAAAAAGGTTCCTTTACAGGAGCCACTCAGCGTCGGCTGGGCCGTTTCGAATCGGCCGACGGTGGAACGATATTCCTCGATGAAGTAGGCGATCTTCCGCCAGAGACGCAGGTCGCATTGCTGCGAGTTCTTCAGGAGCGTGAATTCGAGCGAGTGGGCGGCACTCAACCGGTTTCGGTTGACGTACGGGTGATAGCGGCCACGAATCGAGACTTGAGTTCAGCGGTAGCCGAGGGCGAGTTTCGTCAGGATTTGTTTTACCGCCTCAACGTTTTTCCGATTCGATTGCCGGCATTGCGCGAGCGCATTAGTGATGTTTCCTTGTTGGTCGGATACTTGATCGACCGCTACGCCAAAAAATTGGGCAAGAAGATTCGAAACATAGACAAGAAGACGATCGAACTCTTCCACGCATACGATTGGCCGGGCAACATCCGCGAGTTGCAAAATGTAGTCGAGCGGGCGGTGATTCTGTCTGAAGGAGAGACTTTCTTTGTAGATGAGACCTGGCTCGCGCACGTGACCCCCAAAATGGCTGCGACGACTGCTCCGCTTATCGCTGACCTTGTCGAGCACGAAAGAGAGATCCTCGAAGCCGCTCTCCGGCAGTCCGAAGGAGTGGTTGGGGGTCCAACCGGCGCCGCCGTTAAGCTGGGCATTCCCCGACAGACACTCGAATCAAAAATAAGGAAGTTGGGCATAAACCGACAGCGCTTCAAGGCTTCCTAATCTTGCCACCAGTAAACCAGGACCGTTCGGCACCGAGAGATTGAGCAAGGGCACCCCGATGTGGCGTTAAGGTCGGTACCGAGAAACGCGCGCTTGTGTCCCCGACTGCAGGAGTTCCCAGTTGGTCGGCGAACTGGAGATAATCAAGCCCGGCGGCGGATTAGTAACGGCAAGTCCGCGCTTCTCGTCATCAATTTGAACCAATTGACTTTTCAGCAATAAAGAAGAAAGAATCGCGAGCGAGGCTCGGCTTCATCTTGGGTTTGTTTCGGCCGGTTTGGCTGTCCCGGCCGAAAATTCCAACTCCCGGGGCACATCACTGTCAGGATCGTGCGCGCATGCGGAAATCACTCTTGGGATATTAAAAAATACGCACCATCAAAAGCAGCCAGTTCGAAATTGCGGACAGGGTTACCAGACTCTCCCGCTGTGTCACTGCGACGGACCACCACGTACTCGCCCTCCTTCCATCGGAATCCCGCCATTTGCCCGGCCGCTGTTGGGTTATAGACGTGAACCAGCCAACTGTTCGCAGTTGCCACTGGCTTAATGGAAAGGACAAGAATTTTCGTTGAAGAAAGCTCCATCAACGGAAGATGCAATGGCAATGGCGATGGCGAACCCGACACGCCAACGATTAGCGGCTGTCTTATCTCGGTGCCGAATTTCGCAGCTTCCGTTGCATCGAACGCTGCGTGCGGCCGAATAGAATAGGCAAACGTGACAGTCCCTTCCTGATCAGCTTTGTAGTTCGTATGCCAGTAGTTGTTCATAACATAGGAGTAGATCGAGGATGACGTTTTGATCGACTTTATCCAGGGCTGCTCGGCCGTGATCTCGCCGATTTCTACGAGCGGCGCGTTCGCTGTGGCCCACGTTACACCATACTCCCGGTTCGAAATGTCCACCCAACTCTGTACCGAGAAGAAGTTCTTGCAAGCACCGGCTAACTGATCGCTTTCCGGACGAACCACTCCATCGGCCACGCCATAGCGCAACTGCCCTTCAGCTACAGAGAACGGAAAAGCGATATGCACCCCCTCTTTTTTGCGTACGGCCAGTTTGTCGATATTCGCGATCACGTCCACGCGATCGATTCCTTCGACCAGTCGGATCTCGCTGGAATAGTGCGTCGTGCCGGGCGCATCGCCCTCCACGAGAAGAGAGACCACCAGGTCTCCCTGTTCCTTTGCTCTGATATGCACGTTCGAGATCCCCTGTGCTCTTCGTGAATCAGTGCCAGGCACATAGAGATACTCATCTAACCCGCCGCGTGCTGCGTCCACTAACTCAACCCCATTCCTCTTCCACTTCAGACTTGCGATCGCCCCCGTTTGCGGGTTGATCGACAGTGAAAGGAAGTCATTGTCCAGCGCATTCCCTGTAACCTTTGCCGAATCATGCGTGTCGGCGCTCCCAGGGGTTACTACAAGTTCCTCGGACGAAAATGGCGGAATGTTATCGACCAACACTGCCAGTTCTCCCGTGGACAGGCGTTGCGACCGAAGCGGCTTTCCGCTGGATTCAATCACCCGATCTCCCGCCGAACTCTCCTCCGGCGAGAGGAACACTACGTCAGTCCGCGGCCAGGAGTTTGTGTTATAGACCTGGATTGCCTTATGCGACAGTTCCTTTTTCGACGAAGCGTGCAACACTTTTTCCAATTGCTCGCGCGATTGCCTGTCTGCATTCAACGCAAACGCACGCTTCGTCTCCCACTGTTGTTTCACAAAAGGTAAGTCCGGCTCTTCCGTGCTGTTGTGTGCTCCCCACGTGTGCTCGTCGAAGAAGACCACATTGCGCCATGCGGCCTCGTATTCCGACGCTGGATACGCGATTGGTGCCAACATCGACCACAAAGTCTCTCCCTGAATCAGGCGATCGGCGGTCGCACGGTTGAGCGCAGTCTCGTACGCTGTAGAGACCGCCCCGTCCTCCCAATAAGGAGTGAAGTCACCTTGCACGACGGGGAGAGTCGCGCCGTAGCGCTTCTCGAATTCCCGGAACATCTGCTCGTGCGTCGCAATGATCAGCCGCGGTGTCACGTATCGCTCATTCCAATGCTGGACAAAATCGGCCAGGGTTGGATCCGGCCCGCCATTGTCGCCAAGCGTGTAGGGAAGCTGCACCATATCGTACGGATACGATGATTCATCCAACGTTCGAATCAGCTTCATGATCTTTTCGTCCCCGAGTTGGCTGAGTAAACCTTCATGAAAACTGGAATAACTTGCACCGGCCATCCAGGTCAGAACCCTTTCCTTGCCCGATTGCGACGCCCAGTAGAACGGTTTGTCGCCCCACGCCTGTAAGGTATATCCGATGCGATCGCCAGAGTTCGGCGCCGTGGCGAAATATTTCACGCCGCTCTGTGCCATGGCAGAAACGAGCCCCCAACTGAAACCGGGAACATCCGAAGTCGCGGCCGTCGTCATCGGGAGCTGATACTCGCTTCGCAGGTGTCGCGCGAAGTCGAAGAAATGCGGCATCTCATCCGCATTGGCGAGGCCGGTCAGCATGTTGGCGTAAAGTGCACTGAGCCCGATGCTTCCTTCTCGTATATCGGCGAACACTTCTTGCCGTTGTGCGGGAGAAGCCTGCTGGAGGTAACTCTCCAGTGCCCAGATCGTTTCCATATTCCACTTGTACCTGGCGTCCTGCGGGTAATCCGCCGTCTTACGGATGAACTGCATCGCCTGCTCCAGATTCTTCCACTGTTTACGTTCGACGTCGGCCTGCAAATCCGTGTATCCGATGTCGTTGTGCGAATAGCATAGGAGATAGATATTTCTTGTCTTGACGGGCACGATCTGAACGCTGTCAGTTTGCACAAGCTGCCCGTTCAGCTTGAATCGGATCGTGACAGTTTCCGGAGACTTTGCCTTGGGAACGGTGATCTGCCAGACATTCGCTCCAATCTTCAACGGCGTATCGGCAATATCTTGTGTAGGCGTGCGAACGCTCAGAGTTCTGCCTGCAATCAGATTGTCCAGCCTCAGCCGCAGCGATTGCATCTCGCGACCAGTATCTCTGATCAGAGCGGGCTCAGTTCGTACTTTCGGTGCGACGTTGAAGGCATGTTGAAAAGTCATGTACCAATCACGGCTTCCCGAATTGTCTCCTCTCACTTCGAGCAGGAGCGCCTTCCCGGGTGAGAAGTCCCTCGCAGGAGCTTTGAGGACCATGTATCCGAACAGATCACCCGCCTTGTCTGTCATCGTGGCGTTGAACGTCAGTACAGAGCCGTCCTTACCTGTTATCTTCCAGTGCTTCGCCGCGTCACCCCTCTCATTCCTGAAGGTAAACCACCGCTGGCTGTTGATCAGGAAGTCGAAATTGTGCATCTCCACTTCCCCTGGAAAGCCACCACATTCAATCCCTGCCAGCCAGATGAACTGGGTAAAGTCGCCATGCGTGTCCGGCATGGGATCGGTTTCCCAGGAGATTGAGGGGGCGACGTCCTGCCCTCTTACCAGCAACGCCGAGTCCGCGTCCGGGTCCGGTGAATGGTAGTGAATCGTTTCTCCATCGACAGATGAACGGTATCCGCTGACGTAAAGGTCAGCTGCGGCGAAAGGCTGCGACAAAGCGTCTTTCACTTCAATGACAATCTCTTTCCCAGTTTGGCGGCCAACCATGCAGCGGAAGGCGATTGGGGCGAAACAGGCCAATACAACAACTCCGGAGAGCTTCATTGGAATCCCTTATCACAGCGATTTACTGCGAAGCAAGAGCAGGAACGTACAGCTCAGACCTCTCGATGAGTAGAACACTGTTCACAAACGGGCTTCGGGAACTGCCCCAGTTATCGACGACTAAACGACACGGCTGCCCCCGACACGACGAATCAGAACTCCTTCTGCTTTTCGCAAGTCTGATTCCGGTTCATTTCGGTTGGGTTTGTGTGCGAGAAGTGTAAATCTGAAAGACCGCATTCAAGGATGTCCGTTCGCTGCAGGCGACTGTTGGTCCGCCGTCAGCCAGCCTTCTGAGATGGGTTCCCACAGGCCGACTTGAACGAAGCCGCTTTGCGACGGACGCATTCGCGTGTTGTTGAGCCGACGGTGGAGGTGATCTGAGCTAGTTTGTGTCGCAGAGGAGGAACTCTCTGTGACCCATCTACGTCAGATCATG
>Ga0210401_10003242_pt1 | contig 17474 bp, 16 predicted proteins | sample IncBWH32MmetaG_FD_150866 | JGI IMG/M metagenome (GOLD analysis project Ga0210401, IMG submission 150866) | Forest soil microbial communities from Barre Woods Harvard Forest LTER site, Petersham, Massachusetts, United States - Inc-BW-H-32-M | ecosystem: Environmental > Terrestrial > Soil >... | reverse complement strand
GTGATCTACAACGCGATCTTCATCATGGTCTCGGCCGCGACCACCCGCGCCATCGCGGTCGGCCTGCTCTACGTGCTGATCTGGGAGGCGCTGCTGTCGAACTTCGTCAGCGGCGCCCGGCTGCTGTCGGTCAGCCACTACGGGCTCGGCATCGCCAACGGGATCGCCCACGACACCAGCCTGAACGCGGGCCTGTCCGTGGCGACCTCCGTGGTCATGGGCGCCATCGTCACCGTCGCGGCCCTGGTCCTGGCGGTCAACCTGCTGTCCTCCTTCACCCTCAAGGGCGAGCCCGCTTAGCGCCAGGCCCGGACCGTAGCGCCACGGCTCGCCTGTCGATGGTGCACGGGTTCTCGGTGTATTGGCCCGGTTGCCCGGCCGCACCGGCTGTGGCCAGGACAGCCACGGCCAGCAGAACCCCCACGACAGCGGTGGCCGTATCGGGGATCGTATACAGGCCGTGGAAGCCGGACATGGCCGCCTGCGGGGCCGACGCGGCACCGATCAGCAATGCAGCCAAGCCTGCCCAGCGCCGGCCGGCCTGGCATCTGCGCGCGGTCCGCACGCTCAGGACGGCCGCGGCCAGCCCGGCCGCGGCCAGCCCCGCGGTCGGCGCCGGGTGCCGGGCTGCCGCCAGGACCATACCGCACCGGGTCAGGTCCAGCATTGCCGCGGCGAACAGCATGACGGCGATCAGATGCCGGCCGGGCCTGGGCCTGGCGGCAGGTGCTGCCTTCTCGCCATCGGCGTCGGCAGCGGTGATGTCCCAGGGCATGCGGTCGACCATCAGCAGGCGATCGCGTCGCGCTCTTCGAGGTGCTGACGCAACGCATCCAGCGCATAATGCAGCCGTGATCTGGCTGTGCCGTGCGGTATGCCGAGCTCGCGGGCGACCGTGGCCATGGTTCCGCCCCGGTAGAAGGTTTCCACGAGCACGCTCTGGTGCGCGGGCGACAGGTGCTGGAGTGCGGCAGAAACGAGCTGCCGGTCCAGGACCTCGTCCAATCCGGAATCGGTCCCGATCTCGACCGACGGCTCTTGCGCGCTCCTCGGCCGGGCCCGAGCGGCCCGGTTAGCGTCGATCAGCAAGTTGCGCGCGACCCGGTACAGCCAGGGCCGGACCGGCCGGTCATCGGCACTCAGCTGGGGCAGGTGACGCCATGCCCGGATGAAGGTTTCCTGGACGATGTCATCCGCGCTCGCCCGGTCCGGACAGAACTGCTCGACGTAGCCGTGCAAGGCCTTGGCGTAGTGCGAATACAGCTGACGGATCGCGGCATCGGGATCGCCGGGCAGGTCGCCGCCGGGAGCTTGTGCGTCAGAAGCCATATCTACTAATACGGATAGTAAGAAGGTTACGTTCACCGTGCCGTCGCAGTTTCGGCGGGAGACGCCTGCGGTGCGGACGTTTCCCGGAGGCTTTTCCCAGGCAGGCGACGCCGCCATCGAGCAGTCAAGCGCCCGGACCTCCGGTGAGTTCCCGGCCCGCGGGCCGCATCGAGGCGGCTACCGGAAGAAAATCAGACGATACCTGAACCGTAGACTTGCCCTATGCGTGATAGTAGATAACGGCCTACCCGTAGGCATGGCCATGCTCGGGAGTGAGAATGCGACGTTTCGGTGAGCTTGAAGCGGTGATCATGGACCGGTTGTGGGAGTGGGGCCGCCCGGTGCTGGTCCGCGATGTGGTCGACGATCTCCATGACGAGCGGGGGCTGGCTTACACCACCGTGATGACGGTGATGGAGAACCTGCACCGCAAGGGGTGGCTGCGCCGGGAGCGGGACGGCCGGGCCTGGCGTTATGAGCCCACCGGGTCCCGGTCCAGTTACACCGCGGCGCTGATGAACGACGCGCTGGCCACCAGCCCGGACCGGCGGACGGCGCTGGCGCATTTCGCGCTCCAGATGAGCCCGCACGACGCTGCGCTGCTGCGCGAGGCGCTCGGCCAGGCGCCCGGCAAGGCCGCGGCTGGTGAGTCCCGGTGACCGTGGCCGCGGTGCTGGTCGCCGCGGTGCTGGTGGCCTACGCGGCCTGCCTGGGCCTGGCGGGGTCCCGGGTGCTCGGCCGGGCCAGGTGGACCGGCCGGGCGCCGCTGCTGGCCATCGTGGTTTACCTGGCCGCCGGATGGTCGGTCATCGCTGCGGTCGGGCTGGCCGGCCTGACGCTGGCCGTTCATGCCACCGCCCTCGGCGGGGGGCTCAGTCACCTGATCGGAGCCTGCGTACACCGGCTCCGCGCCACCTACGGCACCCCCGGCGGCGCCACGGTCGCCGGGCTGGGCCTGACCCTGGCGGGCGCCGTTGTGGCCCGCACCGCGTTCACCGCGACGACGTATCTCCGCGTCACCGGGCGGCAGGCGCTGCATCATGCGCAGACCGCGCGGCTGGTCGGCCGTCCCGCCCCGGCCCTGGGGGCGGTGCTGGTGGAGCATGCCCAGCCGGCCGCTTACTGCGTCGCCGGCCGGGACCCCACCGTGATCTTGACCACCGGCGCGGTGCAGGCGCTGGATCCCGGCCAGCTGGATGCGGTGCTGGCGCACGAGCGGGCGCACCTGGCCGGCCGCCACCACCGGCTGCTGGCCGTGGCGCGGATCGGCCGCCAGGTGCTGCCGTTCCTGCCGCTGATGCGGGACGCCGAACCGCAGGTAGCCCGGCTGGTTGAGCTGCACGCCGACGATGCGGCCACCCGAGCTCATGATCCGCGGTTGCTGGCCACCGCCCTCGTCCTGCTGGCCACGGCCGGAAGCCCCGCGCCGGCCCTGGCCGCGGGTGCCACCGACTCGGTGCAGCGGATACACCGGCTGCTAGGCCCCGCCAAGCCGCTGGGCCGCGCCCGCCGGGAGCTGCTGCGCGCCACCGCCGCGGCGCTCGCGCTGACCCCGGTACTGCTGGCCCTGACCCCGGCGCTGGTGGCGCTCGCGCTAGGCCGGATCCCGGCCGCCTAGCAGACCCGGCGCGACCAGGCAGCTCGCCATGCCGGCCAGCGGTCGCATAGCCGCTGCCCGGTCGCACCCGCGGTGCAGCCGGTCTGGTTCCGCTGCGGGGGCCGCCGGCAGCTGGCGATGAACAACCTTCCGGCCAGCCCCGTGTTACCAGATACGAGCACCCATATCGCCAGAACGACCTGCCCGGCGCGCCCGCCCGGCGGCAGGACCACACGACAGACACCCCGGCCGGACGCCACTGCTGGCGGCCTGCGGTGAAGTGGCCGGCTAAGCCATCATCACCGCGGCCGGGTCCGGCCGGGGCCGGCGCAGGACGCGTCTGCGCCTTCTGATCTGGCCGCGCGACCGCTACGGCTATCCGCCCGCCGGCGTACCGCGGTACCTGCTTGGATCGGCCCTGCCCGGGCAGACCCGGCCGCGGGCCGGCTACCTGGACGCCGGGCGCCGGTACCGGCCGCCCTGGCATGGGCTCGCTGCGCGGCATCCGCGGCGTCCACCGCCGGCAGCCGCCTGGCCAGGGCCGCCCCCATCTGCGGGACCGAGGCGGCCAGCGGAATACGGCGGCCGCCCGGTGGGGGCCTGGTCACGAGCGGGCGCCGCCGCCGCTGTCAGGTGTCTGAGCATCGCGCGGGCCATCCTGACTGCTCGCATGCTGGACAAGGCGCGGCGCGAGGTGCCGCCCGCCGTGGCGGGCCGGTCCATTTGCCCGGCGTGACTAGTGGCCGGGGGTGCGTCCCAGATGCGATCCAGGATGGACAGGGCGCGGCCGTATTCGTGCGGGGAGGCGAGCCATCGGCGGCGCAACGCGGCCCGGTCGGCCGCGACGAGGCCGCCCCAGACGCCGTGCTGGCCGATGGTCCAGCGCCGCAGCGACAGCTCCAGGCACGCGCCGCGCACGGGGCAGGCCATACAGATAGCGATAGCGCCGGCCGCCTCGCGGCGGGCTGCCTCCGCTTCGGTGCTAACCGGGAACCATTCGTCGGGATCAAGCGTGCCATCAGCGCATCGCGCCTTTCTGGTGACCTCGGCGGCTAGCGCCCCATCGGTCAGCTGCGCGGACGGCTCCAGGTCACGCGACGTGCCCATGACGTATCTCAAGCCCCAGCCTCCTTAGTCCGTACCACGTGACACCCACGGCCTTGGCCGTCCGAGCGGGCTGCCGTAGCAATGCCCAGCTGCTGGATCGCGTGCCCGCGCGCTCGCCCATAGCTCCAGGATTAGCGTCCGTGTCCAGGTTCCTTCGGGCCTCGGCCGCGGCCTCGGCCAGGTGGCTCGGGGCTGCGCCCGAGCGCGGCCGGCGGCCCGGCGGCCCGGGTGACGGCGTGGCCGCGGAGTGCTAGGCCAGCGCATCGTGAGCTGCCAGGGCGCGGCGCAGCGCGCGCAACCCGTCGAAGGTGCGTGATTTCACCGTGCCGGGCGGGATCTGCAGTATGCGCGCCGTTTCGGCCACGGACCGGTCGCGGTAATAGACTTCGGCCAGTACCTGGCGCTGCGGACCGGGCAGAGCGGCGATTGCGGCGCGGACGCCGGCTTCGTCGATGCTGGCGTCGGCCCGCTGGCCGCCGGCCAGCGCAAGGTGCTCGTCGAGCTCGACCTCTGCCGGGCGGGCGCGCCGGGCCCGGTCGGCGTCGATAGCCAGGCGCCGGGCGACCGTGATCAGCCAGGCCCGGGGTGAGCGGTGCTGGATGTCGAGGTTGGCGCGGTGGGTCCAGGCCCGCAGCATGGTTTCCTGGACCAGGTCCTCGGCGCGGCCGCGATCACCGCCGGTCAGCGCGGTGGCCAGTTGCAGCAGGGCCGGGCCGTGCTCGGCGTACAGGCCGCCGAACGCCGCGTCCGCGTCGGCAGCGGAAACCGCGACGGGCTGATCACCGAGCATGATGCCTCCCCTCGGCGTACCCCAGATAGGTACGTCGCCTAGCAGACCGTCGATGACCTGGTAGTACATATCGCCCTTGCGGCTGACGCCGACGGACGGGCCGTGGCGCGTACCAGGGGGTGACCGCCATCGCCTACACCGGGATATCCGGGCCGGCGCGGAAGGCGGCCCCGTGGGCAGGCACGATTCGGCTGGCTACTCCCAGCACCCTGGTCTTGGCCCGGCGCAATGTGCCCGGGTCGCCGTCCGGTGGCCACTGCGCGCCGTCAGACCGGGAGCTCCATAGGTGGGTGACGGCGACGATGCCGCGCGGGGTCGCCGCCAGCATCGTCAGGTCGTCAGGGTGGTGACCTGGAGTCTGGATGAGCCGCACCGACGGAGAGATCAAGAACCGGTCGGCCGGGCGCCGGGCCTTGGTGTCATTTTGATAGACGGCGGTGGCGTCGTGCAGCCGTGCGCCGGGGAACAGCGCCGCGTTGACGATGTGGGCGGGCCGTGCAGCCAGCAGAACCACGTCGGTGACCGCTGCCGGGCGCACCCCGAGGTCTCGGAGCGGCCCGAGGATGAACTCGATGTCGGCCACCATGCCCGGATTGACGACGATCAGGGCGGCACCGTCACGCACGAAGGTGACCGTGCTGGCGAACCGCCTGCCGAGATAGCCGGTGGACAGCACCCGAAGGCTGGCCGTGCCTTGGAGGGGCGCGTCGGGTGACACAACCCCGGGGTACGGCGAGTGCCCGATGGCTGGTGCCTGGTCTTGATCCACGTGACCAGCATCTAGTCCTGACAGTCGGCGGCACATCGGGAGGAGTCCTGACTCTTCAAGATGCGTGCCTTACCTGAAACCCCGGGGCGGACGCGCAGGGCCCGCGGACATAGGGAGAACTCCTTAATGCGTCACGCCTCCGGCACTATCCCGCGAGCAGGCCCTTTGGGATAGTGGACACATGAGCGCCCGGGTGTCCAGCCCGGTACTGGTCGGACGGCAACGCGAGCGGGAACACCTGCGTCGCGCGCTTGAACGTGCCGCGGGCGGGGAGATGGTGCTGGTCACCGTGGGGGGCGACCCCGGTATCGGCAAGACCCGGCTGGTGGCGGACATGGCCGGCACCGCCGCGGGTCTGGGGTTCCGGGTCCTGACCGGCGGCTGCCTGGACGTCGGTGAGGGCACGCTGCCGTTCGGGCCGATCACGGAAGCCTTGCGTCCCTTCGGGACTGAGCCGGATGAGCAGTGGCGCAGCCAGGTCCTGGGCGGCAGCCCGGCACTCGCGACGCTGTTTCCGGGGCTGGGCCTCGCGCCGGACGCGCACGGGGCAACGGGTGAGGGGCAGGTGATCGAGATGGTGCGCGGGATCCTTGATCGCCTGGCGGCCCGCCAGCCTGTCCTGCTGGTGATCGAAGACGCACACTGGGCGGACACCTCAACGCGGCACGTCCTGCTGTACCTGGTCCGCAACCTGCGCGCTCCGGTGTGCCTGGCCGTGACCTATCGCCTGGAGGAACTCCAGGAGCGTTACCCGCTGCGGCTGCTGCTGTCCGAACTGCATCGCAGCAGCCGGTGCGAGAGGATCATCCTGGACCCTTTGACCTGCAGTGAACTCGGCGAGCTGCTCGGGACCATCCTGGGTCATCCGGCGGCAGGCGCGACGACCAGCGAGATCATGGACCGGGCGGAGGGGAACCCGTTCTACGCCGAGGAACTGCTGGCAGCCCGCGACAGTGCCACGCGTCTCCCGGGCGAGCTTCGCGGCCTGCTGCTGGCGCGCGTGGAACGGCTTCCCGGCGACGCCCGGCCGGTGCTGGGTGCAATTGCCGCCGGGACCCGGCTCCCGCACGACCTGCTGGCGGCGGTCACTACATATGAGGAGGAACGGCTTAGCGAATGCCTGCTGGCCGCGGTCCAGCATCATGTCCTGGTAGCGGACGCGGATGGGGCATCCTATGGCTTCAGGCACGCGCTGGTGCGCGAGGCGGTGTACGACGACATGCTCCCCGGTGAACGCCACCGGATGCATGCCAGGCTCGCCACCATCCTGGCGGACCGCGTTCAGGCCGTCACCGCTGCGCCGTCGGCCGCTGAGCTTGGCCAGCTGGCGTTCCACTGGTACCGCGCCAGGGACTGGCCGCGCGCCTTGCTAGCCTCCGTGCAGGCCGGGCTGGCCGCCGAGGCGGCTGCGGCGCCGAGCAGCGCCGAACGGCACTACGAACGGGCGCTGGAACTGTGGGACGATGCTCCCGAAGCTGCCGCGGACAGCACGCTGGACCGCGGCGCGCTGCTTCGGCGGGCGGCCGAGACCGCGCACCTATCCGGTGACTATGCCCGCGGGATCGCGCTGATCGGCGAGGCGCTCGCCGACGTGGACGCGGACGCCGAACCACTGCGTGCCAGTTCGCTGCTGGAATTCCTCGGATACTGCCGCATCGCCGGACCAGACAGCGAGGGCGCCGCCCAGGCGTACGCCGCTGCCGTCGATGCCGCCCGCGTGGGGCCGGTCAGCCCGGAGCTGGCCCGAGCCCTCACCGGGATGAGCCTGGTGCAGTCGGGGCAAGGACACTACCAGGACGCGATCGCGACCGCCGAGGAGGGAAGAAGGGTCGCCGTCCAGGTCAGCGTCCCGGCCGTACAGGCACGTGCGCTCACGGTGCTCGGATGGTCGCTGTGCAACCTCGGGCGCGTGGCGGAGGGCCTGGCTCACCTGGAACGCGCCCAGCTCCTCGCCTCGGCCGAAGAGGACGTCCCGACCCTGCTGTGGACACGCGGCCAGCTCGCCGCCGGGCTGCTGGCCGCTGGCCGGGCGGCGGCGGCCATCGACGCAGCCTCAGAGGTCCTGGATCTCGCCCGGTCGCTGGGGGCGGAGGCGGCGTACGGAACCTACAGCGCCACCCCCGGGATCGAGGCGATGATCCTGCTCGGCGACTGGGCCGCCGCGCAGCAGCTGATCGGCCGTCTCCTCGACCTGGAGCCGCCCGGCGGGGCGGCTGCCTTCCCGCGGATGGCCTCTGGGCTGCTGCGCCTGTGGCGAGGCGACGTGGAACCGGCCCGCGCCGACCTGGCCCAGGCACTGCGAGACAGCGAGCAGTCGATGGTGCCCGAGGTGGTCTCCGTCGCTCATGCCCGGCTGGCCCGCGTCGCGGCAGCGGAGCAGCGGTTCGACGAAGCCCGCGAGCTGGTGCGGGCCGGGCTGAGGTTGTGCGCCGGATCCGATGGTGCCGCCCACCTCATCCGGCTCGCCGCAGCCGGCGTGCACGCCGAGGCGGAACGCGCGCAGGCCGCGGCTGCCCGGCACCGCGGGAAGGAGGTCGCGTCCGCCGTCGCGACCGCGAGGGAGCTGATCAGCCGGGCACGCGGCGCCGCCCGGGCGGGGACCGGCGAACTGGCGGTCACCAGCGCTGAGATTGCCACCGCCGAAGCGGACTGGGCCTGGCTGCGACCCGGCGAGTCCGATGAGGTCGCCCGCTGGCGCGACGCGGTCGGCCGCTGGGACGCGCTGTGCTTTCCCTACCCGGCGGCACACGCCCGATGGCGCCTGTCCCACGCGCTCCTGAGCCAGTCCGGATCGTCCGCCGAAGCCAGCCAAGAGCTCAGGTCGGCACTGGATGCGGCAGACGCGCTCGGCGCGAAGGCCCTGACGCGGCAGATCCGCGAGCTGGGCGCCCGGGCCCGGGTCGATCTCGAACCCGTGCCCAGCAACGAACCCCCTGGCGCGCGCGAACTCACCCCGCCCGGGTCATCAAGGGACCTCACGGCACGCGAACGCCAGGTGCTCGAACTCCTGGCCGAGGGCCTGACCAACCGGCGGATCGCCAAGAGCCTGTTCATTACCGAGAAGACGGCGAGCGTCCACGTCACGCACATCCTCGCCAAGCTCCAGGTGACCAACCGCAGCCAAGCCGGCGCGATAGCCCGTGGCCACGGCAAAGCCCCCGCTGAGGATACGGGTAACCCCGCCCAACGACCCTTCAGGACGCGGCAAGATTAACTAGTCCTCTGACTGTCCATGTTCGCCCTGCCGACAAGACGCCGATCGAGGTCCCTGGTGGTTGGATTATCATCGGTTCACACTGATACGGGACGCCGAACAGCAGGAGCCCGGCCGTCGGTGATGTACAACCTCCCCGGTCGGCCTCGTGTTATCGGATATGAGGATCCATCGACAGAACGGCCCGCCCGGTGCCAGGCCATGGCGGCGTGACTGGCCTGAGGCCGCACCCGGATGCCGCGCGGAACTGGCCTCCCGTCGTAGGCCGGACCTAGGGCCCGCGTCCCCGGCCGACGCGACTGGATTCCCGCCGAGCTGGGCGACAGATACCAAGAAACCTACTATCCGTATGGCGGGCTGCCGGCCCCTTCAGGTCAAGAACGCTGTGCATGAGCTGGCCGACCACCTCGATCTGCACCTTGGCGGCACGCGGCCGGACGGCTCCCCGTGCATCGTTATCGCCAACAGCTGAGTCATCGACTCCAGGTGGGTAACCAGCCGGTGGATCCCCGGACTTGGCCGCGGCATCGTGATGACGTGCTCATGTTCCCTCGAACCGGACATGTGAGCCGCCGGGCGTCTTTCTCGGGCCGCCTGTCCGGGCCGTAGCCTGCGGCCCGCCGTATCATCGCGGCTGCAGCGGCCGGACGACGAGTCCACGCCGGCTGCGATCTTTAGCGGCGTTGCCGCGCAATGGATCCCGTGGCCGACGAATACCGCGATGAACTGTGCGGCCAGACCGGACCCACAAGGTGATCTCGGTGCCGCGGGATGCCGCCCCGTCCCGGGGCCGTGTGATACACGTCGCACCGGCTTGCCCGGCCGGGCTGAACCGGCCAAGTCTACTATGCGTGTTAGTAATTGAAAGTTAAACTACTATCGCCGCCCCGTCGAGGCACCAGGCCCGCGGGGACAGCCGACGCATTAGGAGAAGACCATGTTCACGGACCCCTATTTCAGCAGGGAACTCGCCCGCGACCGGCAGCGCGAAATGCTGGCGCAGGTCGGCCTGCAGCGTCAGGCCCGCAAGCTCGCCAGGGCGTCCCGGGGCCCAGAGGGAACCCAACGCCGCCCACGCTGGGCCCTGCGCATTGCCAGTCTATGAACAAAAGCCAACTACTATACGTGTTAGTAGATATGCAGAACCTCAAACGCAGTGAACGAGTCCAGCCGCTTGACCGCAGACCCCGGCGCGTCCCGAGCCGGGGAGCGCTGGCGGCAGTCCTGTTCGGCGTGGTGGTACTGACCGTCTTCGGGCACATCACCGCCTTCCTGCTGTTCCTGCTGGCCGGGATCGCGGTACTTGCGGCGGTCCTTCGGCGGCGCCGGTCCGGCATGTGACCGGGTGGCTGGTGAGCGGGGGGTGAGTCGTCGGCTGCGCCTCGTCGAAGGTGAACGACGCGAGGCCGGGCGGGTCCCGGGCGCACTGATCCGCCGGGTCCGCGGCGCCATGATCGAGGTGGAGGGCATCAGCAAGTCCTTCGGGGAGACCAGGGCGCTGGCCGGCGTGGACATGAGCGTCCCGGCGGGGACCGTGCAGGGCCTGCTCGGCCCGAACGGCGCGGGTAAGACCACCCTGGTGCGGATCCTGGCCACCCTGATGGCCCCCGACACCGGGCGGGCCCGGATCAGCGGCGTGGATGTGCAGAAGGATCCGGTCACTGTTCGGAGCCTGATCGGGCTGGCCGGCCAGTACGCGGCGGTGGACGAGACGCTCACTGGCCGGGAGAACCTGGTCATGGTCGGCCGGCTCTACCGGCTGGGGACGAAACTGGCCAGGGCCCGGGCCGGCGAGTCGCTGGAGCGGCTGGGGCTGGCGGAGGCGGCGGACCGTCCGGTGAAGACCTATTCGGGCGGCATGCGCCGCCGCCTGGACTTGGGCGCCAGCCTGGTCGGCAGGCCCCGGGTGCTGATCCTGGACGAGCCGACCACCGGGCTCGATCCCCGCACCCGGCTGGACATGTGGGCGTTCATCCGCGATCTGGTGGCCGGGGGCACCACCGTGCTGCTCACCACCCAGTACCTGGAGGAAGCCGACCAGCTCGCGGACCACAGCATCGTCATCGACCGGGGCCAGGTGATCGCCTCCGGCACCTCCGCTGAGCTCAAGGCCCGGCTCGGCAGCGACCTGATCGCAGTACAGGTGCGCGCCGCCGAGCTGGACCGCGCCACCGCGGCGCTGGCCGGCACCGGGTGCGGCGCGCCGGTCATCGACCAGGCCCGCGCACAGATCACCATCCCGGTCTGCGACCCGGTTCCCGACCTGATGGCGGCCCTGCGCATCCTGGACGCCGCCGGGATCGTCCCGGTGGACCTGGGACTGCGGCGGCCCTCGCTCGACGACGTGTTCCTCTCCCTCACCGGTCGGGCCACCGGCGACGACGACCTCGCCGTCCCGCTGACCGCCACCTCCCGCACCCCCCCGCCGTCCCGGAGCCCCGCATGACCGCCGTCCAGGAAAGCCCCGCCCGCCCGCCAGCGCCGCCGGAGGAGCCGACCACGACCGAGCCCGCCCGGCTCCCGCGCTCGGCCATCTTCGCCGACGCCGTGGTCGTCGCCCGCCGCAACCTGACCCGCATCGCTCGCACCCCCCAGCTGCTGGTCTTCGCCACCATCCAGCCGGTCATGTTCGTCCTGCTGTTCCGCTACGTCTTCGGCGGCGCCATCCACGTTCCCGGGATCAGCTACGTCGACTTCCTGATCCCGGGCGTCATCGTGCAAACGGTCGTGTTCGGCGCCACCTCCACCGCGGTCGGCCTGTCCCAGGACATGAGCAACGGCATCATCGACCGGTTCCGGTCCCTGCCCATGTCCCGCTCGGCCGTCCTGGCCGGGCGAACCATCGCCGACCTGGTCCGCAACGTCTTCGTGGTCCTGCTGATGATCGTCGTCGGCATGGCCGTCGGCTTCCGTTTCCACAACGGCTTCGGGCCCGCCGTGGCCGCCGTGTTCGTCGCGCTGCTACTCGGCTACGCCCTGTCGTGGGTGTTCGCCCTGATCGGGCTCACCGTCGCCGACCCCGAAACCGCCCAGCTCGCCGGCTTCCTGCCCATCTTCCCGCTGGTCTTCGCCAGCTCGGTCTTCGTCTCGATCCAGAGCATGCCCGGCTGGCTGCAGGCCTTCGCCAAAAACCAGCCCATCAGCCGGGCCGCCGACACCGTCCGGGCCCTCACCCAAGGCGGTCCCGTCGCCACCAACCTCATCTGGACCCTCCTGTGGAGTACCGCCATCCTGGCCGTCTTCGCCCCCCTGGCGGTCCGCCGCTACCGCAAGGTTTAGCACCACGAAGCGCCGGGCCTGCAGCCGCACGCGATCGCCGGGGAGCCTCCCGATGACTTTGCCAAGCCGCCGGAGTGATGGCCGCGGCGGTCTGGAAGCCGGTCAGCAGGACCAGCGGCCCGGCGCCGATCAGGTCCTCCAGCACACGGTCCAGGGCGGGAAGATCAACGTCAGCGGGCCGCTGCGCCAGCCAAAATAGCCTCCAGATTTTCGGTGAGGTGTCCCGGCGGTCTATCCGGCCCACGGTCGCCAGGATGGTGATGGCCAGCAGTATCCCCAGGGCAGCGGTGGCCGAGTCGGGAATCATGTAGGGGCTGCGGAAACCGGACGCGGCCGTTTGCGGGGCCGAAGCGACGCCGATGAGCAATGCTGCCCAGCTTGCCCAGTGCCGGCCGGCCTGGCATCCGCGTGCGGTCCGGGCGCAGCGGCCGGTCCGGCGGAGCGGGGTGACGAGGGCTGGACGCAGCCGAAGTTCAGCCGGAGACGGTTACCTCGTGCCACAGGCCGCCGTTCAGGTTGAGGTTGTTGCCGTGGGCCTGGCCGGGGGCGGTATCAGCGATGTAGGTGTACAGGGGATGCCCGCTGGTTCGGGCCTCGCATTGACACCTTCAGCACCGCCGCAATGGGCGCGGCTCTCGACGTCAAGGCGGAGTTAGACGGCGACGTCGACGTCATGGTCGTGTCGGCGCCGAGCGCTTCGTGTTCAGCCCGTCGCTGATCTGGCTGCCGTTCGGCAAGCGCAGCGCGGAGGATATCTCCTTCCGCTGCGCCCGGTCTTCGATGCCCACGGCATCGGCTTCGTGCGCGCCGCGGCGACCGCCATCGACCCGGTCACACAAATGGTAACGACCACCAGCGGCCGCTACTTTACGACTACCTGGTGATCGCCTCGGGGATATCGGAACAACTTCGACGCCGTGCCCGGCCTGGGCCCGACGGCCACGCGCAGGCCATCACGACGCTCGCCGACGCCGAGCGGGTCGCCGTCGCCTGGACCAAGTTCGTGGACGGACCCGGGCCTGGTGGTGATCGGCGCGGCCCAGAGGGCGAGCTGCTTCGGCGGGGCGTACGAGTTCCTGTTCAACACCTCTCACCAGCTGCGCGGGCGAAGCAGGGCCGGTCGCCGCCCGCAACATCGCCCCCGGCGATCAGGGGCGGACCGCCGAGCAGCCATAAGGAGTTCGGTGAAATGGCCGCGGTCTGCGTGATGGACGTCGGCGACAACAGCGTGCTGATCCTGGCCGACCACATGCTCCCACCGCGCAAGGGTGGCGTGATGATCCCCGGACCCGAGGTCCATGCCATGAAGCTCGCCTTCGGGAAGTACTACCTGTGGAAGAGCCGCCACGGCTGTGTCCGGCTACCGTGACATGACAGCTATTGCGGGAGCTGGCACGGCGGTCCGTTCGGGAATTGGATGGTCTGCTGGCCTCAGCTGCGGTGGTCGCTCCACCGCGGCCCGGTCGCCCGCCACTCGGCGTCCCAGGCGCGCATCCGGTGGCGGTCAAGGATCCGCCGGGTCAGCGCACTGGCTCCCAGCACCAGCAGGATCGTGACAAGGCCGGTCCAGAAAGCCGCGATGAGCACGTTGCCGACGATCGTCTGGTGATCGGGCGGCGCGCTGGTGACCGTGCCGGAGGCGTTGAGCCAGACTGACACGGTGCTCCCGGGGCCCGCGCCGACTGGGGCCGGGACCTGCCCGGTCCGGGGCACCTGGCCGGGCGGCTGCCAGCGGGCCAGCACCGTGGTCATCTGGACCGAGCTGTAGGGATTGGGAACCCCGGTCGCCGGCGCCTGCTGGAGCAGGACGGCGGTGACCTGGTGATCTGCCGCCTGCTGGGCATGCACCTGACTCAGCGCCAGGTGATCGGCCTGTCGGCCGGCAGTGATCATGGCCAGCGGCACAGCCGCCAGGAGCAGGATCATGGTCGCCAGCCGTATCACGGCCTCGATTCGGTCCGTCCGGCGGCGCAGCGGGTTGCGGTCGACGCCAAGCCGACGGGCGAAGCGCGCCAGGCGCGTTCCCTCATGACGGCGCATCGTTTGCTCCTTCCGGAACCCCCAGGGCGGCGGTGCCGTATCGGGGATGGTGTACGGGCCGTGGAAGCCGGACATGGCCGCCTGCGGGGCCGACGCGGCGCCGATCATCAATCATGCGGTCGGCCATCAGCACGCGATCGCGTCGTGCTCGTCGAGGTGCCGGCGCAACGTATCCAGCGCGTAGTGCAGCCGTGATCTGGCCGTGCCGTGCGGTATGCCGAGCTCGCGGGCGACTGCGGCCATGGTTCCGCCCTGGTAGAAGGTTTCCACGAGCACGCTCTGGTGCGCGGGTGACAGGTGCGCCAGGGCGGCGGAAACGAGCTGCCGGTCCAGCACCTCGTCCAGTCCGGAATCGGTCCCGATCTCCCCGGCCGACTGTTCCGGTGCGCTCACCGGCCGGGCCCGGGCGGCCCGGTTCGCGTCGATCAGCAGGTTGCGCGCGACCCGGTACAGCCAGGGCCGGACTGGCCGGCCGTCGGCGGTCAGCTGGGGCAGGTGACGCCAGGCCCGGATGAAGGTTTCCTGGACGATGTCCTCCGCGCTGGCCCGGTCCGGGCAGAACTGCTGGACGTAGCCGTGCAGGGCCTTGGCGTAGTGCGAGTACAGCTGGCGGATCGCGGCATCGGGATCGCCGGGCAGCTCGCCGCCGGGAGCTTGGGTGTCAGCAGCCATATCTACTAATACGGATAGTAAGAAGGTTGCGTTCACCGCGGCCGTCGCGGTTCTGGTGGCGCTCGCGCTGGGCCGCATCCCGGCCGCCTAGCAGACCCGGCGCGACCGGGCACCTGGCCGGACACCTGGCTGGCCTGCCCGAGGCACAGGCGTTTCGTTACAGACGGTGATAGCGCGACGGTCGCGCGGCGCGCGATATCCGCCGGGAACCGGGCCAGGAAGCAGCCCTTGATGAACAGCAGGTCGACCCAGGACTTGGCGCACGGGCCCGCACGAGCGCAGGTGCGCCGCCATGCCCGGGTACCCGGCGCGAGGTCAGCAATCCAGCACCAGCGCTTCGCATTCAGCCGGCGCACTGCCGTGGCATGCCCAGCGGTCTCGTCGTACGTGTCGGATTTGTCACCCGCCTACGGTGAACCGTCGTTACCTCCTATCCGTGTTAGTAGATGAGTCGGCTGAGGATCCCGGGCAAGCCAGGAAACGCTCAACCGGACAGTGGCGGCGATGACCGAGTCGCCATGAAACCTGAGGAGCTGATTAGCGTGACTGGCCTGACCTTCAGTGCTGTCATCGTCCGCCGGTGCCCTGAGTCTAGGTATCCCGGACGCAGGCTAGGAGTGCCGCGATGACGGCGGATCTATATGCGACCGCGACCGGCCTGATCGAGCGCTCAGCGGCTGCGTTTGTGTCCGGTGTGCCGGAAGACCCGGCGGACGATGGCCTTTTCGGGCCGGCCAGCGTCGCGTGGCGGGTGAGTACCGACCTGGCCACGCCGGTGGCGGGGCTGCGGTCGCTGCTGATGCAGGCGCTGCATCCGCTGGCGATGGCTGGTGTCGATCAGCACAGCGGGTGGCGCCGGGATCCGGTTGGCAGGCTCGCTGCCACTTCGGCGTACCTGGCCACGGTCACCTTCGGCGAGCGGGCCGTGGCCGAGCAGGCCGCGGCCCGGGTGCGGCGCATCCATGATCATGTCCGCGGTGTCGACGCGGTTACCGGCCGCCGGTACGCGGCGGGTGATCCCGCGCTCCTGCTGTGGGTGCACGCGGCTCAGGTCGACTCCGTCCTGGCCGCCGGAAGCCTGTTCGGGGCCGCGCTTTCTGCCGCGGACAGCGACCGCTACGTCGCGGAGATGGTGGCCGCGGCCGAGCTCGTCGGCGTGCCCCGTCCGCTGGTCCCCGCCAGCGTCGCGGAGCTCGGACGGTACGTCGCGTCGGTCCGGCCTGGGCTGAGCTGCACGCCGGCGGCCGCGGAGTCGATGGCCTACCTGCTCGATCCGCCGGGCCTGGATGAGGAAGTCGCGGAGATCTGGCAGGATGTCCGCGACGCTGCGATCGCGGTGCTCCCGGATTGGGCGCGGCAGATGTACGGCTACGACGCGCCGTCGCTGTCACCGGAGCGCAAGACGGAGATCCGGCAGTCGCTCGGCGTCGTTGACGCCATGTTCCTCGGCCAGCCCGGCGTGCTCGAGGCGCGGCAGCGGATCATGCTGCGGATGCGCGCAGGGCGGCCCGCATGAAGCCCCGGAGGCTCCTCGCCACGACGATGACCGGCGGCGCGGCCGCGGCCCTGACCCTGGTCCTGCTGCGCCGCCGGCTCGGACCCCTGCGCCTTGACCGCGGCCGGGCGGCGCTGCGTCTCTTCGTGCGCGGCGGGGTCCGCTACGCGGCCAGCGCGCCGCGGCTGTTCGTCGCCGCGGGCGAGCAGCGCCAGCTGCTGCGCGAGGACCTGGCCCTGCAGACCGCCGAAGATGTCGCCGGCACCCTGGGGGCGATGAAGGGCGTCATGATGAAGATCGGCCAGATGGCCAGCTACGTCGACGGCGGGCTGTCTCCCGCGGTCCGCCATACCCTCGCCCGGCTGCAGGACAGCGTCCCGCCGATGAGCGCCGAACTGGCCGCGCAGGTGGTCACCGAAGAGCTGGGCGTGCCGCCGGAACGGGCGTTCGCCCGCTGGGATCCGCGGCCGATAGCCGCCGCCTCGATCGGGCAGGTACACCGGGCGGTCACCCTGGACGGCCGGCCGGTCGCGGTCAAGGTCCAGTACCCGGGCATCGCCGAGACCATCGCGGCCGACCTGCGCAACGTCGCCCTGATCCGCCGGATGCTGCGCATCGCCGCCCCGGCCCAGGACGTCGACGCGCTGCTGAGCGAGCTGCGGGACCGGATCGGCGAGGAACTCGACTACCGCCACGAGGCCGCCAGCCAGCGCCTGATGGCCGCCTACTACCACGGCCACCCCACCATCCACATCCCCGCGATCATCGACGAGCTATCCACCCGCAGGCTGATCACCAGCGAGCTGTCCGGGGGCGCCCGCTTCGCCGAACTCGCCACCTGGCCCCAGCACGAACGCGACCTGGCCGCCGAGACGATCTACCGCTTCGTCTTCCGCAGCCTGTACGAGGTGGGCGCCTTCAACGGCGACCCGCACCCGGGCAACTACCTGTTCCACCGCGGCGGCAAGGTCACCTTCCTCGACTTCGGGCTGGTCAGGCACTTCACCTCAGCCGAACTGCAGCCGCTCCTGCAGATGGCCCGCACCATCTGCGTGGAGCACGACCCCGAGGCGTTCCGAGCCAGCCTGGAGAACGCCGGATTCCTGCGCCCCGGGGCGCCGCTGAGCACCCAGGAGATCGTCGAGCACCTGGCCGTGTTCTACGACACCATCCGCGAACCGG
>Ga0210401_10003241_pt1 | contig 17482 bp, 13 predicted proteins | sample IncBWH32MmetaG_FD_150866 | JGI IMG/M metagenome (GOLD analysis project Ga0210401, IMG submission 150866) | Forest soil microbial communities from Barre Woods Harvard Forest LTER site, Petersham, Massachusetts, United States - Inc-BW-H-32-M | ecosystem: Environmental > Terrestrial > Soil >... | reverse complement strand
GAGACCAGGAACGGAAACCGCCAGCCCCAGGCAGCGAAATCGGCTTCGCCGATGGCCGTGCGGGTAAACAGGATCACCAGCAGCGACAGGAACAGGCCGAGTGTGGCGGTGGTCTGGATGAACGAGGTGTAGTAGCCGCGTTTTCCGTTCGGCGCGTGTTCGGCCACATAGGTTGCGGCTCCGCCATATTCGCCGCCGAGCGCCAGACCCTGTGCTAGGCGCAATGCGATCAGGATGACCGGCGCCGCAAAGCCAATGGTTGCGGCATTGGGCAGCAGGCCGACGATGAAGGTCGAAAGACCCATGATCATGATGGTGACGAGGAAGGTGTATTTGCGTCCGACGATGTCGCCGACGCGTCCGAACACGATCGCGCCGAATGGGCGCACCAGGAAGCCGGCGGCGAACGCGAGCAGCGCGAAGATGTCGCGGGTGGCCGGCGGATAGGCTGAGAAGAATTGAGCGCCGATGATGGAGGCGAGCGATCCGTAAAGGTAGAAGTCGTACCACTCGAAAACGGTGCCGAGCGAGGAAGCGAGAATGACGAAACGTTCGTCACCCGTCATGCCGCCTGTTCGAACTGGCGTTGCAACCATTGTGGACATTTTGGATCGCTCCCCGGAAATCGTTGATGCAAAGCCCGTCCCATGCGCCGGACTTGGCCGGATTGATCCATGGGGGCCTAGATTACGGTAACATCGCCGTGAAAGCTCCCCCAATAAGACTTTCGGCCTTTGCACCGCTGGGAAAGGCCGAACTGTTCCAGCTTGTTCCGGCTGATGGGTTGGAAAGCAGGGCCAAGACGCCTATTGCGGCGCACAAGGCCCGCGGATTAACTGCTTTGCCGCAAGCCGATATTGCGCGCTTGCATGCGACCGGCCATCGGGCGAGAATCGGATTTCCTTGGCGCCTTTTTTGGAAATCCCAGTGGCAATGCCGCCAAGGGGCGGTCACGGACTCACACAGGAAATAAATGACTGCAGCCAGCACGCGCCTCGTCATTGCCGACGACCATCCCCTGTTCCGCGATGCGCTGCGGCAGGCGGTTGCGAGTGTTGTGTCGCAGGCCAAGATCGACGAGGCCGGATCGTTCGAGGATCTGACCGGGCTCTTGGAACAGGATTCCGATGTCGATCTGATCCTGCTCGACCTTGCCATGCCGGGGATCTCGGGCTTCTCCGGGCTGATCTATCTGCGTGCGCAATATCCGGCGATCCCGGTGGTCGTCGTATCGGCCAGCGACGACGGCGGCACGATCCGCCGGTCGCTCGACTTCGGCGCCAGCGGATTCATTCCCAAGCGGTTCGGGGTCGAGACGCTGCGCGACGCGATCCGCAAGGTGATGGAAGGCGATGTCTGGGTGCCACCGGACATCGATCTGTCGTCGGTCGCTGATCCGGAAATGACGCGGCTGCGCGACCGGCTGGTGACGCTGACCCCGCAACAGGTGCGGGTGCTGATGATGCTGTCGGAAGGCCTGCTCAACAAGCAGATCGCCTACGAGCTCGGGGTCTCGGAAGCAACGATCAAGGCGCATGTCTCGGCGATCCTGCAAAAGCTCGGCGTCGAGAGCCGTACGCAAGCGGTGATCGCGGCGGCGAAAATTGCCGGCCACCAGTGGCGTCAAAGCACGCCGAGCGAGGGATAGAAACGTCATTGCGAGCGTTAGCGAAGCAATCCAGGATGGGTTGAGCGAAGCGATACCGATCACCTTACCACCCGAGTATCTGCGCATGACCGGCTACCGCCACAATTTCGTTGCCGGAGGCTGTTTCTTCTTCACAATCAATCTAGCGGATCGGCGACATCAGTTGTTGACGGAAATATCGATGCATTGCAGACGGCCTTACGCGAGACGCAACGGCACCATCCATTCTCGATCGACACGATAATCGTGTTCCTGTGGCGGGCGACCAGGTGATGGGTATCGCTGCGCTCCACCCATCCTACGGTCACACGCTTATTCCGCAGCCACCATCTGCCCGGCGCGCCACTGGCCGATCAGGGCCCGCAGCGATGCCGGTTTGACCGGCTTGTTGAGCACCGCGATGGTCTCCTCGCGCGCGGCGGCCCGCACATGCGGACTGCGATCCGCCGTGATCAGGATGGCCGGAATCCCTTCACCGAAACGGCGGCGGATGTCGCGGATCGCGGCAACGCCGTTGCCGCGATCGAGATGATAATCGACGAGAAGACCGGTGACCCGTCCGCCCGCCGCCTCGATCGCCTCGATCGCGGCCTCCGGATCGCTGACCGCGATCACCTCGGCATCCCAGGCAGTGAGTAGCGTGCGCATGCCGTCCAAAATCGCCGCATCGTTCTCGATGCACACAATCAGGGCGCCGCTCATCGGCGTTCGTGATAGCGGGGTCGCGCTGGTGACGGCGGCGGTGTAGTTCACGGCTTTCGCAGTCGGCACTGTCACTGAAAAGACCGAACCGCCGCCCGGATTGGCGTTGATGGCGATGCGGTGGTTGAGGACCCGCGCCAGCCGCTCAACAATCGAAAGGCCAAGCCCGAGCCCGCGTGCAATCCGCGCGCCCTGCTCAAGGCGATGGAACTCCTTGAAGATCTCGCCGCGCTTGATGATGGGGATACCAACACCCGTATCGTAGACGCAGATTTTTAAGGTTTGGCCATCGCGTCGGCAGCCGACCAGCACGCGACCGTGCGGGGTGTATTTGATGGCGTTGGAGATGAAGTTCTGCAACAACCGCCGCAGCAGCGAGCGATCGGATTCCACCGGCAGCGAGCATGGCACGAAGGTCAGTTCCAGCCCCTTGGCACGCGCGCTCGGCGCGAACTCGATTTCGAGCGAGCGCATCAGGTCGCCGATCTTGAAACTCGTGATCGAGGGCGTCATGGCGCCGGCATCGAGCCGCGAAATATCCAGGAGCGCACCCAGGATCTCCTCGATCGCTTCCAGCGAATCGTCGATGTTTTCGACCAGCCGCGAATCCTCGCCCCCGTTCTGGCGCTCGACCAGGCTCGTCACATAGAGCCGCGCCGCGTTCAGCGGCTGCAGGATGTCGTGGCTTGCCGCCGCCAGAAACCGCGTCTTCGAGATGTTGGCATCCTCGGCCGTGCTCTTGGCGAGCGCCAGTTCGGTGTTGAGGCGGGTGAGTTCCTCGGTGCGGTCCCGCACGCGTTTTTCCAGCGTCGCATTGGCGCGCTCCAGCGCCTCGGCGGCCTCGAAGCTCGGCGTGACGTCGGAGAAGGTGATGACCAGTCCGCCGCCCGGCATACGGTTGGAACGCATCTCGATCACCATATGGCGATCCGCCAGACGCTCCAGATAGGGCTCGCCCTCGGTGGTGTAGGCGGCAAGCCGCCGCTCCAGCAAAGCTTCGCGCTCACTGAGGTCGGGAGGGTCGACCCCCCCCATGAATTCCAGAATTTCCCTGAGCGGAATCCCGAGCTGCACCAGGTGCGGTGGCAGTCCCAGAATTTCGCTGAATTGCCGGTTCGAGCAGATCAGCTGCAAATCGGCATCGAACACCGCGAGGCCCTGTCTCACATGGTTGAGCGCGGTCTGCAATATCTCCCGGTTGAAGTGGAGCGCGGCATAGGAATCGTCGAGCAGCTTCAGCGCCGCCTTGGCGGAGACCGTGCGCTTGCGAAGCAGCAGCGACATCACCAGACGCGAGGAGGCGGCGCCGATCGAGGAGGCGATCAGATGTTCGGCGTGCTGCAGCAGATCGAAATCGGCCGGTGCGGACGGTTCGAGACGGGCATGGTGGGCGGCTGCGAAGGCCTCGAATGAATGCCGGGCGCGGTCGGGGCCGAGATATTGCGCCACCGTGGTCTGGATATCCTGCACGGTGACGGTGGAACGCCAGCGCCGCAATGTCGGCGCGATCGGCGTCAGCGCGTTCGGCACGAACAGGTCCGCCTGCACCAGCTCGATCGAGGAGGGCTGCCGCGCCAGCGACAGCACGACATAGGTCAAGAGGTTGAGCGACAGCGACCACAGCACGCCGTGCAAGAGCGGCGGCAGGTCGGCGCCGAACAGCGCCTGCGGACGTAGCGCCTCGATGCCGAACGGGCCGTGCTGCAACAGCATCAGGCCCGCGGTGTTGCTGTCGAGGAAGCTTGGCAGGAACAGCGTATAGATCCACACCGCAAAGCCGACCAGCATGCCGGCCATGGCGCCGCGCGCGGTGGCGCGCCGCCAGAACAGGCCGCCGAAAAACGACGGCGCGAGCTGGGCGATCGCCGCAAAGGACAACAGGCCGATCGCCGCGAGCTGGGTGTTGCCGAGCGCGCGATAGTAGAAATAGGCCATTGCCATGATGGCGAAGATCGCCAGGCGGCGCACTCGCAGAAGGAAATAGCCGAAATCCTTGCCTTCGCGCGACGCGCCGCTTCGCTGCAGCACGAGCGGCACGACGATGTCGTTCGAGACCATGATCGAAAGCGCGACGCATTCCACGATCACCATGGCGGTGGCCGCCGAAAGGCCGCCGATGAAGACGCCGACGCTGAGCAGAGGGGATTCCGCCTCCATCGGCAGCGCCAGCACATACATGTCGCTGTCGACGGCGCCGAACGGGAAGATGACGAGGCCGGCAATCGCGATCGGGATCACGAACACATTGATGGCGATCAGATAGATCGGAAACAGCCAGCGCGCCCGGCTCACCTCCGAATCCGAGGAATTTTCCACCGCGCTGACGTGAAACTGCCGCGGCAGCAGCATGATGGCGCAGAACGAAAGCCCCACCATGCACAGGAAATTGCCGATCGACGGCGTGTACTCGATCGCGCGCACCGCCTCCGGGGTCTTCATCGCGCGCTGGATCAGTTCATGCGGATCGAACATCCAGAAGGTGACGAAGGCGCCGGCGGCGAGAAAGGCCACCAGTTTCACGATCGATTCGGTGGCGACCGCGAGCATCAGGCCGTGCTGGTGTTCGGTCGCATCGGTGTGACGAGTGCCGAACAGCACCGCGAAGGTTGCCATCGCGAGCGTAACCATCAGCGCGATGTCGCCGATGATCGGAATGTGGGAGAACGCCTCGTCTTCGCTCAGAATGGTCTCGAGCGATGCCGCGGCCGCCTTGAGCTGGAGCGCGATATAGGGAACCGATCCGATGATCGCGATCAGCGCCACCGTCGCCGCGACCGCCGGGCTCTTGCCGTAACGCGCGGCGATGAAGTCGGCGATCGAGGTGATGTGCTGCGATTTCGCAAGCTGGACCACGCGTCGAAACAGCGGCGTGCATAGCCCGATCATCAGGATCGGGCCGATATAGATCGCGAGGAAGTCGACGCTGGTGCGGCTCGCAAAGCCGACCGAGCCGAAGAAGGTCCAGGAGGTGCAGTAGATCGCGAGCGACAGCGGATAGATCAGCGCGCTGGCGCGGCCGCGCTGGGCCGGCGAGAGGCGGTCGCCATGGCTCGCCACCAGGAACAGGAAGCCGATGTAGCCGAACGCGGCGGCGATCACGCCCCAGTCGTGCAGCATTGCTGCTTATACTCCGTCCAGCAGAAGCGCCATTGTCACCGCCCGGCATAGCCGTCCGAAGGACGGCGTCGCTTCCGCTCGCCTATGACCGGGCGATCCAGTATTGTGAAACGTCAGAGGGTTAGTGTCGACGTCTCGGATTACTGGATGCCCCGCTTTCGCGGAGCATGACGGAATGATGAATTCTAGCGCCTGGCGCTGTCGCAAGCGACAGCGATTTTCCCGCCAAACCCGGGATTTGCGATCGTCGTTAAGCTAGCTGTGGCGCGGCAAGAAAGGCCTGCCAGAAGGCCTATTCGGCCGCCAGTGACTTCTCGTGCAGCGGTAGCGCAAGACGCTCCCAGACCTGCAAAAGCGCTTCGGCGAGGGCATCGATCAGGCCGTCTTCGTGATAGGGCGAGGGCGTGATCCGCAGCCGTTCGGTACCCTTGGCAACGGTCGGATAATTGATCGGCTGGATATAGATGCCGTGCTCTTCCAAAAGCATGTCGGACGCCCGTTTGCAGGCTTCCGGATCGCCGACGAACAGCGGCACGATGTGGGTGTCGCTCGACATCACGGGCAGCCCGGCCGCGGTCAGGATCGCTTTCACACGGGCGGCGCGGTCCTGATGGCGCTCGCGCTCCCAGTTCGAGGTCTTCAGGTGGCGGATCGCGGCGGTGGCCGCCGAACAGATCGCGGGCGGCAGCGCGGTCGTGAAGATGAAGCCGGGGGCGTAGGAGCGGACGGCATCGACGATGTCGGCGCTGGCCGCGATATAGCCGCCGAGGCAGCCAAACGCCTTGGCGAGCGTGCCCTCCAGGATGTCGATGCGGTGCATGACGCCGTCGCGCTCGGCGATGCCGCCGCCGCGCGGGCCATACATGCCGACCGCGTGCACCTCGTCGACATAGGTCATGGCGCCGTAGCGTTCGGCGAGATCGCAGATTTTTTGCAGCGGCGCGATATCGCCGTCCATCGAATAGAGGCTCTCGCAGACGATCAGCTTGGGCCGGTCGGGGCCGGCCGCGCGCAGCAATTCCTCCAGATGCGCCATGTCGCTGTGGCGGAAGATCTGGCGTTCGCGACCGGCCTGGCGGACGCCTTCGATCATCGAATTGTGGTTGAGCGCATCCGACAGGATCAGGCAGTCCGGAATGAGGTTTGCGATGGTCGCAATCCCGGTCTGGTTCGAGACATAGCCCGAGGTGAAAAGCAGCGCGGCTTCCTTGCCGTGCAGGTCGGCGAGTTCTTCCTCGAGCTGCACCAGCGGATGATGGGTGCCGGCGATGTTGCGGGTGCCGCCGGCCCCCGTGCCCACGCGGGTGGCGGTCTCGACCATGGCGCCGACCACTTTCGGATGCTGGCCCATGCCGAGATAGTCGTTGGAGCACCAGATCACGACGTCGCGCCGGCCCTTCGGGGAATGCCATACCGCATGCGGAAAGCGGCCCGCGATCCGTTCAAGATCGGCGAATACCCGATAGCGCCGCTCGTCGTGCAGGCGGTCGAGGGCGGCACTGAAATATTTGCTGTAATCCATCGCGAAACCTGGGGCGCAACCGGGGGGCGTGAGCCTTTTTAGAGCCTTTCCAGCTTTGCTGTCGAGAACGAATCTGCTCTGTTCGCCGTGCCAGCGGCGAATTCGCAAAGGAGGCAGAAATTGATCTGAATCAATGCGCTAGCGCGGACAGAAATCCCAATCAATGCGCAGCTTTGCCTTTGCCCCCGGCTAATTGTAGGCGAGGTACCAGCCCGATCCGCGCAGCCAGCAACGCTCCTCGGCAAGCTCCTGATCGCGGTAGAGGCGTGTGACCCTCTGCCAACCGCCTCTTGCGAAGGCGTCGGCCAGCGCGCGTTCGGACATCTCGTCGCGGCCTCCGGCGCAGGGAAAGATCGCGACCGGCGAAATCCAGTGCGCGAAATAATCATTGCCGCGGCGCTTGATCCGAAATACCGCACCGGTGCTCGCCGCTCGTTCCAGCGATTTTGCCGAAAAACCCTGGTCCGAGGTCAACGGCAGGATCAGGCGCCCGCCATCGGCGAGGCGATCGAGCCAGTTTTCGGCCGGCCGCGTGCAGCCGGCGTTGACGTAAATGACATCGGCTTGATCGAACGAAACCAGAGCGCCGTCGCCCTCGACGATTTCGACGTTTGGATAGGCCGCAAAATTGGCTTTGGTACGCGCGGCAAGTTCCGGCTCATATTCTATTGCGGTAACCCGACCAGATGATCCTACGAGGTAGGCCAGGATGGCGGTGTAGTAGCCGGTACCGGTTCCGATATGCACGACGTGGTCGCCCGCGGCCGGCGATGCCTGGTGAATGAGATGCGCATGCAACGACGGTTGTCCGTTGTTGATCCGCCGTTCGGGCAGGATGCCGACCAGATCATCTGTGTACAGATAAACCGGATCGGCGTCGGGCGTGGTGACGTAGTCCCGGAACCGCCGCAAGATCCACCATGGACCAGCTCCGAGAAAGTCCTCCCGGCGCGTTGCGCTTAACGCTGCCTCGAGACGAGCATTGTTCACGACCCACGCGGCGGCGAGAATCTGTTTGGCGTAGGCCGCTCGGATGATGCTGAGTTCGCCCTCTCGGTCCATCGGTCCCTTTCGCGCCCTCCGGGCAGATGTTAGGCGCAAAATCGTAAGCCAAAAAGCCTTCGCCGTAACGGGGCGCTTTGTAAGGGACTCAGGTCGTCCTAAAACGCAGCACGCCGTCGGTTTCGGCGGCCGTCAGCCGTCCCTCGACCAGCATGTAGTTGACATGGGCGATCAATTCGCCGGCGGCAAAGCCCATCTGGTGGGCGTCCAGCACGTGCTTGTGGAACACCACCGGCACCAGTTCCTTCGACGTTTGCGGAATTTCCCGGCAGGCGTCTGCGATCAGACGGCAGCGTTCTTCATGATGGTCCGCCAGTTGCTTGATGCGGGTCTTCAGCCCGTAGAACGGCACGCCGTGGCCGGGCAGCACGATGACGTCATAGGGCAGCGTGGTGGTCAGGCTTGCCAGCGAGGCGAGATATTCGCCGAGCGAATTCTGGTCGGGCTCGACCGCCCAGACGCTGACATTGGGCGAAATCTTGCTCAAGACCTGGTCGGCGGACAGGAACAGCTTGTCGGTCGCGCAGTACAGCATCACCTGGTCGAGCGCGTGTCCCCCGCCGGTGATCACCTTGAAGCGGCGTGTGCCGATCGTGATCTCCTCGCCGTGCGAGATGCGGCGGTAGGAGGGCGGCAGGATCGAAACCCGCTTCAGATAATCCTGGCCGCGGCCGAGCAATTTGTCGGTCAGGCCTTCGTCCATGCCGTGACGGCGGAAGAACAGGCGCTGGGCGTTCCTCCGCTCCTCGGTGCCGCGGTTCTGGTGATAGACCGACTGCAGATATTCGACCTGCGACATGTGCAACGTGCACTTGAAGCGTTCGACGATCCAGCCCGCGAGCCCAACATGGTCGGGATGGGAATGGGTGACGATCAGTCGCGTGATCCTCACATGCTTGAGCGGACCTTCGAACAGCGTGGTCCAGGCGGCGATCGACTCCTCGTTGCCGAATCCGGAATCCACCATGGCAAACCCGTCGCCATCGGCGAGCAGATAGACGTTCACATGGTTGAGGCGGAACGGCAGTTTTAGCCGCACCCACAATGCGCCCGGCATCACCTCGACGACCTGATCGGGGCCGGGGTGATTTTCCCAGGGGTATCGCAGGGCCTCCGCCGAGGACTGAATGGTGTCTGTCTTCGAATGCATGATATATCGACTTAGCTGTACCGGCGGCATCGCGCCAGCCGAAAAAACAGATGTGGGGTTGGGCAAATCACATGGGTGCTTGATTTAAGCCGTCATTCTGGGGCGATGCGAAAGCATCGAACCCGGAATCTCGAGATTCCCCGATGCGCAATTGCGCATCTGAGGTCTGGTGCTAACGCACCATCCCGGAATGACGAGGTCGCTACGCCGCTCTAATGTTGGACAGGAAGGCGTCGATTTCCGAACGCAGCATGTCGGCTTCGCGGCGAAGCACGTCGGACGCGCTTAGCACTTCCGTGGCGGCCCGGCCGGCCTCGGCGGAGGCGGTGGAGACGCCGACGATGTTGCTGGAAACCTCGGCTGTGCCGCCGGCGGCGTGCTGGATGTTGCGGGCGATCTCGCGCGTCGCCGCGCCCTGCTCCTCGACCGCGGCGGCGATCGCGGTGGTCACGTCGTTGATCTCGCCGATAGTTTGACCGATGTTCCTGATCGCGCTGACCGCCGACGTCGTCACCTGCTGCATGCTGGCGATCTGCGAGCGGATTTCGTCCGTGGCCTTCGCGGTCTGGTTGGCGAGGCTCTTCACCTCGGAGGCGACGACGGCAAAGCCGCGGCCCGCTTCGCCGGCGCGCGCGGCCTCGATGGTGGCGTTGAGCGCGAGCAGATTGGTCTGCGAGGCGATCACCTGAATGAGGTCGACCACGACGCTGATGCGGCTCGCGTTGTCGGCGAGTCCCTGCATGGTGGCATCGGTGGCGCCCGCCTCTTCGACGGCCTTGCCGGCGATTTGCGCCGACGTCACCACCTGGCGGCCGATCTCGGCGATCGACGACCACAATTCCTCGGTGCCCGACGACACCGTCTGCACGTTGACTGAGGTTTCCTCGGCCGCCGACGCCACCGTGTTCACCAGCGCGCTGGACTGGTCTGCAGTAGCCGACATGCTTTGCGCCGTCGTCTGCATGGAATTGGCCGAGCGCTGCAGATTGTCGAGCGCGGCGCGGACCGCGGTTTCGAATTCGACGATGCGGGCCTCCATGCGGGTGGCGCGTTCGGCTTTGGCGGTGCGGTCCTTGTCCTGTTCAGTGGAGAGCGCGCGGCCCTCGATCATGCTTTCGCGGAAGACCTGCAGCGCGTTCGCCATCGACGCGATCTCGTCGTGCTGGCTCGAGCGATAGATCTCGGATTCAAGATCGCCGTCCGACAACAGCTGCATCGAGCGCTGCAGGTTGCCGATCCGGCGCAGGATGTTGCCGCCGACATAGCGCCATACGAACAGGATGGAGCCGATCAGGGTTGCCACGCCGAGCGCCAGCATGATCAAGGTCGCGTAGGAGATTTCCCGGCGCGCCTGCCAGGTCGAGGCGTTGGTGGCGGACTGCACGCCGTCGACGAGCTGTTGCACGCTAATGCCGAGACCGACATTGAGCTTGCGGTTTTCATCCAGCACCGTCTGGCCGTAATCGTTGGCGTCGAGCTCCTTCTGGCGCACCTTGAAGACGCGGCTCTTGCCTTCGCCCAGCGCCAGCAATTTTATCGCCGCATCGCCGAGCGTCTTGGCGGCGGCGTTTTTCGGCAGCAAATCGAGATTCGATTTGACGCGTTCCTGGGTCGCCTTGAATTGCTTCTCGATCGCCTCCAGCGTGTCGCTGCTGTTGGCCGAAAGTGCAGCCGACATGTCGGCCGCGGCCAGATTGCCGCTGGCGATCAAGTTGCCAAGCTGCTCAACCGTCCGCGCGGCTTGCGTCGCGTCGTCGGCGGAAGGACTGGCGGACGACAGGACGGCGTTGAGCTGGACCCGGGCGTCCATCATGGCGGGGCCGGCGGCGGCGACAAAGGCTGCCTGGGCTACCCGCAACGCGTCATATTGCTTGTCGTGCTGGGCGGCGGCTTCGAGATGCTCGTGGGATGCCGAGACTAGGCTCTTGGTTGCCTCTTCGATGTTCTTGACGGTTTCGCCGAGCGCCGCGACGACCGTCTTGTCGGCGCCAAGCTCGATGATCTCGCCGAGTTTTTCCTGCGTGCCGCGCTGGATCTCGTTCATCTTCTTGATGCGCTCGTTCAACGCGTCATCGCTTTGCGAGACCAGCAGCCCCGGCCCCTGACTGGCGAGGCTTGCGCTCTGCGCCGACAGTTGCAGGCTCGCGGCCAGACGCGGGATGTCGCGTGCGCTCAGATCGACCATGGTCCCGGCGAGGTGGTGCAACACCATGCCGGCGCCGGCGCTGATGACGATGGCCATGCCCGCGAGCACGGCGAAGGCGGCGAACAGGCTGCCTCTAACGCCCCAACGGAGCCGCAGGAAGCGGAATAAACCGCCAACGCTCGATCGTAACGTCATGCCTTCTGCCTCACGCACGCTAGATCCCAGTGAGATCGACCGGTCGGCAGTATCGCTTTACCTAGTTAATAAAATCAGGAAAATCACGGAGATTCGGGCGAAATTTCTGCAACAAAAAGGCCGGCACTGCGCCGGCCTTTCCTTACCTTCTTGTGTAAGCCGATCAGTACCTTCCGACCACCGGGCCGCCCCAGTTGATCCGATAGTTGATGCCGGCTTTCACGGTATGGTCATCGGTGGTGAAGCTGCCGAACCGAACCAACGCGGCCGGTGCGGTGAAGTTGGCGCTGCCGAAATTATAATACTGATACTCGACCTTGGCCGACCAGTTTGGCGCGAACATGTATTCCAGACCGGCGCCGACGGTGTAACCGTTGCGATGGTCGCCATTGATCGCGAACGCGACCGGAACGCCGCCAAGCCTCACGCTCTCGTTGTTGTCGGAAAAGGCGTAACCGCCCTTGACGTACAGCAGCCCCGGACCCCAGGTGTAGCCGACGCGGCCGGTGAGCGAGCCAAGCGCGCGCTGGTTGTTGTTGTAGGCGAGGCCGCCGGGGAATATGGCGCCGACACTGCCGGAGAGCCAGCTATACTGGCCTTCGGCGCCGGCCACCCAGTTCGGAGCGAACTGGTAGTCCGCGCCGGCCTGCAGGCCGCCGAGGAAACGGCCGTTGTTGCCGTTGTTGCCGTTGGTCAGGCCGTTGAAATTATTGCTGCTCGAGAACGCGCCGCCGACATGGCCGCCGACATAGAAGCCGGTCCAGTTATAGATCGGCGCCGCATAGAGCGGCGCGTTGGTATAGGGGCCGCCTGCACCGAGATCGGCTGCAAGTGCTGGCACGGTCGCGCCGAGAGCGACGAGCGCCACAGTAGCAGTGAGAAGCTTCTTCATTGGTCTTGTCTCCAAAAGGTCGTTCGACAGACGCCGCGAGCGGGCGTCATCCCTCGGCGCAATTAGACAGGTCTTGGAAAAAATGCTGTCACTTGCGAGCCACAGCGAGCCATAACCCAACCTGTTGGGAAACAACCATTTTCTGTGCTTAATGCGGGTCTAATGAAAGCTGAAGGAAGCCTTAATTTCTGGCTTCGCCGCAGACGCGTCGGTCACTTTGTCTTAACCAAGACGGCGGCGTACTTCGTCGCGCATCCTTTCGCGAAATTCTGTCCGGCGCGCGGGCCGATCCTGTTCGCGCACGTCATAGCGATCGAACACATTGAAATTTTCCAGGATCGGATGGCGATCGCTGGCCATGGCCAGAATGCGAAGCAGCTCCCCTGCAGGGCCGCTCGGGCCCGAAACTTCCCATCGCCGGATCGTATCGACGCCGCCTTCCGACAGGCCGCACAGCTTCGCCATGTCGGCCGCCGTGAGCCCTTTGCCGATCGCCTCGCCAAGATCGCCGCGGAGCTGTTTCAGTTCAGGGCCGGTCATTGATATTGATTCCTTGCAAAATTGATCCTTGAAAATTGATTCCGGCAAAATCGGGAGCGCAGGCGCTACGCGCGGCAATCGGATTCATCGACATGGTTACGGCTGAAAGCTGGTGCTGCCAGACAGGATTGAACTGTCGACCTCTCCATTACCAATGGAGTGCTCTACCACTGAGCTACGGCAGCATGCCGGACTTGAACTTAGGACCGGCCTTGAACTTCAAGAATCGGCCGAAAACGGCCCCCACATGGCGGGCCGATCCTTGCCACAAGCCCTCAAGCGGCGCAAGCGCGCGGCACCGTCAAGACCGGCCACGAATTCAGGGCTTGGCTGCCGCCTCCTGCTTCAATCGGGCCAGTTGCGGGCCGATCCGGTTCCCCATTTGCTCGCTGAGCGCCTCAAGCGCCTTGAGCGGACGGATCATGACCTCGAATTCGATCATTTCGCCGGCCTCGTTGAATTTGACGAGATCGACGCCCTTGAGCTGCCATTTGCCGATATTGGCGGAAAATTCCAGCGCCACGTCATGCGAGCCTGCGATAAAGGTGCGGTGATAGCGAAAATTCTCGAATATCCGCACTACCGTCGTCAGCACCAGCAATGTCGCCGCGCGTCCTGGAATTGGCGATTGCACGGCCGGAGATCGAAACACAATATGTTCCGACAAAAGCGGTGCGAGCAGGTCGCCATCGGCGGCGGCGACGAAGCGATGCCAGCCGTCAAGCGTCCGCCGCGGCAAGGGAGCCAGTGCGTGGTTTTCAGCCATCGGTCTATTCTCCCGGTAAGAAGCGACGAATTGGATCGGGTTCACGATGAAGGATGACAGGGATGAACGCGAGGGGCAAACCGGAGGGCCGGCGAAAAATCCGCGAGCGGATCGGCTGAAACTGGCGCTGCGCGAAAATCTCAAGCGGCGAAAATCGCAGGCAAAGGCCCGCAGCAATGCCACGATGGCGCCTTCCAATGGTGATGAGGTCTCACCACATGGTGCGGGCGGCAGAAAGCCGGGCAAATAGCCGGGTTCGGCCTCGCGACGGGTTTTGTTACCCTTCGATTGTTACCCTCTGATGATGTGAGACCGCGATGGGCGTGGACGGCGCGACCGGGTCGAAAACAGGCGGCGGCGCGGCCCAGCCAAGTTCGCAGCCGAGGGTCTTTGCCCGTCCCGAGCAGACATTTCCGGAACTGACGGCGAGCGAAATCGCGCGCATGCGCCGGTTCGGCGAGATCAGGAAATACAACAACGGCGAGCGGCTGTTCGAAGCCGGCAAGCCAGCACCCGGCATGTTCGTCGTGCTTTCCGGTCATGTCGCGATCACCGAGCGCGACGGGCTTGGCCATGTCACGCCGGTGATTGATCAGGGCCCCGGGCAGTTTCTGGCCGAGAGCGGCGCGCTCTCCGGCCGCGTCGCGCTGGTCGACGGCCATGCCGAAGGCGAGGTCGAAACGCTGTTGATCCCGCCGGACAGATTGCGCGCGCTGCTCGTCGCAGAAGCCGACCTCGGCGAGCGCATCATGCGCGCGCTGATCCTGCGCCGCGTCAACATGATCCAGGGCGGGGTCGGCGGTCCCGTGCTGATCGGGCCTCCGAACTCGACCGGCGTCGTTCGGCTGCAAGGATTTCTCACCCGCAACGGCTTTCCGCATCACCTGCTCGACCCGGAGCGTGACCACGACGCGGCCGAGCTGATCGCGCGCTATTCGCCATCGCCGTCGGACTGGCCGCTGGTGGTGACCGCCGACGGCACCGTGCTGCGCAACCCCGGTGAAACCGACCTTGCCCGCGCGCTCGGCATGATCGGCGGGCCGCGGGGCGACAGGATCTATGACGCCGCAATTGTCGGCTGCGGCCCGGCCGGCCTTGCGACCGCCGTGTATGCGGCCTCGGAAGGTCTTTCGGTGGTGGTTCTGGATGCGCGCGCGTTCGGCGGGCAGGCCGGCGCCAGCGCTCGCATCGAAAACTACCTCGGCTTCCCCACCGGCATTTCCGGTCAGGCGCTGGCGGGCCGTGCTTTCACGCAGGCGCAAAAGTTCGGCGCCGACATTATGATTCCGATCAGCGCGAAGGCGCTCGATTGCACGCGCTCCGACGGTGCCTTCGCGCTCAAGCTCGACGGCGGCGAGGCATTGCGGGCGCGCTCGGTCGTGGTCGCGAGTGGCGCGCGATACCGGCGCCCCGAGATCGAGAACCTCGCGAGCTTCGAAGGCCGCGGCGTCTGGTATTGGGCTTCGCCGGTCGAGGCGCGGCTCTGCGCAGATCAGGAAGTCGTGCTGGTCGGCGGCGGCAATTCCGCGGGCCAGGCGGCGGTGTTCCTGTCGGGCCACGCCCGCAAGGTCTGCATGATCATCCGCGGCGGCGGCCTCGGGGCCAGCATGTCGCGCTATCTGATCGAGCGCATCGAAGCCACGCCGAACATCGAGCTGATGTTCAATAGCGAGGTGGTCGCGCTCGAGGGCGCGGACGGCGTCTCGCTTGAGCGCGTGCGCTGGCGCAGCCGGTTGTCTGCTGAAGAGAGCATCATCGACATCCGCAACCTGTTTTTGTTCGTCGGCGCCGATCCGGCGACTGGCTGGCTCGACGGCTGCGGCGTCACGCTCGATCGCGGCGGCTTCGTGGTGACCGGCGCGCAGTCCGATCTCAATCTGGGGCGGCCAAGATCATCGCTGGAGACTTCGGTGCCAGGCGTGTTCGCGGTCGGCGACGTACGCTCGGGCTCGGTCAAGCGGGTCGGCGGCGCGATCGGCGAGGGCGCGCAAGTGGTGGCGGCGCTGCACGGCTTTCTGGGCGATGCCGCAAAACCGGCGCTTTAGTGCTCGCACCATAAGAGTGCCTGCTTCAAAGGGAGAAACGCAATGGCCGAAGTCGTAGTGTTATACAAAACGCCAAAAGATCCGGCTGCCTTCGACGAATATTATGCCGAGACCCACATCCCGCTCGCGAAGAAACTGCCGGGCCTTCGAAAATATCAGGTCAGTAAGGGGCCGGTTGCGACGCCTGCCGGGCCGTCTGGCGTTTATCTGGTCGCAATACTGACGTTTGACAACATGGCTGCGATCCAGAACGCCTTCGGGAGCGCCGAGGGCAAAGCCACCGCGGCAGACGTACCAAAATTTGCAAGCGGTGGTGCCGATCTCATGTTCTTCGATACCAGGGACGCCTGAGCCGGCCGTGGCAAAGGGCTGCACTCACATCGCCGGCATCCGCGACGTCACGCCGAGCGCGTTGGGTTGCGAGGAATGCCTGAAGAGCGGCAGCGAATGGCTGCATTTGCGGATCTGCCGCACGTGCGGCCATGTCGGCTGCTGCGACGATTCCCCGAACAAGCACGCGACCAAGCATTTTCATGCCACGGGCCATCCGATCATCGAGGGCTACGATCCGCCGGAAGGCTGGGGCTGGTGTTATGTTGACGAGGTGCTGTTCGACCTGTCGAACCGGAAGACCCCACATAACGGTCCGATCCCGCGTTACTATTGAAGCGAGCGGATGAGAAAGGATGATTGATGCAAAGCAAGTCCGCCGAAGTCAACGGCGTCCGGCTGCATTACCTGATCGCCGGCGAGGGCGATCCGGTCGTGCTGCTGCACGGCTATGCCGAAACCAGCCATATGTGGCTGCCGCTGATATCGAAGCTTGCCGACAGGCACACCGTGATCGCGCCGGACCTGCGCGGCTTCGGCCAATCCTCCGCGCCTGATGACGGTTACACCAAGAAGGCCATGGCGCAAGATGTCCATGCGCTGATGAGGAGCCTCCACTATGATCGTATCCGCCTGGTTGGTCACGATATCGGGCTGATGGTCGCCTATGCCTATGCGGCGCAATATCCCGATGATGTCGACAGGCTGGTGCTGATGGAGGCTTTCCTGCCCGGCGTCGGCGATTGGAACAGCGTTTTTCTGCTGCGCGATCTCTGGCATTTCCATTTCTACGGCGAGACGCCGCTCGCGCTGGTCACCGGCCGCGAGCGGATTTATCTTGAGCATTTCTGGAACGACTTTGCCGCCGATCCGGCGAAATCCGTCCCGGAGGAGGATCGCGAATTTTACACCAAAGCCTATGCCGAGCCCGGTCACATGAAGGCCGGGATGGAAGTTTTCCGCGCCTTTCCCAAGGACGCCGAGGATTTTGCGCAATTTGCAAAAGTCAGGCTGCCGATGCCGCTCTTGGTGCTTTCAGGGGAGAAGGCAGGCGGGCCGTTCCTGATCGAACAAGGCAAGATGGTGGCGAGCAATGTCGAAGGCGTCCTCGTCAAAGGCGCCGGTCACTGGCTGATGGAAGAAGCGCCGGACCAGGTGATGGCGAAGCTGGTCGAATTTCTCAATCGCTAGAGCATGATCCGGAAAAGCATGCCCTCGGGCACGACCCGATGGGTGGGTGCCGGTTTTCAGGCAAAGAATCCGGGCATCCCTTCTGCCGGTTTGCGTTTGTCGCGACATGCCTGAGTAGCGCTTCGTCGATGTGGCAATTTGCCGGGGAGGCTAGTAGCATTTCGCATCCGTCCAAT
>Ga0210401_10003240_pt1 | contig 17483 bp, 13 predicted proteins | sample IncBWH32MmetaG_FD_150866 | JGI IMG/M metagenome (GOLD analysis project Ga0210401, IMG submission 150866) | Forest soil microbial communities from Barre Woods Harvard Forest LTER site, Petersham, Massachusetts, United States - Inc-BW-H-32-M | ecosystem: Environmental > Terrestrial > Soil >... | reverse complement strand
TCGCAAGTCCCTCGTCCAGAATTTCTTCGCGTCCAATTTAGACCTGTCCCGTGGTCCCGAGACCAAGCGGCCTATGAAAGCACATTAGTCGCAACGGTCGCTGCTGCCCGCAACCAGAAAAGTCTCCCCGCATCTCCTAGCTCCTTGATTCTAGCTCCTAGCTCCTTGAAAGCGCCGCTCGTCCAGGGCAGTTTGTCAGTCGATCCGAGTCCCCCAATGTTTCACATGAAAACCCGACTGCTCTGTTGTTCGCTCGTCTTCGCAGCCGCTCTCGCGCATTCCGAAGATCAAAAGCCAGTCTCCTCGGTACAAATTAAAGGCCAAGGAAACGCTGCCGGAACCGAGATCGTGCTGAATCAGATCGCCATGGACCAGTTCCCATCGGTTCAGGTCTTTGTAACCGTCTTAAAGGGCGGCAAACCGCAATCGGGACTAACCGCTGCTGATTTTCGAGTCCGTGAAGATGAGGTGGACCAGCAACCTTTGACGGTGGAATCTCAGTTGCCACCGCTCTCCGTTATAATCGCGATTGATAACAGCGGATCGATGCGGCCGAGATTAGCAGAAACCCGGCAAGCAGCGAAAAGCTTTCTGGATTTGTTAGCGCCGGCTGACAGCGTCCAGGTCGTCGGTTTCGCGCAACAAGTCAAAGTACTGGGCCCGATGTCCTCCAACCGGAGCGCTGCCGGCAAAGCGATTGAACTTACCACAGCACGTGGGAACACTGCGCTGTATGACGCGCTATTTACCTCGGTCGACCTGTTGAAAGATCGGCCCGGGCGCAAAGCAGTCGTTCTTTTGAGCGACGGCGTCGATGATAACGGTGTCGGTAAGCAGTTGAGCAAACACTCACTACAAGACGTCTTACAGTTCGCAAAACATGTGAATGTGCCGATCTATGCCATCGGGATAGGCACCGAGATTGATGAAGCCTTGCTGGCGGGCTTCGCCCAATCAACCGGGGGACGCTATTTCCTAACCCCGAACCCGTCCGAGTTAAAAAATCTTTACGACCAGATCGGGCTCCAACTCGCCGGACAATACCTGATTTCCTACACCTCGAACCTTCCGGCAGACGGCACCACCCGCGAAGTACAGGTGCGATACCAGGATTCGATGAGCGCGAAATCTTATCAGGCCCCGTCGAACAAGGAAGTAGCCGAGGCGACTCCGACGCCGGTTCCGGAGAACTCTCCGGACAAGAAGCAGTCGCAAGATACCGGTCAAGGAGGTCTGGGCGCGATCTTTGGGCCCAATGGGATTTCTATTCACGGCAATGGCAAACAGTTAACCGTGAACGGCAATGACATATCGTTTGGCCAAGACTCGAACTCGAAATCTGGAGCCACTACGCAGGCGACTCCCGAGACCAAAAAGAAGTCGGTGAAAGCGCCTGATTGGTTGCCGATTCCGGACGGAGCAAAAGAACTTAGCACTGCTACCGTGGGCGCTCGAAAACAATTGATCCTTACCGTCGATCAACCAGTTAGTGATGTCGCCGATTTCTATCAACAACGCCTAAAAGAACAAGGATTTCATGTCATGACTGCAACCAGTGACAACGCCCAGACTCTTTTGATCAGCGGCTCCGGCAAAAATGCGGACATCGAGATCGCATCACAGAGCGGAAACCAGACGATTGTGCGGATCGCGACGGATGCGGAGTGACGGGGCGCAGAACTTATCCCAAAGGGATGAAAGGACTAAGCCTGGGGTTTTAACCCCAAGTATCGAACCCGCCCTGAAAAGGGCGGCAGGGTGGGCCTTTGTACGCCTAGACACAGAATGACTCGCGGAAAGATTTGTCTACCGCCCCTTCAGAGCGGATCCTTATTTTGAACGTGTCCTGGGGTTAAAACCCCAGGCTCAGTCCTTTCATCCCTTCAGGATTCAGCTCCCAGCGCCCTACCGCCTCTAGAGTCCGAATTCCTGTTTTGCTTTGGCGAAACAATCGACCGCAAACCGGAGATCATCCATCGTGTGAGCGGCTGAGACCTGGGTCCGAATTCGAGCCGTGCCTTGCGGTACGACCGGATAAAAGAATCCAATCACATAGAGACCAAGTTCGAGCAACCGATCGGCGACCTTCTGGGCAAGGGCCGCATCGCCGATCATAACAGGCACAATCGGGTGTTGACCCGGGCGAATAGTGAGCCCGCGCTCAGTCAATGCTTTCCGGAAAAACTGGGTGCTATTTTCCAAACGATCACGCAGCTCGGTTGAGCGCGTAACGATCTCGATCGCTTTCACAGAGGCCGCCACAATGCTGGGCGTTATACTGTTGGAAAACAGGTATGGCCGGGAACGCTGGCGCAACAACTCGACGATCGCTTTACGCCCGGTCGTGTAACCGCCGCTACCACCTCCCAAAGCTTTTCCCAAAGTTCCGGTAATGATATCAATTCGGCCCTCTACACCGCAGTGTTCGGGCGTTCCTCGGCCGGTTTTACCCAGGAAGCCGGCGGCATGACATTCATCAACCATCACTAATGCCTGGTATTTTTCCGCCAGATCGCAAATGCCGCTGAGATTCGCGATCGTGCCATCCATTGAAAAAACGCCATCTGTCGCGATCAACCGAAAACGGGCCGCCTGGGTCTCAACCAGCTTGGCTTCAAGATCCGTCATATCATTGTGCTGGTAACGGAACCGCTGCGCTTTGCACAATCGGACGCCGTCGATAATTGAAGCATGATTTAGCGCGTCGCTGATTACGGCGTCCTCAGCCCCGAGCAGTGTTTCAAAAAGACCGCCATTGGCGTCAAAGCAGCTCCCGTACAGGATCGTATCATCCGTACCGTGAAATCGAGTGAGCGCGGCCTCCAGTTCCTTATGGATCTCCTGCGTGCCACAAATAAATCGAACGGAAGCCAGACCGAATCCCCAACGGTCCAACGCCTCTTTGGCGGCCTGAATCACTTCGGGATGATCCGCCAACCCAAGGTAATTGTTCGCACAAAGATTCAAAACCTCTCGTCCATCGCTCGTCCCGATATGAGCGCGTTGCGGAGTACTCAGGAACCGTTCTCTCTTATAAAGCCCTTGGGAGCGAATTGAGCTGATTTGCTCATTCAGATGGGATTCGAAGCCATTCAGCATGACGAAAAAGAACACACAAAACGTGAGAAAAGAAAGACCAACCGCGAATGGACGCGAATGAACGCGAATAAAAGAGTACCAACCGCAGCCCCGAAATTCTCCGGGGTGAAATGAAGACAGATATACGCAGATAGGCGGAGCAAGATCATCGCGATAGATCTCAAACGTCTATCTGCGTTAATTTCACCCCGGAGAATTTCGGGGCTGCGGTTGGATGCATTCTCTTTGCCTTCGCGTCCATTCGCGGTTGTATTCTTTTTTCCTTTACTTCCCCATTCCCTTTTCGGCAGTTGTGCCAGATGGCCCAACCGACGCAACGCAGTGAAAGGCCGGTCGAGCTCACCCTGCGTGGGCTTATTTTAGGCGCCGCTATTACCCTGGTTTTTACAGCGGCAAATGTTTATCTGGGTCTGAAGGTAGGGCTCACCTTTGCTTCTTCCATCCCCGCCGCAGTGATCTCGATGGCAGTACTGCGGTTCTTTAAGAACTCCACCATCGAAGAAAACAACATCGTCCAGACCGTCGCATCCGCGGCGGGCACGCTTTCGTCCATCATATTCGTGCTGCCCGGTCTCGTGATGGTTGGCTGGTGGACGGGCTTCCCGTTCTGGACTTCCTTCGGCATCTGCGCAGTCGGTGGCATTCTCGGTGTGATGTATACCGTGCCGCTCCGTCGGGCGATGGTAGTTGACTCACCGCTGCCATACCCGGAAGGGGTCGCCGCCGCCGAAGTACTTAAAGTTGGTGCTGGAGGCAGTATCGGAACCGAAAAAGAAACCCACGCCGGATTGATTTCCGTTATCAGTGGTTCGTTGCTTTCTTTCGGCTTCTCACTGGTCGTCGCAATGCGGCTCTCTGCGGACCAATTGGTGGCATTTTTTCGGATGGGAGCCGCGGTGACCGGCTGCGGGAGCTCATTATCCCTGGCTTTATTCGGCGTAGGTCATTTAGTGGGTCTCTCTGTCGGACTCGCCATTCTCGTGGGTTTAGTGATTGCGTGGGGAATTGCTACTCCTATTCTGACCGCCCTCCACCCAGCGAACGGCTCGGCTGCAGAAGTTGGTCTCGCCGTCTGGAAAACTCAGGTCCGCTTAATTGGCGCCGGCACAATCGGGGTCGCCGCTATCTGGACGTTAGCAAAAATGATAAGACCGATCTGGCTCGGTTTGTTATCAGCCTTTAAACAAGCATTACATTCCCGAGCCGCCACCGGTCCACTTTCGCGAACTGATCAAGACATCCCGATTACGATCGTCGCGGCGATTTGTCTCATTGCGGTGGTGCCCATCGCTGTCCTACTCATCGGCTTTCTCTCAGGAACCCCACTGCATGACAAGTTGATCCCGCTGACGGTTACCGGCGTGATTTACGTCGTGATTGCTGGATTCCTGGTGGCAGCCATCTGTGGTTACATGGCGGGCCTTATCGGTTCCTCGAACAGTCCGCTCTCCGGGGTGGGTATTTTGGCGGTCATTGGCGCCTCTTTCCTGATGATGTTGGTCGCTCAGATCGGCCGGGGATCCGAAGGTTCGTCGGCTCTGGTCGCTTTTTCTTTGTTCGTGACGGCTATCGTTTTCTCCGTCGCCACCATATCAAACGACAACCTGCAAGACCTGAAGACAGGCCAACTCGTGAACGCCACACCTTGGCGGCAACAAGCTTCCTTAGTTGTCGGCGTTTTAGCCGGCGCAGTCGTGATTCCGCCCATCCTCGATTTACTTAACCGAGCCTACGGATTCGCCGGTGCGCCACACGTCGCCGCGGTAAGCTCACAACCGTTGCCCGCCCCTCAAGCCACGCTAATCTCGACCCTGGCAAGAGGAGTCTTGGATGGACGATTAGAATGGGGGCTCATCGGAATCGGAGCAGCGGTTGGTACAGTCTTGATCGTTGTCGACGAAATGCTAGGTCTGGCCGGCAAGTTGCGTCTGCCACCTCTTTCTATCGGGATTGGAATTTATCTACCACTCACGACGACAACGCCGATTATTCTAGGAGCGATCATCGGTTGGCTTTACGAGCGTGGGGTCTCCGGCAAGCCGTACGAACCCATCGCCAAACGCCTCGGTGTATTGCTCGCATCCGGATTGATCGTGGGAGAAAGCTTGTTCGGAGTGCTTCTAGCCGCCCTGATCGTTGGCACCAGCCGCGAAACCCCGCTCGCCGTAGTCGGCGATGATTTCTCGTTCCCGTCCACGATCCTAGGCGGCCTTGCCTTTGTGATTGTGATCGTTGCGATGTATTCAGCAATCCGCCGGACCGCTGCGAAGATAGCGGAGGGCTAAATTGGTAGGGCGAGGCTCCCGAAAGACGCCACCCTTTTCACAGAGTTGCCGGAATTTCGCCGCCAAAACCTTTTGTTCGGCCGATTGATGCGCCGAGCCGTGACCAAGCGCTAGACCACGGCTCGGCGCACTTAACGGCATAGTAGCGTTTTATTTGCGGGTTTAATGCCAGAAGCTTCGCTAGCGCCATCAGCCTTTCGGGAGCCTCGCCCTACCAAAGCTTGAACTCCTCTCACTCCTTTCCGATTATCTCCACATGGACCCATTCGTCGGCACGTCCGGTTATCAATACCCCGCCTGGCGAGGTACCTTTTATCCCGAGAAATTGGCGACTGCGAAAATGCTCAGCTTTTATGCGGAGCAATTCCGGACCACCGAGGTTAACTATTCTTTCCATCGGATCCCGAGTCCGAAGACGATCGAAGGCTGGTATCAGGCAACCACAGACGGCTTTAAGTTTGGCTTAAAGGCCCCGCAGAAAATCACGCACTGGTCAAAACTCAAAGATTGCGCGGACACCCTGAACTATTTCTTTGGTGTCATCGGGGATCTAGGCACCAAGCTTGGCCCGATCCTGTTCCAACTGCCTCCGACCTTCAAGATGGACCTTCCGCTCTTCACCGACTTCTTGAGTCCGTTCCCTGAGAGCATTCAAGCCGCCTTCGAGTTTCGCCATGAAAGCTGGTTTGATGACTCGATTTTCGCTCTTCTACGAAAACACAACGCCGCCCTCTGCATCGCGGAAAGCAGCGACTTTGCCGCCCCCCAGATTGCCACCGCTAATTTCGGTTACCTCAGGCTAAGGCGCGAAGATTACCAACCGGCCGACATCGATCGCTGGGCGAAATTTACCGAAGCCCAACAGGGTCAATGGAAGGAAACGTTTATTTACTTCAAGCACGAAGAGAGCGGCATCGGGCCGAAGTTGGCGAAGCAGATGATTGAGAGACTCGGGAAATGAGGACCTCCTCATTTTGAGGAGCTAGGAGCCAGAATCTAGGAGCTAGGAGGAGCGCTAATACCGGATACGAATTATGGGACCTATTCGGCCGATGGATCAGTTCATATCAGTCCCATAAGTCACATAGGTCCTATTCATGGCCACGCCCCGAGCATGTCTCTACCCCTGGCGCTTCGATACACCAATCGCCTCTCCTAGCTCCTAGATTCTAGCTCCTGGCTCCTCTTGACGAGCAGGCGCTCGTCACGACGGCCTCGCCAAAACTTTCAGCACATCTGCTGCCTGCGCATCCGTGCTCGCCTTGGTGTCGAACCAGATCAACTTCCCATCCTTAAATAGGTAGGCTTGCCGGCTGGCGAATGCGTTCTTCAGCAATGGTACGCCAAAAGCCGCGATTATCTTCTTGTCGGGATCAGCCAAGAGCTGAAAAGGAAGATGATCGATATCCGCAAACTTTTTTTGGTCTTCGACTGTGTCAACGCTGACCCCATAAATCTTTACTCCTTTTTCTTGGAGCGCGTTATAGGAATCGCGAAGGCTGCAGGCTTGGGCCGTGCATCCGGGTGACATCGCTTTAGGATAGAAATAGACCAAGGTATATCCGGTCTTGCTTTCCCCGAGATTTACTTCTTGTCCGTTCTGATCTTTGGCGGCGACCGCAGGGATCGCATCCCCAAACTTCAGTTTGCCATTGCTTTGCCCGTCGGATGCCCCCAAGGCCCCGAATACCAAACCCGCCGACAACAGAGACGTAACTAAGAAAGATTTCATGATTGACCTCCGTGAATGGACATTCAATCCGTGATGGTGCTAATAAAGTCAAGACACGCACCGGCACTGATCCAGGTAGTCGCCACGTAATCAGTAATCAGTGTGTCAGTAATCAGAAAAGATACTCTAAGGATCGCCACTGATCACTGGTTACTGCTTACTGGTTACTGTTTCTTCTCAGAGCTCAGCGCGTGCCTGGTCCAGCGGCTTCATCGCCGGTTTCCTCCCGAATCACCTGTTTATACATTGCCGCACTGGCGGTCGGCACCCGCTTGAGGTCAGGATCATTGTCCAGATCGATGTGATATAGCCCAAAATCGCTTGCCGGCCCAAACTGCAGCCCCCATTCCCGGTTCGAAGTGATGCTCCAACAAATGTAACCAACGACCGGGATGCCGGTTGCCCGCGCGCGGGTCACTTCTCGGATGTGAGACCGCAAGTATTGCTCACGGGTGTGATTGTCGGCCTGTTCGATACATCCATTCTCAATAATGATGATTTCTTTGTCGGGGAACCAGCGGTGTAAACGCGATAACGCTCTTAATAACCCCGGAGAATCTACCGGCGCGTCATCGAACCGGCTCATGGACGCATCGATTAGCTGGTGGACACGATGTAACTCGAAGCTGTCGATTCCCCAATAGTAATCGAGCCCAACAAAATCCTGCTGACCGGCGCATTCCTTTGGACAGAACAGTTCCGGCAATTTTCCGGCCATCCCCAAATGCCACCAGTTACTATTCAAAATGGTGCCCACCACGCTGCACACCTTGAGTACCGGTTCAAAAAAATGAAGCCACGAGCGAAGCGAGTTCACCCGCTCGTCCATCCGGAGAAGTTCGAATTGTACACAGCCGGCCCGGGCAAAGATTCGTTCTCCTACCTGTTCGGCCAGCTGGAGTTCTTTCTTCAATCGTTCCGGCAACGAGTCCGCATTTGGATCGAAAGTGACACCTACTCGGAGATGGCCGCGGCTCCGAATTGCGTCAATCGATCGGCCATGAACAGGCGTTCCTGCTGGTAAGTTCCCAGCCACTACCGCGTTGACCAGGTTCAGCAAATCCGGGTTACCCCGAGCGACGGCAACGGCGCAGTCTCTTTGATCCAAAGGATCACCCAACATCTCCAGGGAGTCAGAAAGTCCAACGTGCGTAATCCTTACCTCGTCAGCGAGGAAGCCATCAATCCACCCCGCCTCCAAAGCCTCCAAACCGTTATGATGGGTCTCAAACGGTCGGGGTAAGGAGTTGGGCGCCACCCGAGCCAGCGTACGATTTGCAACGGAACCGCGTACGTAACCAACTCGGTGACCGTTCAGATCAGCCAACGTGGTGATGCCGCTTCCCTTCCTTACCACCAAACGCTCGGTGCTTTCATCGTATGACCTTGAGAATGCAACCTTCGCCGCTCGTTCCCGAGTAGGTGCGAATTGGGCAATCACCAGATCGACCGAGGTTGGCGGCGGTACCGGTGGTTCAGCCACGATCTTTGATCGCTGTTCGAATTGTTTCTTGGAATGGGTACGTGTCGCCACGAAATCAATGCACCATTGCAGCGCGGTCGGCAGCCCCAACACAAAGGGATTAGCCCCGACCTTGGCCGCCGGGTTTTTCTGCCGGATCGTTTCTCTAGCCAGCCGGTGCCCCACAAAGATGTTGCGAACCAACTGCGCCGCCCGGTCCAACTGCATCGAAAGCGAGAGCTCAGGCCCGCCTCCAGGTGGAACCAAATACTCTTCCTGCCACCACGGTTTCACGTAGCCGTACACCAATAGGTTCGGCTCATTAAAACTTATCCAATACGGAACCAAATCGCCGATCGCATCGACCACCCGGGCGACATAGGCCTGGTACCAGATAGGAAAGTTCTGTGAGATCATTCCCCCGCGTTCTTGAACATGTACCGGCCAGGTAAAATGATGGAGCGTTACCAGCGGCAACATCCCGGCATCCCGGACAGCGGAGGCAATCTGCCGGTAGTGTTCCAGCACAGAGGCATCGAATTGACTCGGCGCGGGTTCAACTCGAGACCAGGCAATCGAAAATCGGAAAATTTTGCATCCGAGGTCGCGCGCAAGGCCGATATCCTCGGGGTATCGATTCCAAAAATCGGTCGCTTTTCCCCGTAAAGTTTGACCCGCTAGCCGTTCCCATTCGTCTCGGAAATCCGGGAGGGTCGAATCGAAGGCCTCGGCCTGATGATCCGCCGTCGCCACACCAAATAGAAGCTTCGGTAATTTCACGCGCAGCAAGGAATAGCAAATGGCAGACAGCAAATGAAGACCGAGTTGCATCCGCCAGCTCGACGAAGGCTTTTCCGGCCTGCAGACCGACTCGCGAGCCGCAAATGAGCGGCCCGAATTTACTATCGGCTGTTGCTATTCCGTCCGCTTTAGTGGAGGAGAAAGCATGAATCCTCTGCTGTCACAGATTCGTGGGCAACTGCCAAATGAGACAGTTCCATTTGGATTGTTGTTTCAAGCAAAGATCATCGAAGGCAAAAGGGCAGCGTTTATCGACGCCGCACGTGCGGCTCAAGAAGCGACGCAGAAAGAACCTGGCAATATTTTCTATCGGTTCTTCTGGGATGCGCAGGATCCTTTGCAATACGTTTTACTTGAGGCCTGGCAAGACTTTGGGGCCCTAGTATCGCATTTCGAAACAAGTCATTTCAGCCGGTTCGGCGAGGAAGTCCAATCGTTAAGGGAAGGATCCCCGAAGATTGAGGTGTTGTTGGATCTTTGAGGACGAGCGCCTGCTCGTTCCTCTGAGGAGCCAGGAGCCAGAATTCAGGAGTCAGGAGGCCTTGCGTATTGCAACGATTTCCGGCGAGGGAACCGTTTTGTAGCTGGGCAGCACCGAAAACCCCCGCTCGATTGACCTAAAGGGAGAGAAAAGGCTACCGTCGGACTATCTTGTGATTGGTTTCAATGGCACGTATGTAGGCCTCAAGCATTCTTGAGATTTCTTCGAGTTTTGGTAGCAACACCGCGGTGTTCGCATAATCCAGGTCTCTCGGCCAGGATCAAATAATACCTGGATTCCTCGAGTGAGCCCTGGGATATGTTAAGATGCGGATTTTCTCCCGCGGGGTTCTTTTTTTGAACCCTTCGGCGATATTCGCTGGTATCGACACGGCCGCCCTGCGCATCTGTGCAGTGAGCCCAAAGATCTCGCTCTTTGGGAACTGCTTTGTAATTCGATAAATTTCCAGCACATAAGCGTGCGCTTTCTTCCAGACTAAAAGATCTTCAAACGTTTTTGCACTCATTTCGATAATCGATACTCAATATAATAACGTTATGTAGGAGACGTTATTATTATTTCCTACTCGAGTGTTTTTCGAAGATCGGTGTCACCAATCGAGACACTTGGACGCCCTGACCTCCCGGCTCCTGGATTCTGGCTCCTGGCTCCTCAGAGGAACGAGCAGGCGCTCGTCCTCAAGCCGCTTCGCCCACCGGGACTTCCTGCTGTCCGCCTCCTAGCGCTCCCCGGACTCGCCCACCCACCCACAGCCCAATGATAGCCCAGCCGAGGTAAATCCAGCCGACCAGACCAAATCCGACTAGCTGATGGTTAGAGCCGTCACGGATAATCAAACCGGCGCCCGCCGCGGCAACCGCACTGCTGAACTGAGCCACAGAAGAGTTGATGCTCATGAATCCGCCGCGATGCGCCGGGGTGACACTGCTAGTGATCATCGTGATCGCAGGTACAAACCGGCCCGTCATACAGACCATGAAAAGAGTCGAAACCGACACCGCAACGGCTGCCGGGACCACCGGTAAATGTGTGATGAGAAGTGCCGCTACCATTGAACACACCATCATGATGCCAAATAATCTCATCCGGCCGAACCGATCGGCTAACCTGCCGACCCCGTTCATGGTGAACAGCGTAGCAAAACCCCCAACGAGATAAACCCATCGGAGTTCCGCGGCGCTGAGCCCTACGTTGTTCACCAGGTAATTTGCAAGATCGGGAATGATCATGAATCCACCGATGGTGATGACTGCCATCAAAGCTAGGGCCCGTAGATGATCTCCGTTAAACAAAATAGCGGTAAACCGGTGAACCGCCGTTTCGGAGCGGCTTAGCGCCAGATGTGCACGAACTTTTGGCAACTGGATGAACGCGCAAACCCAGACCACTGCGCTTACTCCGGCCAAGGCCACAAAAGGAACATGCCAACTCAGTGTATCCGCGAGATAAAGCCCCAAGGGGATACCGGCTACTTGAGCCACAGAAAAGGCCGACATAACGGTTCCCATGGCTGAAGCTCGGCGGGCTTCCGGAACCAGGTCACCGACTATCGCCAGGCTGATTCCCCCAACAATTCCTCCAAAACATCCAGCCAATGCCCGCGCAAAGACTAAAGTCACGTAAGTGGGTGCTAGCCCACAAAACAATGTGCCGATCGTGAACCCACCATAGATCGTCAAAAGAGCCATTTTCCGATCGAATCGGTCCAGGAAAAGTGCAGCGCAGATCCCTGCCAATCCCGCGGCGCCGGCATAAGCCGCAACCGCTAGATTGAATGCAGGAGTACTGATGTCGAAGATCCGCATCAGCTGCGGACCGAGAGGCATCATAATCACAAAATCAACGGCGACCGTGAACTGGAGCGCCGCTAACATCAGTAGCAGGAACCATTCTGAGAGCGGCCTGCGCAGGACATCTTCCTGCGATCGAAGTTCTGGAGCCTTAATCAAGATCGTGATTCTCGATGAAACGGTCAGTTCTGTCAAAAGAGGCACACTTGGTAGGGCGAGGCTCCCAGAACGGCATAAGCAGTTTAGCAGCGGAAATCGCTGCTAAATACAACGTGCACAACAACTAAAAGCTGCCGAGCCGTATTGCACGGCTCGGCGCGCTCTAAGGTCTAAAAACAACTAGCGCGTCGGGAGAGCATGCTTCCTTTGCGAAGACCATCCGGTCGTTCGGGAGCCTCGCCCTACCGTTCGCTTAGGCTCATTGCAAATACGGCTTCAACAACGCCAGATCAGCTGCGCTTAGCCGCTCTTTAGCGGTTTTTGCCTGATGCCAGTATGGGTACAACAATCTTGGCTGGCTGGCTTTATCTAAACGCGCGCGCTCCTCGGCGGTCAGCTTAACGTCGGCAGCTCCTAAGTTGTCTTTGAGCTGTTCCTCGCTCCGGGCTCCGATGATCAGCGACGTGACTCCGGGCCGGCCAAGCATGTACGCCAAAGAGATTTGTGCGGGTGAAACCTTGTGGTTACCTGCGATTTCCACCAGCGCATCAATGATATTGTAAAGCTGGTCTTCGTCGTGAATCGGCGGTTCACCCCAGTTATTGAGATGCCGGGAACCATCCGGGGCTGTTTGGCCCCTTCGATACTTACCGGAAAGCAGACCACCCGCTAATGGGCTCCAGACCAAGATTCCAAGCCCTTGATCTAAACTGATCGGCACGAGCTCGTATTCCGCGTCTCGTGCTTGCAACGAGTAATAAATCTGCTGGCTGACGTACCGCACGTAATTGCGCCGGTCAGAAATCGCCAGCGCTTTCATCAGGTGCCAGCCAGAGTAATTCGAACAACCTATGTAACGGACCTTCCCCGAACGAACCAGGGTATCGAACGCCTCTAAAGTCTCGTCCAATGGGGTTTCTCCATCCCATTCATGGATCTGATAGAGGTCGATATAATCCGTGCGCAACCGGCGCAGGCTATCCTCGCACTCCCGAATGATGTGAAACCGGGAAGCGCCCCCTTCGTTGGGACCATCTCGCATCACCATCCTGAATTTCGTTGCAACCAACACTTGATCGCGCCGGCCTTCTAAGACTTGGCCGAGGATCTCTTCCGATAAGCCGTGGGAGTAAATATTTGCGGTGTCGAAAAGATTGACCCCGGCCTCAATGCAAAGGTCCACCTGACGGCGGGCTCCCTTCACATCCGTGGCGCCGACCTTGCTAAAGAAGCTTTCGCCTCCAAAGGTCATCGTGCCTAGACTAAGCACTGAGACGCGGAGGCCCGACTGTCCGAGCTGACGATATTCCATAGAACTAAAACGTTACAGATTTAGAAACGAGAATCCACAGCCTTCATGACTATCCATGCGAGCTATCCCGCGTGCGTCTGAAAGTAGGTAACTCGCCACTTCCCATCGGGTGAGGAGACCACCCGGACCTCTACCGGCCGGCCGGCTTCAAACTCCAGGCCCATGCTATCGGGATCAACCTTCCTGCCGCCGAGCCAACGTCGAAGACGGTTCCCATAAGTCTGGAAGCCACCTTTCACTCCTCGCCACTCCACCGTTGAGGTTAACGCGTCAAGGGCAACCCGACGGTGCACATTCGACTCGAATTGCTCCAGCGTACGCCCCGGTAATGCGTCTTGAGTCGTAAGCGAATACGCTTCCGCAAAATTCCCGGCTTTGATGAGAGAGAGAAAACGTTCGGCCGACGCGATGGCTTCTGGAGGCACATATTGCCGGTGAAGTACCCAATATCCTGCGCCCGCCAGTCCGCACAAGATAAGCAGAGCAATCACGATCAGGGGCACCACGCTCTTGGACCGAGACCGAGGTTGAGTTTTCTGTTCTGTTTGCACAGTTGGGAAAGTGACCGGATTCATTCCGTTTCCGGCCTGAGGTCCTAAGCTAAGGAGGATCGTGCTATCGTCAAAGTCCTGGCAGTTCGCGAACATCCCGGCGTTCGGTAGGGCGAAAACCTCGGCGCGCATGGAATCCCGCAACGCGACGACGGTTGATCGCGCCGGGTTTGAGCCGCGCGGTGAGGCTATGGCTTCAGTCGATGTTGCCATACCCAAGCGCGGGTTTGGGGCAATCTGGAGAGGCGGTAAACGCAAGATCCGGCTCAAATCCGGCGCGGACTCAACGTCTTGTAAATGGTTCGTCGTGGGCGTGTCGAGATTTTCGCCCTACGTCCCAAACCGCAATCCTTCTTTCTCAACCAGAGTTTTCACTTCGTCATTTAGCCCGCGAATCATCGCCAACGCGGAAGTCAACGCGTCCGAATCTTTGACCACAGACCGCCAAATCGTCTCGACTCGCTCGCAAAACCCCGGCGGCACGATTCGGAATCGGCCGGCCAGGCGTAGCGCCCCTTTTTCATTCAGCCAATGCTCCCGGTTGAGAGCGAAGAGTACGACCAAAACACAGGACACTGCCCGGAAGACGCAGCCCGCTACGTAAGTGACATCCGCGCGTCGAACCGGCTTCTCCGCGATCAAAAGACAGAACCCTGCCTCAAACCCGAATCGTCTTACAAGCTCTCGCCGAAGGGCCTCCGGGTAATCGATAAGCCGGTTCTTACTGCTCGCCACCCACCCTGTAGGGTCCCAAAGCGCCTGGCAAACCGCGACCTCCGCAGTATAAATCGACGAAAGAAATCCGAGCGGATGACCCGGTTGATAATCCACCTCGATATTTCCAGCGATACAATCGTCAATCACTGATCCGACCCTCGACGTGTCTCGATACAAAAGATCGACCGCAGATCGGTCGACTCGAAGCCAACCTCCCCCATTGATCCATGGTCCCCAGCCTCCGATCGAAGTCACCAGCCCCGATTCCTTCCTATCGTCATGTCTAGCAGCAACCTGATTCAGAGCCGACACCTCGAGCGGACTCTCCGGATCGTAGTAGATCCCGAGATCGGTATCCGATGACGCATCCCCACTCCCCCGAGCCCGAGAACCGCCCAACACGATCGCCCAGATTCCCGGCACCGTTTTCAGGTCTTCGACGAGTGGAAGTAGGGAGTTAGGGAGCATGGCAGTGTGCGTCCACAACTTGGCAGGGCGAGGCTCCAAAATGTCGCCAACCCCTGACAAATTCGCTGTCTGGTGTAAATCCTCCCAGCATGTAGCAGCACGGCCGAGCCGCGGGTGGGACAGCGCAACGGCTCGGCCACCTTCCTTACGCGCTCGGGGCGCGATTGAATCAAGCCCGCAAATTCGCCAGCGGTCGGGTTCAGATTTTGGAGCCTCGCCCTACCATTCTCGCCGGCGCGCCTTCAGAATGCCAGCAGCGTATCGACCCGCACGTCGCCTAAATGCTTCCGTCCGCCGAGATCGGCTAGTTCAATAAAAAAGAGGGCTGCCTCCACTTTGGCCCCCAACTCGTGGACTAAATTGGTCGCAGCTGCTGCGGTGCCGCCGGTTGCTAACAAATCGTCTACCAAAACAATCTTCTCCCCCGGGCGCACCGCGTCGACATGAATCTCCATATCGGCCTTGCCGTACTCCAGGGCGTAGGAATAGCGAATCGTCTTAAAAGGCAGTTTTCCTTTTTTTCGGATCGGAACAAATCCGAGACCGAGTTTGTAAGCCACCGCTGCACCAAAAAGAAAACCGCGCGCGTCGATGCCCACCACTTTCTCGGCCCCGAAATTGATGGTTTTCTCGGCGAGAAGGTCAATTACCTGCCGAAACAAATCCGCGTCAGCCAAGACCGGAGTAATGTCTCTAAACAGGATCCCTGGTTGGGGGAAGTCAGGAATCGTACGAATCGCCGACTGAATTTGTTCGAGATTGACTCCATTCATGAATGATCGAGCGTAGCAGGTCGGTTTTATCGATGCATCTGGATTTTATTGGCTCGTTCATTTTCGTTGCAGATCGGAGTTGGATCTGGTTGGCAGCCTATTGCTTCGTGCTTGCATCGGCCTATTCCGGTTACACTTTGTTCGCCGGCAAGTTCATGGCGCCGCGCCTGACCTTTGGGCTGGTCGTGGCAGGCTTCGTTTGCCAGACAATTTTTCTGGGCATTCGCGGTCACGAGGTTGGCCGCTGCCCAATCACCAATTTTTTCGAGCTGCTGACGTTTCTGAGCTGGTCGATGACCCTGATCTACCTCTTAATTGGTTCTTCCTACCGGCTGTCGCTCCTTGGTGTGTTCACGACGCCTTTCGCCGGCGTACTGAGCATTTGGGCCTTACTCCAACCCGAATCGGGGTCTGTTCCCGTTAAGCATCCTATCAATCCCTGGCTAGAAGCGCACACCTCGTTTTCAATCGTCGCTTGCGGGGCATTCGCTCTCGCGGGTCTGGCCGGCCTGATGTACCTCATCCAGGAACGCCAGCTGAAGACCCGGCGACCGTCATCGGTGTTCTTCCGTTTGCCCCCAATCCGAACTTTGGTGGTGGCTAATTCCCGCCTGCTTTGGCTCGGTTTTGGCCTTTTCACCATTGGCTTAGCCACCGGGTTCATGATCGGCCAAGATATCGATTGGCGGAAAGTCGCCTGGTCGCTGGTGGTCTGGGCCCTTTACGGCGGCATCTTGCTGGCCCGGATTCGCCGATCGATGGCAACCAGATGGGTGGCTACTCTCTCCATCATCGTTTTTGGCCTCTTGTTAAGTATGTTCTGGGGTATCCGCTTTATCTCAGAAGTGCCTCCGGTAAGATGAACATTTCCTGCTTCGGGTTAAGCCATCAAACCGCGAGCGTCGAAGTTCGGGAACGGTTCGCGGTTGCGGAGTCCGCTCTCCCGGAGGCCCTTCAACGGCTCAGGGCAATCGAGGGGGTCGAAGAAGGGCTGATCGTTTCGACCTGCAACCGAACCGAGTTTTATGTGGCCGGCGGAGTTGCTCAGCTCCCTCCTGCCCGCTTCTTTCAGGAGTTCTATAATGGGCTGCGCTCAGACGATGAACCCCACTTTTTCGGACTCTGGGCTGAAGGCTGTGTGAATCACCTTTTCCGGGTAGTTTCCGGAATGGAGTCCATGGTGGTGGGCGAGACCGAAATTTTTGGCCAGGTAAAGCGCGCTTACGAAGTGGCGGTCCGCGAAAAGGCGACCGGCCGCCGGTTGAACAAGCTTTTCCAGAAATCTTTTCACGTCGGTAAACAGGTCCGATCGTCTACGGCGGTGGGCAGGGGTAGCATTTCCGTCGGATCGGTTGCCGTCGATCTCGCCGAACAGATCTTCGGTAAGCTGGAAGGATGTAAGATCATAGTGTTGGGCGCAGGTGATACCAGCGAGAAAATGGCCCGCAGCTTCAAGACCCGGGGGGCTCGTCAGATCTTCGTTTCGAACCGGTCATTTGACCGAGCTCAAGTGCTGGCGCAGGAAACCGGTGGCCGGGCGATCCGTTTCGAGGAATGGGAAAAAGAATTTGCTGATCTGGACATTCTGGTGACATCGACCTCGGCTCCCCACGCAATTGTTACCTTGGAAAAAATTGTTCCGGTCTTGAGGCACCGGGGCGATCGCCCGCTGTTCATGATTGACGTCGCTGTCCCTCGCGATATCGATCCCGATGTGCACCGGTTAGACGGCGTGTACGTTTATGATCTAGACGCTTTGCAAGCTATGGCGGAACGCTCGATGGAAGCACGGAAACAAGAGGTCGCCGGCGGAGATCGCCTGATTGCAAAGC
>Ga0210401_10003237_pt1 | contig 17497 bp, 15 predicted proteins | sample IncBWH32MmetaG_FD_150866 | JGI IMG/M metagenome (GOLD analysis project Ga0210401, IMG submission 150866) | Forest soil microbial communities from Barre Woods Harvard Forest LTER site, Petersham, Massachusetts, United States - Inc-BW-H-32-M | ecosystem: Environmental > Terrestrial > Soil >... | reverse complement strand
ACTCGTATGACTCTACGTGCATGGGCAATCCGGATGGCGCCTCCTGCCGGAGCAATGGAAACCGAACCTGCCAACCGACCGCGCCCTGCCGTTGACGTAACGACGGTCCGGACGACCCGGCTGCCCGCTCCGGCCGTGCTGACGCCCGAGCAAAGGCTCGTCTTGCTGCGCGAGCCGCCCGCGTTTCCAGTCTGGCTGCTGATTTTCCTCTTTGGCGCAGTCGGCGCGGAATTCGGCGGCACCAGTGGCTGGTCGTGGATCGGCGGCGCGGCGGTCGTGGCGCTGATCCGGGTGCTGATCGCCATCCACGCGTTGACGCCTCGCCAGCCTTCGCCGATCGACTCGATGCTGGGGACGCTGTTCATCTCGACCCATCTGGCGCAGGCCGCTCTGTGGGTGCTGCTGTTGAGGGCGATCGGGTCGACCACACATTCGTCGATGCAGACCGCAACCTCGCTGGTCTTTGCGATGTTGCTTTCGGCTGCCTGCATGCGCGGTTGGCGTACGGGCTGGCTCGCAGCGATGGCCGGTTGGGGCGCGGCCGCCATCGGCACGGCCATCGGCCTTTGGGATACCGCGCCGACCACCTCGATCGTGCTGTTCGTGCTGCTGCCGATCACCGCATGGGCGGGCCTGGCGCCGGGCAAAGCTGCCAAGGCACGGGCGGCGCAGACGCAGATACGACGCAGCACGATCGCGGCGGTGCCGATTGCGGGCGGATCGACTCGACGCGGGCTGCAACTGGCGATCCACGCCTGCAGTGCACCGATGATCGGCGTGTACGACGGTCGCATTTTCGAGTTGAACAAGAGCGCCGAGGCGTTCCTTGGGCGCACCACGGATCAGTGTATTGGCCGCGCGGTCAACGAATTGTTGCGGCTGGATCCGGCCTCGGCGCTGGATGCGGCCTTTCCGGCGGTGGAGCGGCACGCGCTGGTCACGGCGGTGCCCTCGGGAACGACGCAGATCGGAACGCTGCCGGTGAAGGCGCGCATCCGGATGGGGCGCTCCGGCGGCCACGTAGGCATCGCGGTGGTGGCGCTGGCCGAATCGACTGAATCGATCGAACGCGAGCTGAGCACCGATGCGCGCCGGCTGGCCGAGTGGCTCGGGGCCGAGGTGACGCAGGCCTGGTACCGCGACGAAAACGGCCATCTGTATGTACCCGGCCCGTTCGACTCGGGCAAAGCGCGCGGGCCCCACACGGGATCCGACGCGTTTCCGCTGGCTCCCTGGGTGCCCCCCGCCGATCGCGCCTCGGTCAACACGCTGTACCGCGATCGCCTCGCCGACGGCCGCGCGTTCGACGAGCACCTGACGCTGACGGACGCGCAGGGTGTGAATCGGTCGGTGCGGGTCGTGTGCCTGACCCGGCCCGGCTATGGCGGGCAACGCGGCGCGGCGATCGGCGTCGTTTGCCAGGAGCAAGGCACGCACCTGCCGGCGATCTGGCGCTCGGGTTTGCCCTCCGAGTTGCCGGTGCTGATCTGGTTGATCGATTCGACCGGCTGCGTGGCGCACGCGCACACCGGCGATGTGCAGCGCTGGGGGCTGCGAATCGAGCCACGGCTGCGCCCGACGTGGGGTGACGCGCTGGCGCTGCATCCGAACTCGCTGGACGGGTTTCGCCGCGCCGTCGAGCGCGCGCTCGACGGCAAGCCGACGTTCGACCTGCTGAACTATCGAACCGGCCGGGCCGGCGGGAAGATGGCGCTGCGGTCGCACTTGGTCCCGTTCAAGTCGCCGTCCGAAGCCGACAGCCAGCGGGCGGTGATGGTGATGGACACGATCGCCTCGGTGCGCGAGCTGCTGGAAAACGAGCGCCAGCGCGTCAGCAAGGCGCAATACAAAGGGCTGGTCGAGGCCTCGCCCAACCTGATCTGGGCCTGCGATGCGGCCTTTCGCTTCACGTTCGTCAGCCGTCGCGCCTGTCGCGACATGTACGACCGCACGGTCGAAGAGCTGCTGGGTCAGCCGATGGGCGCGCTGCTGGACCCTACCGCCGACCAGACCAACACGCGCCAGGCGCTGGTGGGCCTGCGCAACGGCCGCGCGTTGCGTGACGTCGAAATGGCCCACCTGACCAAGGACGGCCGGCGCATCACGGTGGCCGTGAGCGCCGGCGCGCTGCGGCTGCCGGACGGCACTTTTGCCGGAGCGGTCGGCATCAACGTGGACGTCACGGCGCTGAAGCAGCGTGAAGCGCGTCTGGCCGAGGCGCTGCGGGTCGAGCGCAGCGTGCTGGACTCGGCGGGCCAGGCGATCGCGGTCGTCAAGGGCGGGTTGGTGGCCCGCTGCAACGACGCGTTCCTGCAGCTGCTGCAGATGCGCCCGGACGAACTGTCCACCACGCCGGTGCCGGACCTGTTCGCCGAGCGCAGTCACTGGAACGAGGCGTCCGTCTCGGCCGAGCGCGCGTCCGTCACGGATGGCGCGGTGGCGCGCGAGATTCGGGTGCGTCGCTCCGCACTGGTGGGCGAACCGGAGCAGTTCGTGTGGTGCCAGCTGACGCTGCGCGCGGTGGGCGAGGGCGAATACGTGGTGGCGCTGGCCAACATCGACCAGATCCGGCGCCGCGAAGCCGATGCGCACCACGACGCGCGACACGATGAGCTGACCGGATTGCCGAATCGGCGCCTGTTGTCCGAGCGCGTGCGAGCGGCGCTGGCCACCACGGCGCTTCGCAACTCGGGCTGCGCGATCCTGGTGTTCGACCTGGACGGCTTCAAGCCGATCAACGACCGCTTCGGCCACCCGGCCGGCGACCTGGTGCTGCGCGAGATCGCGCAGCGGCTACAGAACGTGGTGCGGCCGCAGGATACGGTGGCGCGGATCGGCGGCGATGAATTCGCGCTGCTGATGCCGGATTGCGGTTCGGCTCAAGACGTCGAGCGGATTGCGCAACGGATCCTGCGCGAACTGGCCCAGCCGCTCACTTGCACCGATCTGGCCGGCTCGCGCCTGACGGCGAGCCTGGGCGTCGTGATCGCGCCCGAGCATGGCAGCGATCCGGAATGGCTGATGCGCGTGGCCGACCGTGCGATGTACGACGCCAAGCTCGAGGGCGGAGACCGGGTGGTGTTCTCGCCGACCGGCACCAGCGTGTTCGCCGATCCGGCCGCCGCCCGCCGCGCCTATTAACGAGGACCCCTCACCCGAGGAAGAGAACGAGGGGGCTGGGCTGGCCCCCTCGTGCTCCCCCAGCCAAGCAGAAGACAAAGACGCTCAAGCGGGAGACGGGAGGAATTTCTCCCCTCTCCCACGCCTGTGGGAGAGGGGCCGGGGGTGAGGGTTACAGCAATCGGGTGAGGGTTACAGCAATTCCAAAACCGCACGCTGCGTGGTCGCGGTGCCCAGCGACGCCAGCGACAGCGAGCCGTTCTGGTCGGTGTATTCGCGACGGATCGCCTTCCAGTCCTGGCGCCGCATCTCGAACAGGCTCGAAGTGCGCGGCTGCTGCGTGGTCTGGTCCAGGCTGCCGGCTGGAACCACCTCGATAAAGCCCGCATCGTTCAGCATTTGCGCGAACGCCTCGTGCCCGCCCGGGCAGCCCGCATACAGCTTCTTGGCGCCCAACGCGGCAAACGTCAGGTCGCCGGTGGCCATGATCGCTTCCACCGCAGTCGGTGTCGCCAGGAAATTCGGATGAATGAACCAGTCGATGGTCCAGACCGTGCGCGTCGCGCCCACCGAATGCATGCTCACACAGCCGACGAATTCATGGGTCTGCCGCTTGACCACCGCCATCGAATAGCCGGTCCCTTGCAGCCAATGAGTCAGCGCGTTGCGCACCAGGTCTTTGATCTCGCGCTCGCTGCGCGGCGCCTGGCCGGCCCAGCACTCGCGGAACAAGGGTTGCACCACGGCACGCCAGATGCGCGGCACGTCGGCGCCGTCGAGCTGGCGCAGCACGCAGTGCTCGGTGAACCAGCGAAAGTAGCGAGGCAACTGAGCGTGAACACGCCCGTCTGTGGCCGAGGTCAGCGTTGTCGCTGTGTTCATGTATTTCTCCCTGACAAGTTCTGTCGATGCCCGCGAACGTGGTACGTAATTCAACGTACGCAGGGACGTATTATGGGGATCGACTGGACGGACTACACCTTGAAATAGGAAGTCTTAGCCCGCGACGGACCGTAAGTTTGTCAGGGTAGTTCTTACAGCTCGAGCCGCCAGCCCGGCCCAATATGACAGGCCGGGGCAACTCAACCGCAATTGCCCCCGAAATGCAGCCTATTTGAGCGCTTCGCCGAGAAACCGCGCCAAGTCCTGAATTTCTTCCTGGGATACCGAATGCGGGATGGCATATGGGTGCCATTGAACGGAGCACCCGAGACCGGTGAGCGCAGCGCGCGCCGCCTGTGCAAGGTCGATTGGAACTACGCCGTCCTCGCGACCATGCGCCATGAAGATCGGCATCGCGCGCCCTGCGGCGGTGATCTCGGCCGCAACGGTCGACGCCAAGGGCAAGTAGGCCGACAGCACGACCAAAGCGGCCAGCGCCTCGCGCTGGCGCAAACCGGCCTGCAGCGTGATTGCGCCGCCCTGCGAGAACCCGGCCAGGACGATCCGCGACCGGGGTGTGCCGCGCTCGACCTCGCGCTCGATCAGCGCCTGGACCTGACCCTGCGACTGGCGGATGCCGGTGGCATCCTCGCGCCGGTCGATGTCGGCCCCGAGGATGTCGAACCAGGCGCGCATCACGTAACCGCCGTTGACCGTGACCGCGCGCTCGGGCGCGTGCGGAAAGACGTAGCGCGCAGCAGGCGCCCCCAACGCCTGCAATTCGCGCACCAGGGGCACGAAGTCATAGCCGTCGGCGCCCAGCCCATGCAGCCAGATGATCGAAGCCCCTGGCGCCGATTGGGTCTGCACCTCGACACACTCCAGCAGGGGTTCGATGGCGTCGCTCAACGGGAAGTCCCTGGTGCGGGTGGGCCGCCTGGTACGCGAACGGCGGCACGTACGGCAGCCTTGGGCCGGAATATGGGCGCGACGTCCTCGTGGGTTTCGACGTAGGGGCCCCCCATCAGCTGGATGCAATACGGGATCGAGGCGAATATCCCGTGCACGGTGCGGCCCGATGCGGCATCGCGCAACCCGCCCAGGGTCTCGGCGATCGATTTCGGTTGCCCCGGCAGGTTCAGGATCAGCGCACTGTGGTCGCCGACCTCGCGCAGCACGCCAACCTGGCGCGACAGCACGGCCGTGGCAACGAACTCGAGCGAAATGCGCCGCATGTGCTCGCCATAGCCGGGCATCTCGCGCGTGGCCACCGCCAACGTGGCCTCCGGGGTCACGTCGCGGCGCGCGGGCCCTGTGCCGCCCGTGGTGAGGACCAGATCACATCCGACCTGATCGACCAGCTCGATCAACGTGGCTTCGATCTGCGATCGATCATCGGCGATCAGGCGCTCGTGGGCCTGCCACGGCGACTTCAGTGCCGCGCCGAGCCAGCGGCGCAAGGCCGGCACGCCTTCGTCGGTGTATTGACCGGCCGAGGCTCGATCGGACACCGACAGCAGGCCGACGATCAGCTCATCGGGGTGGCTTCGCACGCCGCGGCTCACGATGCGGCCCTCGGTCGGCCCCGCACCGCCGCGAGCGAGGCACGGATCGCGTCGGCGTCGACGTCACGCATCAGGCGGCCAACGAACTGCAGCTGGCGGCGCAGCCCCTCGCGCGCGGTGATCGTGCGCGCCAGCTCGATCTGCTCGCGCAGCGCCTCGGGCAGCTCGACTCGGGCGAGCTGCGCCGATGGCAACGCCACCAGTTGCTCGCCCAGATGCTGCAACTCGTGCATCTGCCGCTTGAGTTGCGTTTTGCTGGGTCGCTCCCGCGCATCGACGGGGATCTCGCCGGCCGGGTCTTCGTGGTCCGCTCGTCGCATGGGGGGTAATCGCTATCATACTGAACCAACAACAAGCACAAGCACAGGCGCCCAATGAGTGTACGGTTGACGATCCCCAAAGAGCAGCTGCAAGCCATTGCGCAGCAGGCGCTGCAGATCGCGAACGAGCTGGGGGCAACCGCAGCCTCGTGCGAAGCGAGCGAATCGAGCGGGCTGTCGGTGACCACGCGCAAGACGGTGGTCGAAACGATCGAGAACACGCGCGACAAGGGCGTCGCGATCACGGTGTACATCGGCCAGCGCCGCGGCCACTCTTCGACGTCCGACTTTGCGCCGGCCGCTCTGCGCGAGGCCGTGCAGGCGGCCTACGACATCGCGCGCTTCACGGCCGAGGACGATTGCGCGGGACTGCCCGACGAGGACATGCTGGAGCGCTCGCCGGTGGAGCTGGACCTGTTCCATCCGTGGCCGATCGAAACCGACGATGCGATCAAGCTTGCGCAGCGTGCCGAGCAGGCCGCCTTCGATGTCAGCTCGAGCGTGGTGAACTCCGAAGGGGCCAACGTATACGCCTCGGGCGGGCATTTCGTGCTGGCCAACTCGCTCGGCTTCCTGGCCGGCTATCCGTATACGCGCCACTCGATTTCGGTGGCGCCGATCGCGCGCGACGCCAGCGGGATGCAGCGCGACGACTGGTATTCAGCCTCCCGCGCGCCGGACGAACTGGCCAAGCCCGAAGCGATCGGCGCCTACGCCGCGCACCGCACCCTCGCCAGGCTCGGGGCGCACAAGTTGAGGACCCGCCACTGCCCGGTGCTGTTCGAGGCGCCGGTGGCGTGTGGCCTGCTGGGCAACTTCATCCAGGCGGCGAGCGGCGGCGCGCTCTATCGAAACGCTTCGTTCCTGGTCGACGGGCTGGGCAAGCCGCTCTTTGCCGACCACATCACGGTGCGCGAGGATCCGTTCCTGCCGCGCGCGCTGGGCTCGAGCCCGTTCGACGAAGAAGGCGTGCGCGGCCACCGGCGCGACGTGGTGAAAGCGGGCGTGCTCGAGGGCTACTTCCTATCCAGCTACTCCGGGCGCAAGCTGGGGATGAAGACAACCGGCAACGCGGGCGGCGCGCACAACCTGGAGCTGCGCTCGTCGTTGACGCAGTCCGGCGATGATTTCGAGGAAATGCTGCGCAAGATGGACCGCGGCCTGCTGGTCACCGAGCTGATCGGGCAGGGCGTGAACGTGGTGACCGGCGACTACTCCCGCGGCGCCACCGGCTTCTGGGTCGAGCACGGACAGATCCGCTACCCGGTCGAAGAGATCACCGTCGCCAGCAACCTGCGCGAGATGTTCCACGGGATCCGCGCCGTCGGAGCCGACCAGGTGATCCGCGGCGGCCGCATCAGCGGCTCGGTGCTGATCGAGAAAATGACGGTTGGCGGCAGCTGACGAGCACCCTCACCCCCGGCCCCTCTCCCGCGAGCGGGAGAGGGGAGAGAGATTTTCCCTCTGGCGCCGCGCCGCAGAAGGGACCTGCTGATAGTTCCCTTTGCCGCTACGCAGGAGAAGGGACCTGCTAAGAACTCACTTCGCTTGCCTGGCTTACTCCCCTCTCCCGTTTGCGGGAGAGGGGCCGGGGGTGAGGGCGCGGTTCGCCAGCGTCTGTTGCCATTGCACGACCTGAGCCGCCACCTGCTTCGGCGCGGTGCCGCCGATGTGATCACGCGCCGCCACCGACCCTTCCAGCGTCAGCACCTGAAAGACGTCGGCGCCGATCTGCGGCGCGAGCGCCTGCAACTCGGGCAAGGGCAACTGGGGCAGCGAGCAACCCAGCTCGTCGGCGCGGCGCACCGCACGTGCGGCCGCCTCGTGCGCATCGCGAAAAGCAAGCCCGCGCCGCACCAGGTAATCGGCCAGGTCGGTCGCGGTGGAATGGCCCTGCAGCGCCGCCCTTTGCATCGCATCGCGGTTGACCTGGATGCCCGGCACCATCTCGGCAAAGGCCCGCAGCGTCGCAAGCAGCGTGTCGACCGTGTCGAACAGCGCCTCCTTGTCTTCCTGGTTGTCCTTGTTGTACGCCAGTGGCTGTCCCTTGATCATCGTCAGCAGCGCCACCAGGTGGCCGATGACACGGCCGCTCTTGCCGCGCGCGAGCTCGGCCACATCCGGGTTGCGCTTCTGCGGCATGATCGAAGAGCCGGTGGTGAAGCGGTCCGGCAGCGCGATGAAGCCGAACCCGGGGCTGAGCCACAGCACCACTTCCTCGGCCAGCCGCGACAGGTGCACCATCAACAGCGCGCCGGCTGCGCACACTTCCACGACGAAGTCGCGGTCCGACACGGCGTCGATCGAGTTGCGGCACACCGCATCGAAGTTCAGGTCGCGCGCGACGCGCTCGCGATCGATCGGAAACGTGGTGCCCGCCAGCGCGGCCGCACCCAGCGGCAGCCGGTTGATGCGGCGGCGCGCGTCGGACAGGCGCTCGCGATCACGCTCCAACATCTCCACGTACGCCAGCAAGTGATGACCGAACGTCACGGGCTGCGCCACCTGCAGATGGGTGTAGCCGGGCATCACCGTATCGGTATGCGCGGACGCGAGCTCCACCAGCGCTTGCTGCACGGCATCGATTGCCGCGAGCAGCCGATCGACTTCGCCGCGCAGATACAGTCGCAAGTCGGTGGCGACCTGGTCGTTGCGTGAGCGCGCCGTGTGCAGCCGCTTGCCCGCCTCGCCGGCGAGCTCGGTCAGGCGCGCCTCCACGTTCAAATGCACGTCCTCCAGCGCCACGCGCCATTGGAAGGTGCCGGCCTCGATCTCGGTCAGCACTTGCTGCAGACCCTGCGTGATGCGCGCCAGGTCATGGTCGCTCAGGATCCCCACCGCCGCCAACATCGAGGCGTGTGCCAGCGAAGCCTGGATGTCGGCGCGCGCCAGTCGCTGGTCGAAGCCGACACTGGCCGTGTAGTTCAACACGAATTGGGCCACCGGCTCGGCGAACCGTCCGGACCATGCCCGATCCTTGGCATGCAGCGGCGAATCGTCGCGTGTTTTCCCGCTCATTGCCTCACTCATTGCCTCATACTGGCCCGCAGGCCGGTCACGCTTGCTGTCTGTCATTTCGGCGCGGGCTATGCAAGACTCCCGCTCGCGGCCGGCGGGTAGGCCGGCTCGCTCGGAGCCAGGAGCAGATCGAAGTGTAGCGGCGACTTCTGCTCCCTCTTTCGCTCGCCTCCACGAGCTACGGAGGGCAAGCCCGCCGAAGCTCGTGGGGCGAGCTGCCGAGGGCAAGCCCGCCGAAGCCCGCTTGCCCTCCGAAGCGCGGAGCGCGAAGGAGGGTAGGGCGAAAGCGCGAGGAGAGGTCGAAGTGCAGCGGCGACCTCTGCTCCCTCTCTCTGGTGAGGGGAGGAGGGGTCGAAGTGCAGCGGCGACCTCTGCTCCCTCTCTCTGGTGAGGGAGGAGGGGTCGAAGTGCAGCGGGCGAGTTCTGCTCCCCTCTCCCGCTTGCGGGAGAGGGGTCGGGGGTGAGGGTCGAGGCGGAAGATCGGAGTTTTCTGACGTGATGCGGGATCTGATTGCCCCGAAACCAGCCTCTGCCGCGGCGGCCGTCGAGGGAACTCGCGCCCGACTGCCGGTCGAGGTGCCCGTTGCTCTGATACCGGACGGTTGCAACCTCGGCACGCTGCTGCGCGTGAGCGCCGGCGTCAACATCGTCGCGCTGATCGGCACCCTCGCCGCGACTTCCGAATCGGGGCAGTTCAGCGCCGCGTTCCTGTCGACCGCGGCGGTGCTGGAGCCTGTCACGTTGCTGACGCTGCTCGCCTGGTGCGCGCTGCGCCGACTGCTGGAGAGATTGCCGTCGACGACATCGGCTGGGGCGCAGCGTGCTCTGGCCTGGGTGACGCCTGCGCTGATCGCGTACGGCGTGCTGCGGCTGCTGCTGGGACCGATCGAACCGGTGGGCCGCGCGGTGTGGGCCGGCACGGTGGTCGCGCTGGCCATTGGCATAGCGGTGCAGCACTACCTGGAGCTGCGGGGGCGCGCCTTTTCGCCGGCGGTGGCCGAGGCCAAGCTGCAGGCGCTGCAGTCCCGGATCCGCCCGCACTTCCTGTTCAATAGCCTGAACGCGGTGCTGGCTGTCGTCCAGTCGGATCCGGCGCGCGCCGAGCGCATGCTGGAAAATCTGGCCGAACTGTTCCGCGCCGTGATGGGCGACGTGCGCCAGCTCGTTTCGCTGGAGCACGAGTTGGATTTGTGTCGCAAGTACGTCGAAATCGAGCAGACGCGTTTGGGGGAGCGACTGCAAGTGAACTGGCAGATCGCGCCAGTTCACCCGCGCGCGCGCGTGCCACAGTTGCTGCTGCAACCGATCATCGAGAACGCGGTGCGCTATGGCGCCGAGCGCCTGGCCGGCACCTGCGAGATCGACGTGAAAGTGCGGCAACGCGGCTTCACCCTGGAGATCCGCGTCAGCAACCCGATCGCGCAGGAGCCCATCCAGCGAGAAGGCAACCAGATCGGGTTGAACAACATCCGCGGCCGCCTGGCCCTCATTTACGATCTGGAGGCGCACCTTGAGACGCGCGTGCGCCGTGGGCGCTTCGAGCTGACGATGACGATTCCCGTGGAAAACAAGGCAACCTGAGCATGTTGAACGTTCTGATCGTCGACGACGAGCCGTTGGCGCGCTCGCGGCTGACCCAGCAGCTGGCCGAATGCGGGCGCCAGATGGAGTTGAAGCTGATCGGGACCGTCGAGGGGGGAGTCGCCGCGCTGGAGGCGGTCGACCAGCTGCGTCCCGACGCGGTGCTGCTCGACATCATGATGCCGGACATGGGGGGCATCGAGGTCGCGCGCCACCTGGTTGCGCGCGAGGCGCCTCCGGCCATCATCTTCGTCACGGCGTTCGACGAGCACGCGCTGCCCGCGTTCGAAGTGCAGGCGCTCGACTATCTGCTCAAGCCGGTGCGCACCGAGCGGCTGCTCGAGGCGCTGAAGCGTGCCCACCGCCTCAAACGCAACGAGCCGCGCATCGAGGAACTCGCGCGCACGCTCGGCACCATCCGCAGCCACCTGACCGTCTCCGAGCGCGGCCGCCTGGTGCTGGTGCCGATCGACGAGATCGTCTACCTGCGCGCCGAGCTGAAGTACGTGACGATTCGCACCGGGCAAAAGGAGCACCTGACCGAGGAATCGCTGACGGCGCTGGAGCAGGAATTCGGCGAGCGCTTCGTACGCATCCACCGCAACGCGCTGGTGGCACGCGCGGCGATCCAGGGCTTTCAGCGCGTGAAGCCGCGCCCGGACGGTGATACCGACGGCGGCGAGGGACACTGGGAAGTGGTGCTCAAGACGATCGCCGAGCGTCTTCCGATCAGCCGCCGGCAATGGCCGGCCGTGAAAACCGCCGCGGGAGTCTGACACGCTTTTGTGTGCGGAGCCCCTCTCCCCCTTGTTCAACATTGGCTGGGGGAGCACGAGGGGGCCAGCCGAGCCCCCTCGTTCTGTTGCTCTTTTACCTTCTCCGGCCGAAGGCCGGAGAAGGGTCAGGGGTGAGGGTGACTCCCTGCTTCCGTCAGAACGTTAGACTCGCCTGGCCATGCAACGCCTGATCATCGCCACCCGCGCCAGCCCGCTTGCCCTGTGGCAGGCCGAGCACATCCAAAGCCTGCTGCAAGCCGCGCACCCGCAACTCGCGGTCGAGTTGTTGAAGATCACCACGCGCGGCGACCAGGTGCTAGACCGCTCGCTTGCCAAGATCGGAGGCAAAGGCCTGTTCGTCAAGGAGCTGGAGGTGGCGCTGATGGATGGGCGCGCGGACCTGGCCGTGCACTCGTTCAAGGACGTGCCGATGCTGCTGGAGCCGCAGTTCGAGATCGGGGCCGTGCTGGAGCGCGAGGACCCGCGCGACTGCTTCGTGTCCAGCCGCTTCGGCAGCCTCGATGAGCTGCCCGCCGGCGCCCGGGTCGGCACCTCGAGCCTGCGCCGCGAGCTGGCTGTGCGAATCCACTATCCGGCGTTGCAGGTGGGAGCGGTGCGCGGCAACGTTGGCACGCGCCTGGCGAAGCTCGACCGCGGCGAGTTCGATGCGCTGATCATGGCGGCGGCGGGACTGAAGCGCCTGGGCCTGGCCGCTCGGATCCGCGGCATCCTGCCCACGTCGCAGTTCCTGCCGGCGCCCGCTCAAGGGGCACTCGCGATTGAGATTCGCGCCAAGGACGGCGAAGTGGCGGCGCTGATCCAGCACCTGGACCATGCAGCCACGCGCGCGGCCACCAGCGCCGAGCGCATGGTTTCTCGTGCGTTGGGCGGCAGCTGTCAGGTGCCGCTGGCGGCCTATGCACAGGTCGAAGGCGGTCAGCTGCATCTGCGGGCGAGCGCGGGCAGCGTGACGCTCGGTCGCGCCGTGACCGGACAGGCGTCCGGCCCGTTCGATCAGGCCGAGGCGTTGGGGCGCGCCGTGGTCGACCAGATGAAAGCACAAGGCGTCGAGCAGCTGCTGGCGGCGGCTTCGGAGGCGGCTTGACGGCGGCGCAGGGACAACGGCGCGGCTCGGTCGTGCTGGTCACCCGCCCCGGCGAGCCCGGCCAGCGACTGACCGGTGCGTTGCGCGGGCGCGGCCAGCGCGCGCTGTGGTGGCCGGCCTTTGACCTGCTGCCCCCCACGCAAGTCGAGCCGCTGCAGGCACAGTTGCAGCGCCTGCCCGAGTTCGATCTGGTCGTGTTCGTCAGCGCAGCGGCGGTGCGCGGCCTGGCGCGTTTGCAAGTGTGCGTGAACTGGCCCGCCGCGACCCGGATCGCCGCGGTCGGAGCCAGCACGCTGCAGTTGGCCCACAGCCTGCTGCCGGGTGCGGCGGCCGCGCGCAGCGCCGGAATAGGACTGGCGGGCCTGCCTGCCAAAGCGCGTTCACCTTCCGAAGCGCGGAGGGCGAAGGAGGGGAGCGCGAAGGAGGGCGCCGCGGGCGCGCGTTCACCCGCCTTCGCGCTTCGCGCTACGGCGGGCGAGCCCGACTCCGCTGCCGGCGCTGCAGCGCCGGCAGCGAAGTCAGGCTCGGAAGGCCTGTGGCAAGCGCTCCAGAAAGAACCGGAACGTCCCCGCCGGGTGATGATCGTGCGCGCCGAGGCAGGCCGCGAATGGCTGGGTGACCGGCTGCGCGAAGTCGGTTGCTACGTCGAATACGCAGCGGTCTATCGGCGCGAGGTGCACCAGCCGAGTGCGGAGCAGCGCGGAGCGCTCGCCGCAAGTTGCAGCGTGGGCGACCGCCCGGCGACCGTACTGACCAGTTCCGAAGCCGTCGTCACCCTGGATCGGCAGCTCAGCGAAGCCCCCGAGATCAAAGCCTGGCTGCGCCGGGGGCAGGCGCTGTGCTCGCATCCGCGCATCGTGCAGGCCGCGCTGGCGGGCGGGTACGGCGAGGCGCGCGAATGCGAGCCGAGCGCGGCCGCGGTATTGGATGCGATCGACGGGGCGGGGCGCGGCGACACGGCCCCGGTGCTGGCCGAAGCGAGGGCGCCGTGAGCGAAGTGGCCGAACAGGTCCCTGCGCCCGTCCTGGAGCCACTTCAGCTGCCGCGTCGCACCCGCAGCGGATCGGGTGCGTGGGTGTGGAGTCTTGCGATCGTGGTGGTCGCGGCGGCCGGCGCGCTGGTGGCGTTGCGCCTGGCGGCGCTGGAGCGCGAGCTGCACAACGTGCAGCGGCACAGCGAAGAGATCGCCGCGCTGCATACGAGCGACGTGACCGCGCAGCAGGCGCTGCAAGAGCGGCTCGATGCGACGATGCAGCGCACCGAGCAGCTCGAGCAGCAGCTCACGCTGCTGGCCGGCCGCGACACCGCGGCCGACGCCGAGCTGCGGCGGCTGCGCGAGCAGTACGTGCTCGCGGAGGTCGACGAGATGTTGACGCTGGCCGCCAGCCAGTTGCAGGTGGTGCGCGATCCGAACGCAGCGATCACCGCCCTGACGAGCGCGGACGCACGCCTGGCGCGCGTGCCACGGCCGCAGTTCTTCCCGCTGCGCGAAGCGCTGGCGCGCGACATCGAGCGGCTGCGCAAGACGCCCGTGGTGGACATCCCCGGCACCGCGATCCGACTGGACCAGCTGGCACACGACGTGGATTCGTGGCACCTGCTGGCCGATCCGACCCGGCGCCTGGCGACGGCGCCGCCCAAGGCGCATCCGGAGCCTGCGCCGCCGCCGAGCCGCTTCGGCTGGATCGGCCGCGAGCTGAGCAACACGTTCGGCGACCTGGTGCAGATCCGCAGCGCCGAGGCGCCCGACTCGCTGCTGCTGCCGGCCGATCAGTATCCGCTGGTGCGCGAGCACCTGCGGGTTCGGTTGCTGATGGTGCGGCAGGCGATGCTGATGCGAAACCAGACGCTGTTTCGCGCCGACCTGGGCGACTGCATGACGATCATCAATCGCTATTTCGATCCGAGCGACCCGCTGGTTGCCCGGGCGCTCACACAGATCAAGGCACTGCAGGCAGCGGCGATCGATGTGCCGATGCCAACCCTGGACGACAGCCTGGCGGCGCTGCGCGCGGCGCACCCGGCCACCACCCCATGAGATCGCTGATCGGCCTGATGCTGCTGGCGTTGCTGGCGGTCCTGGTGGCGATGCTGCTGAAGGTGGGCGCGGGGCGCGTCGTGTTCGGGATCCCGCACGAGATCGAGCTGCCCTTTGTCGCGTTCCTGGTCCCGCCCCGGCGCGTGGACCTGTCGTTCGGGTTCTTCGTGCTGGTGTCGCTGGTCACGCTGTGGCTGACCTTCTGGCTCGGGCGCACGCTGCAGCGCCTGTCGGCATTTCCCGAGCGCGTTCGCCTGTACCGCGAGCGGCGCAGCGAACTGGGCGCGCACCGCGCGCTGTACGAGGCGCTGCGGGCGCTGCTGGAGGGCCGCTTCGTGCGCGCCGAGCGTGCCGCGCAGGACGCCCAGAAAGCCTCCGAGGTGGCCGGCATGGCGGCGCTGATCGGGGCGCGCGCCGCCCACCGGTTACAGGCCTATGAGCGGCGCGACACCTGGCTCGAGCAGGCCGAATCGGACCGCGATCTGGCCACCGCGCGGCGCGTGGTGAGCGCGGAGCTGTGGGCCGAGCAGCGCGAGCCGGCGCGCGCGCTGCGTGCGATCGACGCGCTGCAGTCCTCCGGTGCCCGTCACCTGCACGCGATGCGCATCGCGCTGAGCGCCCACGTGCAGGCGGGGCATTGGCCCGAGGTGATGCGCACGGTGCGCACGCTGGAAAAGCGCCATGCGCTGAACTCCGAAGCCGCGGCTCGCGTGCGGCGCCTCGCAGTGCGCGGGCTGCTGGCCGACGCCTCCGACGATCCGGATCATCTGGTGCGCGCGTGGGAAGAGGTCGACTCGAGCGACCGCCTGATGCCGGAGATCGCGCTGGACGCGGCGCGCCGCCTGAATTTCATCGGGCGGGGCAGCGAGGCGGCAGCGGCGCTGCAGGCGGTGCTGGAGCGCAAGTGGGACGAGCGTCTGCTGGCCGAATACGCGCACTGCGAAGAGGAGCCCGGCTCGCGCAAGACCATCGAGAAGGCCGAAGCGTGGCTGAAGGACCATCCGCGCAGCCAGGCGCTGCTGCAGTGCCTGGCCCGCATCTGCCTGCGCGAAAAGCTGTGGGGCAAGGCGCGCGCCTACCTGGAAGAGTGCCAGCGGCTGGGCGAAGATGCACAGACCTCGCTCGCGCTGGCCGAACTCGCCGAAGCGATGGGCGACCCGGAGGGCGCCGCCCGCTACTTCCGCAAAGCCGCGCTCGGCCTGGCCACGCAACGGGCACCCGAAGAAGCCCCGGCGCGCGCCCCGCGAACGATTCGGCGCGAGGCGACGTGGTAATTGGTCCAGGACCACGGTACCGCGAGCGGTAGTGTCTGGGTTGACATCATGATGCTAACCTATCTAGCATCATGATGTGCGAACGACTCTAACCCTGGACAAGGACGTCGCCGACCGGCTTGCGCGCGAGGCGCGGCGCAGCGGTCGCTCGTTCAAGGAAATCGTCAATGAGGCGATTCGAACGGGGCTGGATGCCAAGCGCGCACGGCAGGCCGCCACGCCATTTCGCGTCGTCGCGAGGAACCTGGGCGTGCTGCGGCCCGGAGTGAGCCTCGACAGCGTCGCTCGCGTGCTTGAAGCAGTAGACGGTGCCGACGCTCCTTGATCATCCCGGACGTCAACGTACTGCTGTACGCGTATCACGCCGGCGCTGCCCAACACGAACGCGCCCGCCGTTGGGTGGAAGCGGCATTCTCGGGAACCGAGCCGGTGCGGCTGCCATGGCTTTGCATCGGCGCGTTTCTTCGGATCGCCACGCATCCCCAGGTCTTCGCCGATCCATACACCACGGTCGAAGCTGTTTCGATCGTACAGTCGTGGTTCGCTGCTCCCGCGGTCACAGTGATCGAGCCGGGCGAGCAGTACTGGGGCATCCTGTCCCGGTTGCTGGTCGACTCGCAAGTGCGTGGGGCCCTCGTCACGGATGCGACGTTGGCCGCCATCGCGATCGAGGCTGGCGCCACGCTGGCAACGACCGACCGCGATTTCCGGCGGTTCGACGGCTTGAAGTTGTTCGATCCGATCGCTGAAGGGTAAAGGCCAGCGCCGGCGCTGGGCCTTGCCGCGCAACGCCCACGCGAAGAAGCCCCGCCGCGCGCCCCGCGAACGATCGGGCGTCTAAAATCGAGCTTGCGAAGCACGTTGGGTTATCCACGCAACAGATCAGGGAAGCAGAACGCATCGTAAGTGCGCACCTGGTGGAGATTACCGATGCCTGGCACAAGCACTTCTCCGGTTGAGGTCACCAGCGTTACGAGGCAAGGATTCTGGATCCTGCTAGGCGACGAAGAGCTACATTTGCCATACAGCGATTTTCCGTGGTTTGAAAAAGCGACGATCGAGCAGGTGAGCAAGATTGAGTGGCCAAGCCCTGACCATCTTTACTGGCCGCTTCTCGATATCGATCTTTCGGTTGAATCGATTAGAAACCCGGCTGCGTTTCCACTAAGGGCTCGGACCTGATCCGCCTCGAGCGGCCCGCGCACGATCCGGCGCGAAGCGATTTGGTAGGCGGCGCCGATCTGCGCTGCCGAGCACTCCCAGCGCTGCCATGGCCGGTAGCGCCAAGGCCTTGTAATTCAATGGTTGTTTATATAACATCTCGATATGTTATATCGGTAGATTCAATGAACTTCAACATCTACGTCGACGACGAAACCGGCGAACAGCTGAACCAGGCCGCGCGCAAGACCGGCGAAAGCCGCAACGCGCTGATTCGCCGCGCGGTCGGCGAGTGGCTTGGTCGCCAAGGGGTGTCGCGCTGGCCCGATGAAGTGATGACCTTCGAGGGCCTGCCCAGTACACCTCGATTCGAGGATGCTCGAGACACGCTGACACCGCCTGGCGACGATCCGCTGGCGTGAAGTACCTGCTCGATACCTGCACCGTCAGCGACTTCGTCAAGGGGCATCCGCAGATCCTCGCGCGCATCAAGGCGACTGCACCCGAGCTGATCTGCGTCTCGGCTCTGACGCGGATGGAGATCGAATATGGGCTTGCGTTGAATGCCGGGCGCAGAATCAGCCTCGGCCCTGTCATGCAAGCGCTTTTCTCGGCGATTGCGACGCTGCCCTTCGATGTGGCCGACGCGTTGGCAGC